>TARA_R110002073_G_scaffold32817_3_pt1 | contig 10724 bp, 9 predicted proteins | sample TARA_R110002073 | Tara Oceans TARA_R110002073 (sample SAMEA4397174) | marine metagenome | biome: Polar Biome; feature: [DCM] deep chlorophyll maximum layer (ENVO:01000326); material: water (ENVO:00002006), including particulate matter (ENVO:01000060) such as... | depth 40 m
ACCTAATAATAGCACTCTATTTAAGTACTTAGAAGAATCATCTTCCATGATGTACTTAACCGCTTCATATTCTAAATCGTACTTCACGTTAGCGTTCTCAGACTCTTTTCCAGAGATGTGAATGTAATAGTTTGCTTTAGATGCTTGTGCACGTTCAAATGAAGTTTCCAATGCAGGGTGGTACTTTGCCCATTCCCAGTTTGTAGCTCCTACTTCTTCGTTTAAGTTAAATTTGTAACCGTGCTTTAATGTAATCCTTGTATTATGCTTAGAATCGTCTAATCCGCTAGTTCCAGTTAATCCTACTGTAACGTTATACGTTCTAGATTTTTTCTCTTCATCTGACAAACGTGCTACGCCTGCCCACCATCCTGACTCTAGGTCTCTACATGGTTGAATGTTTTGTACTTGTTCCTTAGTAAATACTGATCGTACTTCTAAGATTTTGTCGGATGATGATCCATTAATGTATGCATCGATTTCCGCGAATTTGTTATCTATGTAACTCATATTTTCTTATTTAAATTATTATTATATACGCAATAATACGGCTTTTATTTTAAATACCTTGGTATAATGCCCCTGGGGCTAAACCAAAAAGAGGATGCCACTAATGACATCCTCTTAATATTTATTGATAATCCTATTATTATAAAGTCACTGACTCTTCTAATAAGAAAGATCTGTAAGGGTTGAATAAACAAGCCCCAGCATATCCCATCAAGTGGTAAGAAGAACCGTGAGTTGAAGTAGATACTTCTCCTGACGCGTTTCCTGTACGACCACCCATTCCGTTTAAGTTTCCTTCGAAAATCTCAGAACCTTTAAGCGAGAACATTGCTAAGTTTGGACGACCTGTAGTAAGGTCAGCTCCTGTATCTAAGAAGATACCATATCCGTGATCAGGGTACTCAAGAGACAATGCTCTATCAACCATGAAAGATACAGAGTTACCAGCAAACTTGTAAGTGTCAAATTCAGCTCCTAATGCAATCTTTCCAGATTTAGCTTTAGAATAGAACCAAGCACCATCAGCTTGAGAAATGAATCTTAAATCAGACTCCATAACAACCTGTAATTGATCGTACATAAGTTCGTTACAAACTACTGCATAGATGTTTCCAGTTGGGTTCTCAGACTTAGATCGCATAGTACTCATAACAGTGTTAATTACTTCACGAGTAATTACAGAGTAAGAATACTTATCACAGTAACGTTCGATTTGAGGAATAACTCCGTCTCCCATTGGGATATCACGTCCGTCTTCTTCTTGATCTAAACATTTTCCGTTTACGTCATAGTTAGTTTCAGAAAAGATTACGTTGTTTTCTCTTGAAACCAAGAACTCATCCATACAATCTTTTTCTTTCTTGTTCATCTTGAAATAAGATGCAGAATCTTTAGAATCTTTACCTGCTTGGATAAATACTTCTTCCATCAATGCGTAATCTCCAGACCAGCTAACTGATGCTCTCTGACGAGAGATGTAGTTACGGTGAGTTTCACTGTTTGATACGAATTTAGTATATCCTCTTTCAGATAATTCTGGATGATAATTTGAACGGTATCTAGTCTTCTTACCTTTAGCCGCGAACGACAAGTTAATAGTTCTAGCACGATCGTTACCAACCAATGTTACTCTATAAGCCCATTTTTCTGGACCAACTTTCTTAGGCACTGAAACTACACGCAATTGTTGCTTGTTGTCTAATGTGAAAGTATCGTGTTTGTTATAGTACTTTTCTTTAAGTAAAATAGTCTCAACTTTTTTGTTAAGTCCGTTACCTGTAATAGTACCAGTGATTACTACTGTCTTGATGAAGTTAACATCAATCTTCCATTCGATACACATTGAATCGATTGGTGTAAAAGACTTAGTGTCTTTCTTCGGGTTGTAAAACACATTCTTTAGTGCATCTGTTAAAGTACTAATCGACAAGTGTGGGTACATAGTTACTACAGTACCTAATTTGTGTGGTTTAGTTCCTAACAAACGACCGAAATGTTCTACAGTTTTTGTGTCAGCGATATTCTGACCTACTGTTACTGAATCTACAATTCTCATTTGTTGTTTTGTTTTTTGGAAGGATGTATCTCCCTTGTTTATATATTAATATTCTAATTACCCCATTGTAACCTTAATATTTTAGATTACAAAGGGTAATTAAAAACTTTTTATTCTTCGTCGTGAAGTTCAGCCAATGTTGAACCTTTTTCTACTCTTATAGCTGGGTCTGGCTTACTTGCAGTACCTGTTCCTTGAAAACTGTCATCCCCAGAACTAATAGGCTCTGTAGGCATTCCGTTAGTAGCAAACTCCTTACCTTCTTGGAATGCAGCTGACTCGCGTTTTTTCCAATACTTCTCTAGTGAGTCTATACGCGCTTCAGCGTTGTCGTAAAGCCACGCAGCTTTAAATAGCTCTTGAGGTGAAGAGTAAATCTTCTCCATGAATTTAGAGTCTCCAAATTCGCCAACCTCTAATAGACCGCTTAAAACCGCGTTCTTGTCGTTGTTATCAATTTCCCAACCAGCAACATCTTTAATACCGTCTACAGCTGTAGCGATAGTGATTCTGTCTTCTTCAAGTTGTGCTAATGCCTGGGAGTTACGATCTGACTCGATTCTAGCTTCTTCAATAGTTTGGTCTTGAATATACTTCTCTCTAATGGTCTTAACGTTACCTTCGTAAAACTTACTTTGTTTTTGTGATTCTAGCTCTGCCGAGATCTCTTCAGCTGTAGCTTCTGGATACTGGTCTTTAAGGTTACGAATCATAACTGCGTCATCACCTACAGTATTAAAATCAGTTTCACCGGAGCTTTGAAAGTTAATCATTTCCTCAGCTCTCTTTTCAGCTAGTTCACTAATAAACTCATTGATCGGTTTCTTTGATTCTCTAAAAACATTTAAAAGGTTTACTTCCTCTTCAATTAGTCCTAAGTTTTCTTCTACAGAAGGTCTGTGATCAGAAGCTAATTTATTTAATACAAATTCTTGTTCTTGAGAACTTAGATCATCAAAGTGTTTTTGAACTGTATTCCCTGACTCATCTTTAGTAGCAATTAAACCACCTTTAATGTTGTATTGTGAAAGGTAAGCTTCAATTCCAGATAATCCCTCAGTACCGTCACCAGTATCTTCATTCTCGGGTGTGATTGCTTCTTCTTCTTCTTTTTCTTCGGATGGTGTATCTTCTGTAGATTCTTCCTCCTCAGTGTTTGTTACTCTTCCTGGAGCTGACTCAGGCTTATCACCATTATCATTGTCTCCTTCTGTTGAGCTGGGGTTACCCTCTTCGGTACCATTATCTTCGGTACCTGTGTTGTCGTCTACTCTGAAATCATCATCATCGTGTAAACTGTCTAAATCGTTTATTGACATATTATCTTATTTTATTTATTACTTATTACTTATCCCTTACAATATAGGAAAAAAGTTTCAATCTCAATTGGTACTTTCGCTAGATAGCCTCATATACATTTTACCTCTTAACCAAGTACAGAACCAAGCGATCTTTTTACCTGCTGCAATTGTATACTCTCTAGAGGTATTTGTTGGGTCGTCAAGTAGTACATAATCCGAAGAAAATGTAAACACTTTATTTCCTATATTATTGGAGTTATCCAATAGAATATAATGTAATGATGTGTCTTGTGCCTCAAGGGGTGTACCAATACTTACTCCTAATAGATTACCAGTAGGTGCTGTATAGGTTAGCTTTGAGTGCTTATGACCAAAGTTAGGTGTGATAGAAGCGTCTCCGCTTACGTATCTAATTATTCTTGTGTATGTTTCTGCCTCTTTCGCTTCTTTGGCGATAGTTGACTGTAATAATGAGCTCGATGCTACGTTTTCTCCGTACATGGTATTTTTTATTTAAATTGTTTATAGTGCTTTTATAGTTCGCTCGCAGGTGTTACTTCTATTAATCCTGGGTAAACTCCCTCTATACATTTACATGGACATATATCAGTGTTTATTAATCCTTTTAAACATTGCAATAGGGCCTCGTTAGATGCCGGGTCTGAATTGTCGTCGTATGTAAAATGATCTATGATTGCAGTTATTGCAACACTGATCGCATACAAGTTATCAAATACTGGGGAGTTGCCTATAAAAGGTTCTCTTGCAGCAATGGTTAATTGTATCTCAGCCATTTTATCCATGCCTGCAGCTACAATCTCTTCGTAATCATCTGTAAATAGTATTAACATGGAGTATTATTATATAAGCACTGTGAACATAATGCTCTAGTTGTTTCTAATATACAAGCAGCATCCTGAAACTGGTACTTGTTAAAGTGTACCCAAACAGCTAATCTTTTCTGCATTAACTTCATATACAAGTTAACTTTAGATGTATTAAATTTAGGGCTGTTGCAACATCCGCACATCTTCTTAATCTCTGATAATATAGCAGCATTAAGATCAATAGTAGCGACATGCTGAGTTTCTATAAAGTATACAGGATCAGATACCATCACCTCACCCATGTACATAGATAAAAAAGATTTCCACTCTGCGTACTTAGGGCCTACTCTCCAATTTGTTGTGTCAGGTGCTCCACCAACTATAGCACCATCAGCACCAGTTAGATTAATATAAAACCTCTGTGAGCCTGGATGATATACTATGTGACCTTTTCCATTAGATGGAGGTGTTGCTCCCACCCACGTACGTGCAGTACAAACGTAAGAAGTATACCATTGGTCACGATCGTTAAACGCGGGATTAAAGCCCCATTCGTTTGAGTTGTTATAACCCGGGGCGTAAATTGCACTAGGTCCGTCGTTAGACTCTAAAACTACAGTCTCGGTAATAGCACCGGTACCACAATCTTTAACATTCTTAACCAAGAACACTTTCTTTACTATATCACCGTATAATTCCCATGGAAGTGGTGAGTAGTTTAAATTTGGGTCAATTATAGCTAGTCTGCCAGTTGTAGGATCCCAGTTTAATGTTATAGGCTCAACTCCAGGATCTACTCTATAAAGTACATCTCTTAGTCCACCTTGTGTAGCTATCGATTCTGTTACTCTGATATCCATTACTTAGTATAGTTTTTAATGAATTTATCAACAGCCTCTTCTGAGCCGAAGTAATTAATCCATCTTGGTTTGTAGATTTGGTACCCATTGACAACTACTATCGTCTTGGCATCCAATTTAATTTTGTATTTATTATCCGTGCTTGACATTATATATCGTTTCTTATTTCTTTAGCATTACCGTCAGCTGAAAGATATAACTGTTCTCTTTCAAGTTTAATTAGCTCCATAGCCTTTTCAGACTTTTGCTCACTCTCTTGTCTCTCTAGATTTAATCTTTCTTTAGAGTCTCTACGTTTGTAGTCAAGCTCTCCTTCTTTAACAGCCACTTCTCTAGATTTTAAGTTATCCGAAGCGTTTATTAAAGCATTTAGTTGCTTGTTAGACTTTTCTAGTTCAGATTGTACCTGGTTCATTTGTTCAGTGGTTTGCTGCAGCTGTTGTTGCATACCCATCAATTGGTTATTTTCTTCACGCTTTTTAGCAGTTCCTCTTTTAATCAACCTTTTAATTTCCGTAGGAGAGTCTGACATAATAATATCCATCATAACATCAGGATCTATTATCCCAGCTGAAACAAAATCAGGTATTACTGAGTTAAGTCTTTCAAGCTTAAGGTTTTCAATAGTGTTATTTACAACATGAATATTGTAATCAGTAAAGCAAAAATTGTTAGATTTAATATCAAAGACTAAAACACGGTCCCCAAGAATGTAGGTTCCCCTTTTACCCCTCTTATAACATACTTTTGCTCTGTTAATAAGATCGGTTAATATATGCTTTTGCCCCGTGTGTACCAGTGAGAAAAGGTCCTTCGTAATTAACGACGCCTGTTTCTGTCCAACTTTTACGTTTGTAACAGCATCTTTTTGCTCTGCTGCTTGATACATGTATCTATTAATACCAGTTACCATATCGGCCTGGGATTGTATAGATTCTAATACTAAATTTAATTCTTGTAGAGCTCCACTAGATAAAGATCCCTGGAAGTTACCATAACCACTAAACATGTTGGCTCCATCCTCTGTAGGATCAATAAACTCAAGTCCTTGCTTTCTAAAGTGGATGAACTTAAGTATTCTTTCCATGTAGTCTTGTCCTAATACTTTAGGAATAGCCGCCATGTTAATACGAGATCCATCAAGACCACTATTTGCAATCAAGTTATCTCTGAAGAATACAATAATATCAAATGAATCTTGTAGATCCTTTAATGCTAGTGCTGTTGAGTAAGGTGTTCCGTTACGGTCGTTATAAGCTAAGCCGTTAATTGAAAGCGTAGTAAGCCATGGCTTAGATGCGCTTCTCGGAGTATGCTTACTTTTACCTAAACAAATATATGTGTCTAGACCAATTCTAATACCTTCGTATCTATCTAATCTATATGACTTCTTTCTTGGTTTACCACTACCTGCATCTTTACCGTGTTCTTTGGTATGTTCTTTGCTCATGGTAATATCCTCTACCTGTCGGATACCTTCTTTATATTCTTCGTCTTTAATTTCAATCTCGTTATTAGCTAACCACTCTACATAGTATACTGGTATTGTATCAGCATAATCGTCATTTACGAATTGTGATCTAGTGCCTGAATCGTGTAGGTCACCCATATTACTCTTACCTAGATACCTAGGATCAGAAATAATACGACCACTTGTACCGGCTCCAGCTTCTCCAAAGACCTTATCTTTGACATCCTGACTCATAAAATGACCATACCTCCGAAGAATTTCCGATCGCTCCATTTCCTCAGTATTAACTACTGCAGAAACATTTGGTCTATGACCACTACTTATGTATTGGTGATTAGTATTCTTTTTGTAATGGACATTCTCGGGTTTCTTAATCTCTAATACTGGATCTTCTCCGATTCTTTCTATACTAGTTTTATAGTAAGCCTCTCCGGTTACCAATAAGTCTATAAAGTACTGCTTTACTTTTTGTTGTAAATCAATTGTAATATCCTGCTCAAAGAATTTAATCAGTGACATTGCAGCGATCTCAAACTCAGATATAAAGTTTTCGTCGATTGATTTAGTAAGATTTTCTAGATACTTAGCTGTAACTACGGATTGCTCTGGGGGTTGTCCCATTGAGCTTTTACTAATGTTATCAGATAACTGTTTGTCGTATCCCTCTAGTATGCCTTTAATTTTAGCGGCTCTTTTATTGTCTTCTACTTGAGTTATTGTATTAGCATCATTTACTGTGACACGGAATGTAAAAACTTCATCTAATAGTAAACCTACTAATAAGTCTACACGGGTCTTAACAAGAGATGTCATTTTCATCCTGATAGGAGTTTCAATACCAAAAGTCTCCTCTAGGTATCTAAACTCTTCTCTATCTCTTCTACCATCATATAGATTACGGGCCTTTCTGATTCTAGTTTTGTCTTTAACTAGGGTGGTAATGTAGTGATCTACACTATCTTTCAGGTACCTAAAGGTGTTCTTTTCTTTTTCAGAAATATGAACATCTTCAACATTGTAGTAACCGCTTTTAATTAAATCCATCTAATAATTGATTATAAACTTGTGTTCTTTGTAGAAAATAATATATCAAAACTGTTAACAGTCTTTAACATAAGATCAGCCTCGTTAACGATTAAGTTACCACAGTAAGGATCAAAGAATACAATAGTACCTTCAGCTATTACTTCAGCTTGTGGTCCACATGATACTACAATACCTTTTTGGGTATCTTGATCTCTAGGGTCTCCCTTTGATTCGTCATAAAACTCGTTACCGTCAGCATCCTCTGATACTAATCCTTCTCCGATAACCTCTATTAATATTCTGTCCCCTGTAGGGATAATTGTCTTTTTGTTCATCTCTTCTAGGCTTGTTGTTTTTGCTACTATATTATAACCGTCCATAATCTTGCAGTACCCGTCTGTTGTTGGTACCATGAAACCTCCCAATTGTTGGAAGATAACTTTATCCCCTTTTACTAATCCAGGGCATTGATCATCATCTGCTGCGTTAGGGCCTACTTCTAGAGCCTCTCCATAATAAAACTCCGTTTGAGTCTTAGTCATTCTCGCTTGTTCACCTACGTGAACGTCTTCGATTACTTCAGGTAACTTGGTAACTTCTACCAAAACGTGCCTACCGTGAGCTTTAACTTCTCCTTTATTCATATTCTCTTATTTACATTTACATATTATATCTAGAAAAGTAAGAAATAAATACCAACCAAGCAAGGCTAAACCTTAATAATGTGTTATAGGGTTATCGGGGTCCGATGTATCTCTCCAAATTACACCCCCATGCTCGTTAAATTTTTCTGCCTCAACTTTTAGTGATCTTTCTAGTTCATTCCCTCTTTGGTCAGGAATTACTCCGTGGGTTTTATATCCCGTAACAGGGTCAGTATAAAATCCAAACAACTGGAACCCCGATGACTGCTTAACCGGTGGCTTTGCAGCCTTGCCCATTAAATCTTCATCTGATAGCTCACATAGTCCCATAGCTATAACCATATCAAACTTAGTACGGTCATCTCTATTGTAATCCATACACTGTTCAATCACCTCTAAAAACCATATAGTATCGTAGTAATTATTAATATACTCAGCGATTTTCTGATCCTGGTAGTCAATAATTGCAGTTGAAGTTGTTGTACCAAGTAAAGTAGTAGGTTTATTAGGGTCTGGACTACTTTGATTAATTGTAGGTCTTTTCTTTAACCTGTCATACATGCCTAAGTTACGAAAGTGTCCCACAATATTTATACGAGTATACTCTATGTTTACCTGTGCGTTATAGTAGTATGATAGTTTAGCCGCATTATCCCAATCGTCAATAACGTTATCAGATCGTTTATTATACTTAGCCACGTACAGGTTAGATGTAAAGTTAAAGTAACCCTTATCCACAATACGCTTCTTTATTAGTACCGCTAATTCCGATCCGGTTTTATTGTCTTTTGCTACAGAAGAGTCCGAGTTACCTTGATCAATACTATCACATCCTGCAACGTACAGGTTATCCATAACCACGGCATTATCTCCTTCCATACCTTCCTGCAGCCAGTGTGGGTGTTCCATAATACTGATATCGCCATACTGTGAGGGCTTCCATTTAACACCACTAATACTTCCATTTTCATGGAACGTCCAATCTAAAAACCCCTTTTCCGGTTTAGGTCCTTCTCCGTTTACAATGGCTACACGCTGTTCTGCGAGCTTGTCCTGGTTAAACATGTTTGAACCCTTACGCATGAACACCTCTTTAATGGTCATTGGGTACTCTTGAAGTAGCCCCATATATGCTACGGGATCATTCTTTTTTTCTTCTCGATCTTCTAATGTTTCTAAAGTAGCTCTTGCTATGTCAGGACATCCGGTCTCTTCCCAAGTACCTGAACGTTTTATATGAGTAGGAATAAAAGTACCTGTACCGGTCTTTTCACCCCTTTCGTTTAATCTTTCTCCTTCTGGCCAATCAAAAGTGGGGAGAATTTCATGAGCCTTAGGGTTCATAAATATGTCTTCAGCTTCATCATTTTCTACTGTACCACCCGTACCAGTGTACATTACTATACACTTTTTTATGGATCCACCTACGTACCATGAACCACGGGATTCCCGCATACATGCTTTAAGACTACCTTTTTGTGTAGATGGTGGGAATGCAGCAAACTCCTCAATCAATTGTATTGTTGGACGTTTACCACGAGTCTTACCACCATTCTTACCGTATACAATCTTTTCAAACTTAGATTGATAACCCCGCTTTTCAGTGGTTCCGTCGGGTAGTTCTATAATCTCCCCGGAGAATTTGTATGACCCCGAGTTAGATATTCTTTTATGTTTAAGTGCTTTATGCTTTTTTTCAATAGCTTCTAGACACTCTTCAATTTTATTCCATGCTTCGTTTGTTGTCTCTTCGTTTGTAGAAGATACTACATTCCAACCCCCAGGGGATAGTCTGTACTCTTGGTCCATTACGTTACCTGCAACATAAGATTTACCGATTCCACGACCGCCCATCAAAGCAAAGTCTTTACCGGTTATCTTAGCTTTCCATATTAAGTCAAATAAGTATCTGTCAATATTACAGTAAAACGGGTGTCCAGGATCAAAGTCTGCGGTCGGATCTCCATCTTCGTCTAACTTATATACCTGGAACACAAACACGTTCAACCAGTATACCATTAAAGGGTTCCAGTACTCTCCGTCAATCCACACACCTTTACGTGAGTAAGTTATAAGCTCCACGTACCAGTCCTCTAAATCTAGACTATGTTGATCCATATGAGCAGGTATATCTCTCCACTTCAAAAGCTCAGGCGGTACAGGTCTGTAAACCATGTAATCCCTAAGCACTATCTCCTCATCACCAGTGGGAACACCATATAGTTTAGCCGGCGTGTCTGTAACATCAAACTCGCCATTCATTATACGACCAGCTTTCTCTTCTAAGAAATCTGGGAAAAATCTATTATAATCATTAAGAACTCCGGCCATTACTGGCTGGTCCTCAATTTTAACTTTATTTCTTTTCTTCTTACTCTTCGCCATCTTCCTGAGATTCTAAAGTTTTCTTATCTGCCTCCTCTAAAAATACCCCTCGTTCAACCATAGACGATCCTTTATTACCACGGACTCTACCAGTGTTTTCGATTTTCTTGGCGGTCTCAATTGCTTTAAGCTTGAACATAGCAGC
>TARA_R110002073_G_scaffold310642_2_pt1 | contig 10722 bp, 8 predicted proteins | sample TARA_R110002073 | Tara Oceans TARA_R110002073 (sample SAMEA4397174) | marine metagenome | biome: Polar Biome; feature: [DCM] deep chlorophyll maximum layer (ENVO:01000326); material: water (ENVO:00002006), including particulate matter (ENVO:01000060) such as... | depth 40 m
CTTCTATATACTTAGAAATAACAGCATCTGGATCTTTCATAATCACATTTATTGAAACGCTTGTATATTTTCCATTTTTGGATTCTATGGTATTAATAACAGCTCCAGTATTATCAAAAAGAGCTTCAATCTCGGCTATTTTGGTAATATCAGACTTAACAATAAACTTATATAAATACTCTGATGGCCATGTAGCCGTTTCTAAAAGTTGTATTTTTAGTTTCTTGTAAAATTCTTCTGCATTTGGTGCACTCATAAGCTTTTTTTTAAGCGTGACAAATATACACTTTTAAATATTTTTTATTTCTGCATTTAATTACGATTTTTACTGAGAAAATCAATAAACTTTGGGTGTAAAAAAAATTGTTATTACTGGTGGTCCTGGTACTGGTAAAACTTCTATTATTAACGAATTATTGCGTAGAGGTTTTGTGTGTCTAGAAGAAGTATCTCGTCAAGTGACGCTTGATGCACAAAAACAAGGCATCGACCAGTTGTTTTTGACCAAACCATTATTGTTTAGTGATATGCTGTTGAAAGGCAGGAGAAATCAATTTTTTGAAGCCATTTCCAGTAATGAAACACTCACATTTTTAGATAGAGGGATTCCAGATGTTGTGGCATATATGGATTTTTTAGGAACTAAGTATCCAAATAGGTTTATTGAAGCTTGCAAAAATCATATTTACGACCATGTATTTATTCTTGCTCCTTGGCAACAAATTTATGTTAGCGACAATGAACGCTATGAAAATTTTGATCAAGCAGAGCAAATTCATGATCATTTAGTAAACACCTACTCTCAATTTGGTTACAACCTAAATGACGTCCCTTTTGACTCAATTGAAAAACGAGCAGATTTCATTTTAAACATCGTGAAAAACTTATAGTGTCGCATCCCATTGAAATATTAGAAAAATATTGGAACTTCACTAGTTTCCGTCCTCTGCAAGAAGATATTATTAATTCGGTACTTGATGGAGAAGACACGTTTGCATTGCTTCCAACTGGTGGTGGAAAATCTATATGTTTTCAAATTCCAGCATTAGCAAAAGAAGGTATTTGTATCGTTATTTCGCCGTTAATTGCTTTAATGAAAGATCAAGTAAGGGCTTTAAAAGAAAAAGATATTAAAGCCATGGCGTTAACTAGCGAATACAAATATGATGAGCTCAACACCATGTTGGATAATTGTATTTATGGTAATTACAAGTTCTTATATCTATCTCCTGAGCGTTTGCAACAAGACATTGTTCAGGATAGAATTAGACAAATGAATGTCAACCTTATTGCTGTTGATGAAGCACATTGTATAAGCCAATGGGGAAACGATTTTAGGCCAGCATATAAAAACATAACCATTCTTAGAGAGCTACAGCCAACTGTAAATATCATTGCCTTAACAGCAACAGCAAGAGCTAAAGTAGTAGATGATATTGTTAAAAATCTTGATTTTATAAGCCCTAAAATTTTCAAGCAAAGTTTTAAGAGAGAACAATTGGCTTTTATGGTTTTTGAAGCTGAAGATAAACTATATAAGATTAAGCAAATTTTAAAGAAGAACCCACAATCGTCCATTATTTACGTAAGAAGTAGAAAACATACCTACGAGATTCATACTTATTTAGAAAGCAAAGGTTTTTTAAGTACGTTTTATCATGGTGGCCTATCAAATAGTGAAAAAGATTCTCATTTCAATCAATGGTTTAATAATCAAAAACAAGTAATGGTTGCTACCAATGCCTTTGGAATGGGAATTGATAAAGCGGATGTAAAAACAGTTATTCATGTAAATCTTCCTGAGAGTCTAGAAAGTTATTTCCAGGAAGCCGGTAGAGCTGGACGTAATGGCAAAAAAGCATTTGCAGTTATCTTGAAAAACAAAGGCGACGAACAACATGTTAAGAACCAGTTTTTAAAGATTTTACCTAGTATAGACTTTATTAAATTGGTTTATAGAAAGCTATGCAACTACTTTCAAATATCGTATGGTGAAGGAGAATTTACAACCTTCGATTTTAATTTTAATACTTTTTGCAAAACTTACAATTTTAATACACATACTACTTATAATGCTTTACAGGCTTTAGATAGAACAAGTATTATACATTTATCACAGCAGTATCAAAATACATCAGTTATCATGTTTTTGGTAAGTAGTAATCATTTATTTACATATCTAGAAAAACATCAAGAAATAAGTATGGTAGTAAAATCTATTTTAAGAACTTATGGTGGTGCTTTTGATCAAGATGTAAAAATTAATACGTCAATTATCGCTAATAAACTCTCATTAAAAGAAGACGATATTATTAACGTTTTGGTTCAGCTTGAAAAAGACGACATTATTTCGCTAAAGCTAAACAAAACAGATGCCGAAATCACATTTCTAGAGCCAAGAGAAGACGATAAAACAATAAACAGAATAGCTAGAATCATAGAACAGCAAAATAAATTAAAAGAGCAGCAAATTGCGGCTGTTTTAGACTACATTAACAATGATGTTATTTGTAAAAGCTCCCAACTACTCTCCTATTTTGGTGAAGATAATTTAAAAGATTGTGGTATCTGCTCGGTGTGTTTAAATAACAACAACAAAGTATTTGCAAAAATATTAGACACAGATATCGAAAAAATTATTTCGGTATTAAAAGAAAAACCTTTATCATCTAGAGAAATCATAGAAACAACCAAAATAAAAGAAAGTATTATTACTTCAATATTGAGAGATATGTTAGAGAATAATTTAATAGAACTCACAAATACAAATACTTATAAAAGAAAATAAACATGACGAAAGATTTAAGAATTGTATTTATGGGAACACCAGAATTTGCGGTAACTATTTTAAAATCACTTATAGAAAACAATTATAATATCGTTGGTGTCATTACTGCTCCAGACAAGCCAGCCGGAAGAGGCCAAAAACTACACGAAAGTGCTGTTAAAACATACGCAAAATCTGAAAACCTAAACATCTTACAACCAACAAACCTAAAAAGCGAGAGTTTTATTGAAGAATTAAAGTCGTTAAAAGCCAATTTACATATTGTAGTAGCCTTTAGAATGCTGCCAAAAATTGTATGGCAAATGCCTAAATATGGCACCTTTAATTTACACGCATCCTTATTACCAAGTTATAGAGGTGCTGCACCAATAAATTGGGCAATTATAAATGGCGAAACCAAAACAGGCCTATCCACTTTCTTTATTGATGAACATATTGATACAGGAGAAATGATTTTACAAAAGGAAATAGACATATTACCCAATGAAACGGCTGGAGAGTTACATGATAAACTCATGCATTTAGGAAGTGATTTAGTTTTAGAAACTGTTGAGTTAATTGAAAAAGGCACTGTTAAAACGATTCCGCAGCCAACAAATACCAATGTGAAAACAGCCTATAAACTTAATAAGGATAATTGCAAAATAGATTGGACAGATACACTTGATAACATCTACAACAAAGTAAGAGGATTGTCTCCATATCCAGCAGCATGGTGCTTGTTAGAGAATGGAAATAGCCAATTAAACATGAAGATATATAAAGTTAAAAAACAAGAGCAAGACCATCATTATAATGTTGGACAGCTAATTAGCACAAAAAAATATGTAAAAGTAGCTGTAAAAAAAGGCTTTATAATATTAGAAGAAATTAAACTCCCTGGAAAGCGTAAAATGGATATCATTTCACTACTTAATGGTTACACATTTAGCAAAGACGCAAAAATGCTCTAAACCCTTGTAATTGCTGATATTACATAATTAAAGCCAAAAACCGTCGTCTTTATTAACAATTATGCTAAGTTATCAACAAAAATACGTTTTTCCCTTGCTATTACTTGCGTGAATGGATTATACGTATAATTTTGTGTAGGATTTAACAAAAAACGTTAACCCAAATAATAACAATTTAAAAACTTAATTTTATGAACAAAACAGATTTAATCAATGGAATGGCAGAAAACGCTGGAATTACTAAAGCTGCTGCTAAAAAAGCATTAGATGGTCTATTAATTGACATTGAAGGAGCATTACAAAAAGGAAACAGAGTTTCTTTAGTAGGTTTTGGATCATGGTCGGTTACAAGAAGAGCTGCTAGAGACGGAAGAAATCCACAAACTGGAAAAACTATAAAAATAAAAGCAAAAAATGTAGTAAAGTTTAAAGCAGGATCTGATTTAAGTGACGCTGTAAACTAAAAAATAAGCATACGTTTATAAATAAAAGGCTCGTTAATAACGAGTCTTTTTTAGTTTATCAATTAACAGAAATGTTGTTTATTAAATAAATATGTGTTAGATTGTAAGTATAAACTTAGCGAACATGGTTAATCAAAACCCAAAAAAAGGCCATTTGCTCATTGCTGAACCATCTATTTTAGGAGATGTCTCTTTTAATAGATCGGTAATTTTATTAGCCGATCATAATGAAGAAGGATCGATTGGTTTTATATTAAACAAACCACTAGATTATACTATCAACGATTTAATTCCAGAAATAGTAGGCACTTTCAAAATTTATAATGGCGGTCCTGTAGAGCAAGACAATCTCTATTTTATTCATAAAATACCCGAATTAATTCCAAATAGTATAGAAATATCAAATGGTATTTATTGGGGAGGTGATTTTGAAAAAGTTACCGAACTCATTAACAATAATTCATTAAGCGACAATGATATTAGGTTCTTTTTAGGGTACACAGGTTGGGAAAACAAACAGCTCGCAAGTGAGTTGCTTTCCAATACTTGGATAGTGGCAGCCAATGTTTATAAAAATTCCATTATTGAAAAGAACGATGTAACCTTTTGGAAAGAAAAAATGCTTGAATTAGGTGGCGAATACAGTATCTGGTCTAACGCTCCAGAGGATCCAAGTTATAACTAGGTCAACCTAACCTTCACATTCAATTTTGCTAATACATTTTTGGAAAAACTAATAGAAAATTGCTTTTTTCTATAATTAGTTATTGGTTGAATTCCAGAAATAACATTTGTTAAAAATAATTCATCAGCTTGTTGCAATTCAAAAGGGGAAATAGATGCCTCCTCAATAGTATATTCGGGAATCAGTTTGATTATTTCAATAATTTGCTTTCTCATAATCCCTTTTATGCAACCATCACTTAATGGTGGTGTTTTTATAAGCTCACCTTTAACTAGAAAAATATTTGAATTTAATGCTTCAACAACATTCTTGTTGGTATTTAGTAATAAACAATTATCCAATCTATTTTCCTTGGCAAATATGCTTCCAACAACATTAATAAGCCTGTTGTTGCTCTTTAATGTAGATAATAAACTAGGCGGCAAATAGTGGTCTTTATAAAGATCTACTCGATAAGTGCTATCATTGAACTGATAAAAATTATCATTTAATGGTTTACTGGTTATGAGATAAGAAACATTATTAGTATTAGGTGTATATAACCCTCCACTTTCTCTAAAAACTATTAGTTTCACTCTAATAGATTGTTGCAATTGGCTATTAGCTTCAACAAGTTTTAAAATTTCACTTTCGAGAAACTCTAAAGTAAAGCTCATAGGTATTTCCATTCTTAAAATACGCATAGACGCCATTAACCTAAAGTAATGGTCTTCCCAAAAAAGTATTTTAGAATGTGATATTTTAATGGTTTCAAAAACAGCATCGCCATAATTAAAACCTCTATTGTTTATAGATAGTGAAGCCTTAGTTTCTTGTAGAATATGTCCGTTATTATTTACCATAAAAAAGTCCCAAATAAATCGGGACAAATATAGTTTATTTAATGAGAATGCTTATGCTGAACCTAGTACCTGTTTTAAGTCTGAAATTTGATTTTCCCAAAGCATTTTTACTTCATCTATCTCATCTTCATCGGCAAAATCGGTAACCATTAATGATACATCTTTTGTAATATCATCAACCTGAATCCTGACTTCAAAGTAGGTGTTATCTTCTTCTCCGTTTTGCCATTTAAACTTAACACGTTCCCCATTCTTTTTACTTAATAGTTTCGCTTGTTCCTCACTATCGTCCCAAATAAAAGTAAAAAGCTCTCCACGTGAGTTTACATTATCTGCAAACCATTCAGACAATCCAGATGGCGTCGAAATATATTGATACAGTAATTGAGGTGATGCGTGTATTGGGAATTCTAAGTCGATTTTTATTTTATCATCCATAAATCCTAAAAAAATTAGATGGTTAATATATACATTAATTATGTAGTTTTAAAACTAAAATTTAAAAATATTTTTGTTGGGTTAATATTTGCTCTCAAACATTTTGTTTTTATATTTGCAGCCGCAATGATATGGCGAGATAGCTCAGTTGGTTAGAGCGTCGGATTCATAACCCGGAGGTCCCGAGTTCAAATCTCGGTCTCGCTACAAAAAAAGCAGTTTAGAAAATTTCTAAGCTGCTTTTTTATTTATTTAAAATTTATTTGTTTCCAGCAAACAAGATTATTATTTAATAAAAACAATACTATTATTTTTAAATACCTTATTATCAATATATTACATTATTAGCGTTGTAAACTTGTGTATTTCATCGTGTTTTTTTGCGTTTCATGGATTTTTTATATACTATTGCATGGTCAATTAAAATTAATTCATAATAAAACCCCAATGAAAAAAATTATTTTTACTGCATTAATTGCATTCGCATCAACTCAAATATCGTTCTCTCAAGAGACTTATAAAAGAGTTACCGTTAACAACACAAACCAAGAAACATATCAAAAACTTATCACTCAAGGAGTTGACTTAAGATGTGGTGCAATTCATGGTGACGAAAAAGTTACGCTAGAGTTATCTCAATCTGAGTTAGATATATTAAGTCGTAATGGAATAAACTTCAATGTTGAAGTTGAGAACTTGACCGATTTTTATAAAAAACGTATTAAGAAAACTTATGCTAAAGCCTTAATAGAACTCGAAAAAGAAAAAACAAAAACAAAAGCTTTAAGATCATCTATATCCAGTGCCACTTTAGATAACTTTTTAGAATATACAGGAGCAAGTGAAATAGATTGGGCAGTACCAACCAATTTTAACCTTGGTAGTATGGGTGGTTGCTTAACACTTAGTGAGGCAGAAGCAGAACTAGACCAAATGTATGCCTTATATCCAAATTTAATTTCACCTAAACAAGATGCTTCAGCAACAAATAAAACTACTTGGGGTAATCCAGCAAGCACTATTACAAATAATGGGCTAACCTATACAGGACAAGGAACTTCAAGGTGGAATCCAAAAACCATATATTATGTAAGAATTACAGGTAACGAAAATACAACTCCAGAGGGGACAAGACCTCAAACATTATATACTTCAATGTTACATTCTAGAGAAGTAAGTAGTTTAATGGGTAACATTTACTTTATGTGGTATTTACTTGAAAACTATGATACTGATCCAGCTATTAAAAATCTAGTTGACAATAACGAATTATATTTTATACCAGTTGTAAATCCAGATGGTTTAAGGTGGAATGAACATGTATCTTCAAGTGGAGGTGCCATGCAACGTAAAAACTTAAGACCAAACACAGGAGGCACTGGTAATACCTCAACCTCTAGAGGCGTAGATTTAAATAGAAACTTCGATTATTTCTGGGGATCAGCTGGTACTGGTTCATCAGGAACTCCATCTAGTGATTCTTATAGAGGTCCTTCAGCATTTTCCGAACCCGAATCACAAATTCTAAGGGATTTTGTTTTAGCAAGAAATTTTGAAACCTGTATTATGAATCATACTTACGCAAATGGAATTCCGCATCCTTATGGAGGAAACCCAACATTTGTTTCTGGCAGAGAAGATGAGATGCATAAATGGCATGAAGATATGACTCGATATAACCGATATATTTCTGGTGCAACCATATTTACACCAGCTAATGGTATTGCTGACGACTGGATGGTAGGTGGAAACACAGATGGAAATGGATCTATTGGATCTGGACAAAATATTTTAGCCTCTACTCCTGAACATGGTAATACCGGATTTTGGCCACTTTCAACAGAAATTGTTCCAATAGCAAAAAGATCTATGCGTATTTCTTTAATGACAGCGTATCATGGTGGAATGTATGCTAAGTTTCATGACCTAACTCAATCTGACATAAGTTCGTTAACATCAAATTTAAAATTTGGAATTGAACGATTAGGGCAAGCAGCCAGTGATTTTACTTTAACTGTAACTCCTGTTTCGTCAAATATTACCTCTATTACTACAATCCCTATACAAACCGGAATGTCTGTGTTAGAACAACGTGAAGTAACTGCCCAAATGGTTTTAGATGGAAGTATTCAACCTAACGATAAAATTGAATATAGAGTACAATTAGCCAATGGTAACGGAATCGTTTTTTATGATATAAATGTTGAAAAATACTACCAACCTACAGCTTTATTGGCAGATAATCCAGATACCGATTTACTAACAAATTGGACCACTTCTGGAACATGGACAGCATCAAATGCATCAGGTGCAGCTTACTCAGGCACAAGAGCCATAAAATTAGGAAGTAACGCTATTTCGGCTTATGGAAATAATGACTCACGTACAATAACAACTGCTACTTCGTATGATTTTTCCAATGCTAGCGAAGTATTAATTCAATACTACTCAAAATGGGATTTAGAAAGAAATTTTGATTTTGTTGAAATTCTTGGATCCACAGATGGTACTTCATGGCAATCGCTAAATGGAAAGTACAATAAGCCTAATGCAACTACAAGTACAAATAATGCACATGGTGCCAAAGGTAGCTCTAGCTACTCTTTTCAATCTAATAATAGCTCAGGTCTGGTTTACGATGGCGACCAAATGGACAAATGGGTCATGGAAGAAATAGTAATTGATGCAACCAATAACAGCTTCATGTATGGTGCTACTACCGCATATATACAATTTAGGTTTGCTTCAGATACCAATAATAGATTTGAAAATTATTCTGCTAATGCAGAAGGGTTCTTTATTGATGACTTTAAAATTTTACAAATACAAATACCTTGTGATGCAACAACTCCGCCAACAGGTCTAACTGTTGATACTGTCACACCTGCTTCGGCAGCAATAAGTTGGAATAATATCCCGTCGGCAACATACGACGTAAGATATAGAGAAATTGGTGCACCTACTTGGATTGAGGCAACAAATGTTTCTCTAACAAGTTATAACATTACTGGCTTAACAGCATTTACAAATTACGAAGCTCAAGTAAACACTCGTTGTACTAGTACAACATCTGCTTATAGCAGTTCTGTAAACTTTACAACAACAACTAGTGCAGCATGTTCTGGAACCGAAATAGTTTCGTATCCATATCTAGAAACTTTTGATTCTGGAATTGGTGATTGGTCGCATGATGGTACCGATGATGGAGAATGGACATTAAATTCAGGAGGAACAACTTCGGGCACAACAGGACCAAGTGATGATTATAACGTAGGTGGAAATTATTTTTACACTGAAGCATCAACCTCTACCAATCCTGGACCAAACGCAACCGTTAATTTAATTAGCCCTTGTTTTAATTTGTCAGGGTTTGAAAATGCATCCATTTCATTCTATTACCACATGTATGGAGCCGATATGGGAGATTTACTTTTAGACATTACCGTTGATGATGGAAGCTCTTGGATAAATCTAACAACTATTAGCGGACAACAACAGTCTAGTGAAACAGATTCGTGGACTTTACAAAATATAGATTTAGATTTATATGCTGGACAAACAGTTAAATTTAGATTTCAAGGGCAAACTGGAGTAAATTACCGAAGTGATATGGCTTTTGATAACGTTAATGTAATTGCAACTAACACATATTACCAAGATTTGGATGGTGATGGATATGGAAACCCAAATGCAACACAAAATGCAGTGAACCAACCAGTTGGATATGTTACAGATAATACAGATTGTGATGATTCGTTAGCAACTGGCTTTGGAGTTAATCCTGGAGCTACTGAAATTGTAGATAACGATATTGATGAAAATTGTGACGGTACTATTGAATACTCACTAGGAAATGACAAATTTGATATTAACAATATTTCTATTATACCAAACCCATTTGTTAATGCTATTGAAATAAACATTCCTAATAGTACAAATGGAACATATAATATTTCTGTTTTTGATTTAAACGGCAGACGTATTTATAATACTAACAAAAACAGTATAAATGGTAAAATAAACATTAATGCACTTACTAAAATTGCTACTGGAAGCTATTTTTTAAGATTAACAAATAAAAATACTGGTACAACCACCATAAAAAAGTTAATTAAACAATAGTTTAGTAATAAAGACTTTAAAAAAGAGCTAATTTAATTATTAGCTCTTTTTTTATATAATTGATTTTCATATTATTACAATAATTAAGTGCATTTCATCGAATTTTTATACGCTTTACCTGTGCTTTTTGTCGATTTTTTTTGCATTTCATAGAATTTTTACTTAATCTTGCCCTGTCAATTGTTATTAACTTATTAGTCCCTAAAACTAATCATGAAAAAATTCAGCAAATTAACAGGTATTAGCATATACTTTGTATGCTTATTTTTTACAGTACAAACTTCTTCTCAAACTTATTGTGCATCTAATGGTAATAATACTAACGATGAGTATATAAGTAGAGTGCAATTAAACACAATAGATAACGTATCTGGTGTTGGCACAACCAGTACTGGTTATTCTAACTTCACTGGAATATCCACAAACTTAA
>TARA_R110002073_G_scaffold53895_1_pt1 | contig 10720 bp, 13 predicted proteins | sample TARA_R110002073 | Tara Oceans TARA_R110002073 (sample SAMEA4397174) | marine metagenome | biome: Polar Biome; feature: [DCM] deep chlorophyll maximum layer (ENVO:01000326); material: water (ENVO:00002006), including particulate matter (ENVO:01000060) such as... | depth 40 m
GCAACTGGCGACGGTTCGGTCTGGCGTGCTCGACGGTGACAAAAAGTGTCGCCAGTTCCACCGGCAGCTGAACGACTGGTGACAAGATCACCACAATGTTGCGGGTCGTTTTGCCGGCGACCACCGCGTGGTGGATCGCTTGCACGATCTCGGCCGACTGCAGGAACCGATGAAAGTTCTGCAGGACCAGGATGTTTGTCCCTTCGCCTTCGCGGTTTCGAAACGCATGGATCGCTGACAGCGGATCCTCGGCATCGGCAATCGGTGGGCTGAGCCCTCGGTCGATGTCCCACGTGGACAAGCTCCACTGCTCGACACCGCACAGCAGTGCCAGTTCGGAGATCGCATCTTCGTGTTCGTGCGAGTGAAGGTAGATGCCGCTGAAGCAGGCATCCTCCAGTTCTCGCATCCGTGTTGTAAGTGACATAGGCGTCGCTCCTGTTTGAAAGGTTAAGTGAATACAAAAAGAAAGCCCGGTCAGCTTCACTGCTGCCGGGCTTGTTCGTTGATGTTGGATGGGTTGGTTTGATGAAACTCCACTTTCAATCGTTCGCTCTGCCGCGAACCCAAAGCGTGTTCCAAGAACTCACTGGCTTGGCGGCATGAACTGCCAGCAAAGCCTTCCGTTTCGATCTTCGTTGAGCCATCGGGCGCAACGATCACTTGAATGATCTTCATCGTTTAAGCTCCCACGTTGACGGATAGCTGGATCCTTCCGCCCTCGAGCGAACGCTCGGTCACGGAGTATCCCTTGCGGCGAGCCTCCAGTTTGGTCTTCTCGACCGCGTAGGCCTGCAAGAACTCGTCCAGGTATTGCTGGTTGCCCCAGTACCCCTGGTAGTTGTCAAATTTAGTTTCACCGGTCGCGAGGTCAAAGACCACCGGGTATCGCCACTTGGCAAGCTGAACCGCCAGACCTGAAACGGTCTGACTGAACAGCTTCACTTCACCCTCGACCGGCTCATCCAAGCCCAGTCGATCACAAGCCTTCCGGACCGCTGCTGCGTCCCTAATTTGCGTCACAATCGCTACCACGTGAGACATGCCTCGATCTCCCTGCGTACAAAAGTGCTGGTGGCAACGCTGCCACCTTCACCTCTATGTAGCGCAGATCGATGCACAATTTAGGCTCATCTCGTTTCGTTATCGAATCGACCAGTCCATGAGATACCGTGTTCCAGGGTTGCAAACACTCGACGTTGCAGCGGGGAGAAGACTTGCACCACCAAAACTAGGACAGCACCTACAGCGACAGCCCGTCTGAGGGCGCCCCATCAACTAGCACAAGCCGCCCCGGCCCATCATCGTCATAAGGAAACCGCTCCAGTCTTACAGTCAAACCACCAGCGGTTTTCCATTTATAATCCTTGTACAACGAATCTTTTTTCGTCGTCACCTCTATGCGACCATCTCTCGATGGGAATTTGGACTCCGCTGCGAGTTGAAGACAGCGATGCAGATCAAGGTCGGCGCCTTTGCACCACGATAAGGGGAGCTTCCCGGCGAGTAGCTCTTTAATATTTGCCTCGTCAGCAGAATCGGTGGGTTTGATTTGGCTCGGGAAGCTTTCCTAGCTGGTGATACAGGGCGATTTCGATTGTTTTATATGACTTGAAACCGTAGGCCTTTCTTAACGCCAATTTGGCTTTGGTGTTCATGCCCTCCACGCTGCCATTTGAGATCTCGCCACGAGCGCGAAACCAGTTCAACAGCAGCGTCCGGTGCCTACGTAGGGTGCACGCCATGTCCTTCATCGGTTCGATCTTCGAACGCATCGCTCGAGTACACCATTGATCGAGGAATCTGCCTGCCCAGGCCGGACTTTGGTAGCTCCAGAACCGTTGGAAGTCTTCTCGCATCAGATAAGCTTTGATGCTCTTCAGGTTGTATTGCAGGAGATCATCGAGCTTTACCGTTTGCTTCTGCGTCAGATTCTCAGGACGCTTTAGCAGGCACCATCGCGACCCTTTGAGAACCTCTTCATAGCCATCCGCTTTCAACTGCCGGGCCTCCTCAACGCGAACCTTGTTCAGTGCGTCGCCGAACTTTTTCATCACGTGGTATCGATCCAATATGTGAACCGCGTCGGCTGCCTTCTCCGCGATCACGTTCATGTACTGACGCCACATGTCGGTGCAAATGAACTTCAAACTCTTGATCGATTCCTCGGGAACGGTCTTGAAAAAACCTCGCAGACTTTCCTCGGTTCGGTCCCGAGCGACATAAAGCAATCGCCGGCAATCGGCATCAATTTGGTAGACCAATGTCAGGTACTTGTGTCCCCGACGGTAGGCAATCTCATCTACGCCGATCGCTTCAATGGAGCCGATTTCCCGGTGAAGCAGCCCCCAGCGAACCACCCAGTCTATCGCCCGATAAACTGTGTCCCAGCTGGTACCAAAGATCAACGCCGTTTCCTTCCAGCTCAGCCGCTTTGCCCAAGCGGCGAGAAACATCCGATAGCTGTAAGTGCTACGGTGCTTACCATCAGCCCAGGGGACTTTCTCGATCACCACGCCGCAGGCTGGGCATTCAACTCGTCGCATCGCGTAGAGAAAGATCACCGGGAACCCCCACAAGGGCACAAACTCAAATCGCCTTTCTCCTCGAGTGTCGTAGCCGGGTCGCTTCTTTCCACAGCCACTGCAAATGGGGCGACTTCGCGTGTGCGGCTTGATGCTGATCCAGATCGCTTCGTTATTGTCGCTCCATCGGATGCGGGTGTAGACAAACCCCTTTTGCTTTTCGACTCGGTTGAGGATAGTTTTGAGCTGCATCTTGTCGGTCCTGGGATGTTGCTGGAGTGTTGCAACAACATCAATAGCTCAGTGTCCGGCAAGATGCACCTTTTTGTGTCGTGATTGCTGGAGCCCCTTCCGCCTCGCCTTCGCATCGGCCTGACACTGGCCCGGCCCAGGTCGATGCGAAGGCGAGGCGGGAGGGGCGGTCCCATTCTGCTGAGCCCGAGCCGAGGTCGACAAACGGCATCAAGTTCACTCAAGTCTTAGGCATTTCCACCCACCGATTCGGCGGAAGAGCCTAATATTTAAAGAAAAAGCTCTTCTTGCTTCGCCTCTCTCATTCCGGAAATGTGACAATACAACGATAGCGTACCTTTCGTCACCAGGAAGCTCGTACCTATCAAGTTCTCCGGCAGCAGGCTTTTCTTTGGTCCACTTCCTGCCTAGCAAACCAGGAAGGGCATCTGCAGTGGTCCTTCCTGAGTCCAGACCTGCTTCCAGCTCGTTGATTGCATCTATGGCCCGCAAGTACTTGGCAAGCAACCGCTCCATCAGACGTTCAAGAGGAACACGGTCATAAAGCTCCAAACCGACGACCTCCTGGTCATGCTGGAACCCAAACCTTCTATTGTCCCGGGAAACACTGTGGGAGTAGGTTACGTAAAGTATGGTGTATGGGTTATAGGTCGCAAAATGAAGCTGACTGGCTTCAGTGACTTCTTGCACGCCGTTAGAGAAGGACTGCCTAAATCGACTGTGTTTTTCCCAAACATTTCTTTCCTCTGCTCCACCGAAATGACTGCGGATTGTCGTCAAATAGTCTTCTGTTCTGTCTCGATAAGACCTGTGGTAAGACACAAATCTTCCCGAATCGGAATGAAGATTGCATCGTTGTTCACCTTCGAGTTCACCCACCTTGTTTTCTTTCAGCCAATCCTCGACCTGCCGCGACCCGGAACCAAATTCCAGGCCCTTGAATCCTCGTTCCGTGTACAAAAAGGATGTTGGTTTCAAGAAGTGCTGAACAATCGAGTTGGGGGGCAATAGTTGCGATGTTGGTCGCGGGTCTTGGGCGTCGCTAGGCACCACGCGGGACGGTGCACTAGCAGCAGCTTGAAGAGGCTTGGGATCGGTTTGCAGATCGCTGGAGACCGGTTCTGGGATGACTGTTCTTTTAGCAAGAGCTTCATGCCCAGTTTCGAACTTTAGATCATTCTTCAAGAGGCCGAAGAGAAGCAACGCGATGAGGGCTCCGAAGGGTAGCCAAAGACTTTTTTGCTTGAAGCTTCTACCTCGCGTGCAGCGGGCACGTCGACTTGGTTTTGGTTGAATCTGCAAGTTCAATTGAAAGTCAGGAGACCGGACAGCGTGCGTTGGATTTGATGGGTGCATTGCATCCCTCTGTGTTACAGCCAGGGACGGTGGATCTAGCCTCGTGCTAGTGGTTGCTTGGTCGAATTTGCAGCTAGCGACTCGGAGTTTCCCTTCGCAGTTCGGACATCGAACGGTCAGACCTTCGCGTGTGCATCGAAAGGTGATGCGTACGCTGCAGTGTGGGCAGTGAGTCGCGAACTTTCTGGCAGAGGAATCATCTCGAGAGAGATCTATGCGGAAATCGCCCGCCTGCTCCCCACGTGCTGAGGACCGTGTAGCCGGGGACACAATCGTGTTGCCATCTACATCGATAAGCGTTTCTTCACTTAACGCTTCCACCTTTGCATCTTGAGGGCCCAAAATTACCTCCCCATCAATTGCAACGGACCCGATTTCGTCGACCGAATCCAGAGCCTCTTCAGACGCCGTCGACATTAGTTCTCGACCAGAGCGGACAACACTGCCCGTACGCTGAGTCAACTCCAATGTTGGTTTGGCTCCAAACGCCGCACGATCCTCCAAGCCGCTGCGACCTGCACTCCGCTGCGACTCAGGCGTCCGATCGATTTCATCAATGGATACGGACTGCCGTTCCATAGACATAGTCACTGGATGAGCAACCTCAGCTTCGATCGGCCCTTCGTCACGACCCTCGTTGGGCTTCGCATTTTGAACTGTGGGCAATTGAGGCCTGCCGGACCGATCAGACGTTGTGTTAGTCGATTGAACCTGTACCGCGTCCGGAAGCAGGTCTGCGAGTTGACGCACATCCTTCACAAGCTTCCACGGCCCTCGTTCAGTGCTCGACACGCCGTAGTCTCCACCGATCTGCCCAGTCCGGATGACATGTTGGAGTTGCTCCACAGTCAGCGGACCAATCGCGTTCTTGCCGCGGCGAATGTAGAAACTTGACCGGGCGTTCAAACCTTCGGCCTGCGAATTGGCCCGAGATGTTTGAAGATTCGTATCGGGCATGCGTCGTATGATGAACGAGACTGGTCTTTTGTTCTTCTGACGACAAAGCCAATTTTGCCGGCATGATATTCAGGTGCAGATTATAGACAGAAGCTCATCGCAACGCTTCGGCAAGTATCCCGTCGAGCCGTTGCGTTTACGAAAAATCATCGCATCAATTCTGCGAGCCTCACAACGAAACTCTCAGGACGAGCCTTTGTTTGAACAATTTGAACAGGAACAATTCGATTCAGCACTCGAAATGACGACATGCATCCTTTAGACTGTCTTCATTTCTTAGACTGCTCTAGCAGCCATTCGTGGACGCCCCATACGACGGCCGCCAGGCTCTAGGCACTGCAATTCTCGGGCAAGTCCTCCGTGGTGTGCCAATACTGGCTCGCGGGCCGAGGACGGGATACTCGAAGTCGAGGATGTCGATCGTTGGGATCTTGGCGATCTCGTTCAATAGTTTGTGGTCATCCCACAGGGGATTCGTCCGAGCCAACGGGGCGAAAGCGGTCATACCCAGTCGCTCCGCGGTTGCCCAGACTCCTTAGGCGGTCGCTTTGGAGTGCTGCATGCTGATCGGCTCGTAGAGAAATTACAGCTTCTTGTCACCGACCATGTCCAACAAGATCGCCATGCTGGGTACCTCCAGCACACCTGGTGCTTGGAGATCTCCAATCGCAAACTCGCTCCTGGTCTGCGGTGGCGGGTTCTCACCCGCAAATCAATGAACGGTTTTCACCAAAAACTGACACTTGCCAACCAAAGTGTTTTCTAGCTGACATGCGAACATAAGCGATCGACAGCAAACTCGGAGAACCATTATAGCGGATTAGTTTTTTTTGTAACGCTGACGTCACCAGGTCAATGCCGCAGGGTACCTGCGGGGACGTCGGGGGAGGCATCGACTCTCAACGGCTTCGCCCGGCGCAATTCGCTTACAGCAAAGCAGTTACGGCTGCTCGATTAAGCGATACGCAACCGCTGAAAACAGACGCGAAAATTTTTTCAGCGACTGTCTCACCTACGAGCCCCAGTGAAAAATCAAGATTGACACTTGGTTTGGGACCTCTAGTCTTCCTTGGCCGTCGCGAATTGTCCAAGGGCGACACTTCATAACACCAATTTGAGAGGTTCGATTTTGATTGGCGAAACCGCACCAAGAAAGAGAGGCCGTGCCCGTGAAATCGGGAAACGGTCATACCCCGCCGCCGAAGAAAATAACGACGGGGCAAGTGCTCCCATTCGACAAGCGGGCAAGAAGTCGTGGTCAGACAAGCCAGCCAACCGTCAACAGTCGGTCAAAATTGAGACGGTTGGCTGGCGAGAGAACATTTACGCACACAAATTATCTGAGGAAATTCATATGGAAACGCAGCAATCAATATCGTGTTACTCCTTATCCCAGTCAAACCCAGTTTACCAACTTGGCGTGGATTGCGAAGGATCTGGTCTCGCTTGGGGGCCAGCAGAACTAGCCAATTTCTCGGAAAGTTTTGCACAAGCAGCAACTATAAGCAGACGCGAATTGGAAATATTCGAACTTCCTCAGGCCGTAGTCGATAAGTTGGAGTTTTGTGACGAGCAGCCTGATCGTGTAGCAACGAATCAGGTTCTGGATTTGCTGGTCGAGTACCTCAATCTTCACGAGACGGCGGGTGAAATTGCTGAGGGACGGCAACGCTCCAAAGGCCTTCACGCTTTGATATTGGACGCTTTTGAGGAGCGGAGTGAAGACGCAGACATTGACGGTCTTGTGTCGGACTTCGTGGTTCGGCGATGTCGCGCATGGCTAGCTTACCCATTCCAGCCGGATCTGTCCGCGTAACAGATAGTCCGCGTCACGCATTGCGACTTCTCGCTGAAGGCTATTGTGAATCGAGACGCAGTGCTTTGGCTGTGCGGTGTCGTTTGCATGCTCGTAATGCGAGCCGCCGTTGATAGCGTCTTCAGCGAAAGCTGACGATGCGAGATGGCATTGCATAGCAACTTCAATCTCGGTCGCTTGTCCCAATCGGCAGCGGCCGGGGCTCTTCTGAAACCTCTAATTTGATTTCTCGTCCATTCGCCCTGCTGTACGTTCGGTCTGAGGTGATGGTCGTCAAACTAAGGAAGATATGTCTAAGGACAATTCAAACGATTTTCATGATGAGAACTCGACGTCGCCGTTGACAGCCGAGCCCGCGTCGGTCGATCGGCGTGCGTCCACTGCCAGAGTTGAAAGACCGGGAAATGCGACGCCCCTGGGTCTGGATGCGGCCTCCGATACCGGCTCGAAAACGGTTGATCCATTCGATCCGGCCGCGTTGCGGATCAACCCGAACACCGCTGCGGGAGCGATCGGAGTGAAGCGGAAGTTGGTGACGTTGAAAGTCGGCAAGCCCGACAAAATGGAGTTCTGCCGAGTGCATCCGGATGAGTCCTATCGGATCGACACGGCGATCGTGGAAGACAAGATCAACCGCGAAAGCTATCTGGTGACTCCTGCGTTGTGGCCCGAGCTGCCAGACTTCATTCAGCTGGTGCGGTTGTGCGTGGCGGTGAATCGACACGGGACCACGTTCTTGTGGCCGGCGAAGTTGCCCGACCCCAACGGGCGGCCGATGGACTGGCACACGTCGATGTTGGAGGCACAGGAGCTAGCGATCAAGAGCTGGGTCCGAGTCCAGGCGGATATGGCGGCCGGATCCTATGCGGTGTTCGAGGCGACCGGCAATCTGCCCGATCCCGAGTGGCCGGAACTAACGATGACCGAGCTGCTGCGGCTTGCTTTCAAGACGCGGTTCATTGATTCGATGAACCATCCGTTCCTGCAAGAATTGTTCGGGGCTGCGTGATGGATTGGCTGAACCGATTTCCATCGGTTTGGCTGATCGACTTTGAGTTCTCACAACCACCAGGCGAGCGGCCGAGCGTCGTTTGCCTGGTGGCCCGTGAGTTTCATTCAAAGCGGTTGGTCCGGATCGGCATGGATGAATTGCGAGAGCTGGATCGGCCGCCGTTTGATGTGGGACGCGATGCGTTGTTGGTGGCGTACTTCTCATCGGCCGAGTGGAATTGCTTCTTGGCATTGGGTTGGCAGTTGCCCGAGTGCGTGTTGGATTTGTGGTGCGAGTTCCGGTGCGCCTTGAATGGCACGCGGCCAAAGGCCGGTTGGGGGTTGCTGAGTTGTCTGGTTCACCATGGATTGGATTCAATGCTGGCGAGCGAGAAAACCGAGATGCGGGAGTTGGCGATGAAAGGCGGACCTTATCGACCGCGGGAGATGGAAGCGTTGTTGGATTACTGCCAAACCGATGTGGATGCGTTGGATCAGTTGTTGCCGATGATGGTCCCGCAAATACACGTTCCGCGGGCGATCCATCGTGGCCGGTATATGAAAGCGGTGGCGATGATGGAATCGGCGGGCGTCCCCATCGATGTGGGAACGTTGGCGATGTTTCGTCGCCAGTGGGAACCAATCAAAGCCAAGTTGATCGCGGCGATTGATCGGGACTTCGGAGTCTACGATGGCACCACGTTCAAAATGGATCGGTTTGAAAGCTATCTGATTCGACACGGGATCCCGTGGCCGGAAACGGATAGCGGCCGGTTGGCATTGGACGATGAGACGTTCCGCCAGCAAGCCAAGAGCTATCCCCAGGTGGCACCACTGCGAGAGCTGCGGCATGCGTTGTCCGAGATGAAATTGGAGAAATTGGCAGTCGGAATCGATGGTCGCAACCGCACGATGCTGAGTCCGTTCCAAAGTCGCAGCGGTCGGAACCAACCGTCCAACAACAAGTTCATTTTCGGCCCCTCGGTGTGGCTGCGTGGACTGATTCGTCCCGAGCGTGGCCGTGCGGTGGCCTACGTGGATTGGTCGCAACAAGAGCTGGGGATCGCGGCCGCGTTGTCTGGCGATCCCGCATTGGCCCAAGCCTACAACAGCGGCGACCCGTATTTGGAGTTCGCCAAGATGGCCGGTGCGGTGCCGGCCGCGGCGACGAAGAAAAGCCACCCGGCCGAGCGATCAGCGTACAAGGTGTGCATGTTGGCGACCCAATACGGCATGGGCGAGCACGGGTTGGCGGCAAAGCTGAATAAGCCGGTGGCGTTTGCTCGAAACCTCCTGCGGCGACACAAAGAGACGTTTCCGGTGTTCTGGCGATGGTCGCAGCAACAGATCGACGTGGCGATGCTTACCGGCGAGTTGACCACGGTGTTCGGTTGGTCGATCCACACGATTGGCGGCGACAACCCAAGATCACTTGGCAACTTTCCCATGCAAGCCAATGGGGCCGAGATGCTGCGGTTGGCGTGCTGTCTGGCGACCGAGGCCGGGATCACGGTTTGTTGTCCCGTTCATGATGCTGTCCTCGTCGAAGCACCTACCGATTCGATCGTTGACGTCGTAAGTCAAACCCAGGAGTTGATGCGGCAAGCGAGCAACATCGTTCTTGATGGCTTTGATTTGGAGACAGATGCAAAGCTGATCCAACACCCTAATCGCTACTTCGACGAGGATCGAGGGCGAGAGATGTGGGAGCGTGTACACAGTTTGGCAATACAGGCTGAATCTCAGGTCGAACAAATAGCTTGATGGACACCGTGTCCAAAGGAATAGGACACGGTGTCCCACCTGTCCTTCTTATTACTTCTTCTTACCCTACTACTATGGAGTCGCTACTTGAACAACGATATCTCCAGATACATCGCAGACTCTCAGGACATCGACCAGTACTTCCGTCGCTCAGAGGAACAGCCAACCTCCGGCACGCTTTCACAATCAACCAGCAGACCGGATGTTGCACATCCACTTGTGCCGAAGCCACAAGAAGGAGAGAGGTTCATCAAGGGACCACTCCCCTTGGATTGGATGCGTAAGGCTGCTGAATGTGGCGGGCGAGGTACCGAAGTCGGCCTACTGCTTTGGTACGCAGCAGGTTGGCAGAAACGCAACCCGATAAAACTCAGTCAAAGCGTTGTCCGGCAACTTCCTGTCCACCAGAAAACGTGCCGTCGCGTCATTAGCAACATGGAGCAACTTGGACTAATAGCCGTTGATCGTCACAAAGGACGATCGCCCTTAGTGACATTGCTACCGACACCCCAAGCCTATGTTGGCAAATGCGAATCATCGTGAGCAGGTCGTTTGACATTGCTCCGATTATCAATCCGGTCTTTCATCTTTCGGTCCCTAGCCCAAGGAATGTCCATGAAGAACGCTCAACCACAATCCAACAACCGTCCGCTGACCAAAAAGGAGGTAGCGGAATACTTTTCCGTGAGCCCACGAACGATCGATCGATGGGTTGAAGACAAAACACTGCCTAGTAGTTCGAAGGTCGTCATTGGCGGAACCGTCAGATTTCGCCCTGAAGTTTTGCGAGACCACTTGGCTGAACTTTCCGGCGAATAAGCCCGCGGTTCGAAATCCCAAACCTGACTGCGTTGTCGCGGTCAGGTGTTTGGAAGCATGCGACTGTCCCCAAGGAAGAATTGCAGCACATCGCAGCAGGCGGCGACAACTGGAAATTCGGCTTCTGTCAGTCTCCATCGCCGTCTTGTTTTTCCAGCATCTCAACCCTCGGAGCAAAACACTTGGCAACGATCATCCAAAAGCAGAACAAGACCATCGAAATCCGATTCAAGGATGCCAA
>TARA_R110002073_G_scaffold231824_1_pt1 | contig 10719 bp, 10 predicted proteins | sample TARA_R110002073 | Tara Oceans TARA_R110002073 (sample SAMEA4397174) | marine metagenome | biome: Polar Biome; feature: [DCM] deep chlorophyll maximum layer (ENVO:01000326); material: water (ENVO:00002006), including particulate matter (ENVO:01000060) such as... | depth 40 m
GCATCGGTCACCCAGTCCTGCCCGAAGCTTTCCCAGGCGAACACGTCCACTGGCTTTGCGCCGAGCATGGACCACATGCACATCTCGACTGCACCGGTGTCGGAAGCGGGCACAATGGCAACGCGGTAATCGTCAGGAATGCCGAGGATCGCCTTGGAGCGATCAATCGCGGCCTTCAGCTTCTTCTTCGCATCGCCGGAACGGTGCGAACGGCCAAGAGCGGCGGTTTCAAGTTTTGCGAGTGAAAATCCGGGACGTTTAGCCGTCGGGCCGGATGAAAAATGTGGGCATGCTGGCAGCACGCCGGGTTTGGCGGTCGTCGTCATCTGTTTTACTCCTATCCTCACAGATAGGCTGCATGCCGTTGGGGGCATGTGGCCCGCCGCGTCAGTCGCATATTTTTCCGGGGGGCGCAAATGACATTGTTGCATCGCTCCCGTGTGAATGGTTCACTTCCGGCATGAGCATGACCATCCAGCCCCTTACCGGCACACTCGGCGCAGAAATCCACGGCGTGGACCTGAGACAAGACCTGTCGAATTCAGAGTTCGACGCCGTCCATCAGGCCTTCCTCGATTTCAAGGTCATCGTCCTGCGCGGCCAGCACGGCCTGACGCCGGACCAGCACAAGGCCTTCGCCCGCCGCTTCGGCACGCTGAACATCCACCCCTACGTGAAGGGCATGGACGGCCACCCGGAACTGCTGGAAATCATCAAGGAGCCGGACGAAAAGACCAATTTCGGCGGTGGCTGGCATTCCGACATGAGTTTCCTGGAAGAGCCGGCGCTTGGCTCCATCCTGCATGCGCTCGAAGTGCCGCCCTATGGCGGGGACACGCTGTTCGCCGACCAGCAGGCGGCCTATGACCGTCTCTCTCCCGGCCTGCAAAAGACGCTGGCGGGCATGACCGCTGTCCATACGGCCAGCAAGGAATATGGCGCTGATGGCTATTCCGCCGCCGTCCGCCAGTCGATGGATGCCACCGCCGCGCCCGACGCACCCGAATACGAGCACCCCGTCGTGCGGACGCATCCGGAGACGGGCCGCAAGGGACTTTACGTGAACCCGGCCTTCACGCTGCGCTTTGCCGGCTGGAGCCGCAAGGAAAGCCGCCCCCTGCTGAACTACCTGTTCGACCTGTCAAAGGAAGAGCGCAACACCTGCCGCGTGCGCTGGCAGGCAGGCGATGTCACCATGTGGGACAATCGCTGCGTCTGGCATTATGCCCTCAATGATTATCACGGCCACCGCCGCCACATGCGCCGCGCCACGGTCGACGGCGACCGGCCGCGTTAGGCCAGCGCGTTCAACATGCCCCAGGCAATCAGGGCCTGACCACCGAAATAGAGCGTCCAGACGCCAAGCGATGAGACCGTGCCGGCCGGCTGGTCCGCGGGCTTGCGGAACAGCTGTAGCGACAGGATCATGTCGGAGGCGATGAACATGATCGCGCCCAGCGTGACCGGCCAGTAGACCGGGTCAAGGCGCAAGGCCGCTACGCCCATCATCAGGATCACTGCCGTATAGGCAAAGACCGGCCAGCGCATTTCGCCCAGCGAGGGCGACAACCAGCGCGCAAAGCCCGCCCCGGCAAATACGAGGACGACCTGCGCGGACGTATTCAGAATATCGCGCGGCGCCGCCTCCAGCCCCCAGAACAGGGCGACATAGGCGACATGCGCAAGGAAGAAGGCGGCCATGCCGGGCTTCAGCCAGCGCTCGCCTTCAAGCGCGAGAAACGCATCCCCGGCGGAACTGAGGGCCAGCGCGGCCACGAGCAGCACCGGGCCGCCAGCCAGATAGGCCCATAGCGCCAACAGGGCCGTTGACCCGGTCTTGACCAGCAGGGCGACGGGCGCCTTCCCGCGATAGCAGAAGGCCGTGCCGTAAACCAAGCCGAGCGCCAGCGCGCCGAAAAGCGAAATTTGTGCTCCGTCCATTTGCCTATTCCTGATCCTTGACCGGTTCGGGCAAGCGCAGCAGGCGCCGGGCCATGCGCCGGTGACGTTCTTTCACATACATGCCGACCACGCCGAGCGCGGTGGCCAGAACGGTTGCGTCATCGGTAAATCCCAGACCGACAATCATGTCCGGCAGCAAATCTGCGGGCATCACGAAATAGGCAACGGCGGCATACAGTACGGCCTTCGCCTTCATCGGCGTCAGCGGATCGCGCGCCGCATACCAGGCGGCAACCAGATCATCGGCGAACGGGACCCGGCTGATGACCCGCATCAGCTTGGGAACAAGCCCGCGCGAAACGCGCGCGTTACGCTCGATACTCTTGGGCAGGTACGTGCCGTCCTTGCCGCGAACCGTATTTATAATTTCCGCTGCGTCAGTCATTGCGAACTCCTGAGACCATTATAGACACAGGGCCAGTCTCACGAAAACCAGGGAGGGCAGTGCCCCATGAAAATCGATTCCAGCATATCCGCCGTCATTACGGGCGGCGCGTCCGGCCTCGGCGCAGCGACCGCGCGCAAGCTTGCCGGCATGGGCGCGAAAGTCGCCTTGTTCGACCTCAATGCCGAAAAGGGCGAAGCGCTCGCCAAGGAACTCGGCGGCGTCTTCTGCGAGGTCAACGTGACCGACGACGCGTCGGTCGATGCCGGCTTCGCCAAGTCCCGCGCCGCCATCGGCCAGGAACGTATCCTGATCAACTGCGCCGGCACCGGCAATGCGATCAAGACGGCCAGCCGTGACAAGAAGACCGGCGAGATCAGCCACTTCCCGCTCGACAAGTTCAACATGATTATCCAGATCAACCTTGTCGGCACGTTCCGCTGCATCGCCAAATCGGCCGCCGGCATGATGACGCTCGACCCGGTTGACGGCGAGCGCGGTGCAATCGTCAACACGGCCTCCGTGGCCGCTGAAGACGGCCAGATCGGTCAGGCCTCCTATTCTGCCTCGAAGGGCGGCGTTGTCGGCATGACCCTGCCAATCGCGCGCGATCTCAGCCGCGAACTGATCCGGGTCAACACCATCCTGCCCGGCATTTTCGACACACCCCTGCTGGCCGGTGCTCCCGAGCCCGTACGTCAGGCGCTTGGCGCGCAGGTGCCGCACCCGGCCCGCCTCGGCAATCCGGACGAGTACGCCTCGCTGGCCGTGGAAATGTGCCGCAACGGTTACTTCAATGGCGAAGACGTCCGCCTCGACGGCGCGATCCGCATGGCCCCGCGCTGAGCCTAGCTGAAGCGAAAAAGTCAAAGCCCGTCCGGAGCAATCCGGGCGGGCTTTTTCTTCAGGGCGGGATACGGGAAGGCTGAACCGCCCCGAAGCTTGTTACTGGCCGGTGCGGTCTTTCACGCCTTCTTCATCGGCGGCGGCGCGGTCAGCGTCGTCAAACACGATCTCGGCCTCTTCGCCCTTGCCATAGGCGCGGGATTTCTTGGCCAGCGCGGACATGGAGTCCTGCATGCGGCCCTGGCCGACAGCCATTGTCTTCGAAGCACTCATTCCGACGGCATCCGCATCGCCGAAATTGGCGAATTCCGCGCCCAGGAAGACCACTTCCCAGCCATTGGCCTTGGCCCGGTCCAGCGCGGCTTTCGCACCGTCGCGGGTGATCTCTTTTGACGAGTTTTCATGGCCATCGGTCATGATGACGATGACAGCTTTTTCCGGCTTGTCCGCTTCGGCAAGCGAGACCATTCGCCCGATGGCATCGAACAAGGGCGTCATGCCGCGCGGATTGGCTTCGTCATTGGTAACGTCTGTCCAGGCCTCCGAGGCCACGTCCTTGCGCAGCACGTCGAACTGCAGCGATTCCTGGTAATCGAAGACCGCCATCGTGATGGTCGTCTTGATGTCGGCGCCTTCAATCTCGCCTTCATCAGCCTCGCCAACGCTGGCGGCATAGGCGTTCACCGAGCCGAGGGCCTCGCCCCAGATGTCGCTCATCGAGCCGGTGCGGTCGAGCAGGATGTAGGAGTGTACCGAGCCTGCGGTCGGGGTGGGGTCCGGGGCCGGCTTGGCGGCGGCCGGGAGGACCATGGCGAGGCTGAGGCCGGTCATGGCGAGTGTCAGGAGTGTGGATTTCATCGGGGCGTCCCTTCCCTGTTGTCTCGGCTCCCCAGCCTTCGATGCAGGCGAGGATTGCCGAAGATTGGGGCGCGCCTGTGGCCGACCTGTGCCGAAGCCAAGAAAAAGCCCGCCTTTTGAGGGGCGGGCTGGTTCATCTTGAATTCATAATACGATCAGGCGAACTGCGGCGCGATCTTCAGGTTCTTCACCCAGCCGATTTTTTCAAAGGCGAGCAGGATGGTGCCATTATAGTCGACGATCCGGTTCCAGACGCCCTTGCGCGGGCGATGCAGGGCGCTTTGGGGCGCGTCATGATGGTGGTCGTGGAAGGCTTCGCCGCCGGTCAGCAGGGCCATCAGGTGATCGGCCCAGATCGGTGTCTTGAGATGGCCGAGCACGTTGATGCCGTAGACCGTGGCGTGGAACTGGATGGCGCGGCCGATGACGACGCTGGCATGGATGATCGCGGTGAGCACGAGCGACCCGCCCGTTGCCCAGACGATGAGATATACCACCGCCGGAATGACCAGGTGCACGACAAGGCTCAGCTCATTGTAGAACCGGTCCATCCAGACGATCACAGGCTGGTCTTTCAGCCACATCGCGATCGGGCGGTCGGTGTCCTGCTTGTCGCGCCAGAGAATCCAGCCGACCCAGGCCCAGCGCTTGGACTCGAAGGGATTGTGCGGGTCGCCGGGCGCGTCGGCAAAGCGGTGGTGCTGGGAGTGATAATTGACCCAGTCCTTCACATTGCCCTGCATGGCCAGCATCAGGTTCATCATGGTCAGGAATTGCGCGGGCGCCTTCAGTTCACCGGCGCGGTGCTGGAGGATGCGGTGCAGCGGCCCGATGCCGAGATTGCACATAAAGACGGAGAGGGCGACGACGCCGAAGGCCAGTGGGAAATACCACCAGCGCAGTGTCAGCTCGCTGAGCACTACGCCAAGCACGACCATGGTCGTGAACAGGGCAATGCCGAGGGCCGGATATCCAAAGGCGGAAAAGAAGCTTGCCCCATTGAACGTCTTCCACGTTTTCGGGATGGCCAGCGAACGAGGTATCATATGTGTTGTCTCCCAATCGGCCGGCGGGCCAGTGCGTTCTGCAAGGCATTCTCAGGCCGGGCCGATTAACACTTACTTAAGGCCCGTCCGGCCTTCGGGAAAGGCATAATCCTCAGCCCTGACACAGGTGTGATGCGCGGGGGTGACGGACGTGCAGAGTTTCGGGTAAATGCACATATACCGGCCAATCCGAAAGCTCGGTAATGGGAGGCGACCACATGTCCGATGAACGTCGTCTCTCGTCGGTCAAGCGGCTCGGCGAACTCGGCCTCGATCTCGAGGCCAGCCAGGACGAGACGCTGCTCAAAATCCCGTGCGTTCTGACAGAAGAATGCAGGGCGACCGAGGAAAACAGTCTTTCGCTCGATCTGAGGAAGTATAATTTCCGGTGCAGCAATTGTCATGAGCATGGGTCCTTCGAAGACCTGGTTCGACGGCTGGAAAACTCCGAGATCACATTTGGGCATATTGCGCCTCCAGATGACGAACAGGAATTCGGTGTCGCACTCCGGGCTCAACCCGGCGCTGTGGCGTCATCTGGACCCAAGGTGCATTTGCTCGGTGCCGTCGACCGCGTCCCGCCACCCCCTCCCCGCCCGCATCGCAATCTGGGCGAGCGGATCATCATCACGCTGCTCGCGCTTGTCTTCCTCGGCGCGGGGCTCAGTGCGGCGGCCCTGTCGGGCTTTGCCAATTACCAGGCGTTTTCCAGTTCGGTGGCCGATCCGCTGCAGGCGGGAATCTGGGGCTGGACCGGAGTCATCGCGGCGGTCATTTCGTTCGGCGGCTTCACCTTCTTCTACTGGCACACGGCCAACAAGCGGATGAAAGAGGGGGTGCGCGCCCTGCTCTTCGCGCTGGCCGGTGCCGGCACCAGCATCCTTGGCACGCAGATGTATATCGCCGCGAACAACCAGGCTTCCGAGGCCGAGATCACGACGGCAGGTTCAAACCGCGCCCTGCTGGAACAACAGCTGGGCGACTGGCGTGTGCAGCTGGCCGGCATCCCGCCGGAGACGCGCTCTGTCGAAGGACTGGAAGCCTATATTTCGGAAGTCGAACGCGTCGGCCGCACCGAACAGAAACCCTATCGCGATGCGCAGAACGAGCTGGGCCTCGCCCGCCGCCGTGACGAGCTGCAAGCCAAGATCGAAGCGGCCAATGCCGAACTGCTGGGCAAGGGCAATGGCGACATCCTGATCGAGGCGCAGGCGCGCGCGGCGATCCCGAGCTGGTTCTTCGCCGGCATGCTGGAACTCTTCTCCAGCCAGGGCACGAGCATCGGGCTGGTCGCGCTGCTGATCCTGTATACGAAGCGCCGCGACTTAGCTGAGCCCGACGCCGATTAGGGTAGCATCACGCCAGCCAGGACACCGAATGCAACGACGCTGAGGGCAAGGGCCGCGAGCATCAGCAGGCCGTCACGCGCCATGATGGCGAGGCCGATCAAGGTGATGGCAAGGCCGGGAAGAGCGACGGCAAAGGGAACCAGTTCCAGTGGGATAAGGGTCAGGCCCAGCACCATCACGATGCCAGCGGCGATGACCCGTGCGGGCTTGCTGACCGCCCAGGCGAGGCGTTCAGTCAAAAGCGAATCGAACCGCGCCAGCACACCGCTGGACTTCTGACGGGCAGCGCGGACCTTGGGCTTCGAAATCGACAGCGACTCGACAAAGTCGGGCACCCACAGATGCGAGCTGCCGACCATCATCTGGAACGCGAAGAGCACCAGCAGCATGCCGATCACAACCGGCAGGCCGGGTATCGCGCCCAGCGGCGGCAGAACCACGAGCAGTCCCAGGAAGGTGAAGACCGGCCCGAACGTCCGGTCTTCGTAGAGATCGAGCAGGTCGCCAACCGAAACCCTTTCGCCGTCGGTCTCATTGGCGGCTTTTTCGAGCATGCTTTCAAGCGGGTCATTTTCAGCCATGCCCCCCTTACGCATTCAGGGCCATGGACGTTCCGCTCTCGTGATCGCTTTCACGGTGATACGCGGTCAGCCCGCTGTTTCTGCCTGAGTCAGCCGCGCCTCGCGCAACGCCTTGCGGCGCACCTTGCCGGCATCGTCGCGCAGGGGTTCGCGCACCCATTCGATCGAGCGCGGGATCTTGTAGCGCACAAGGCGTTCGGCGAGGTGGGCGAGCAGGGCCGCCTCATCAGTCTTGCCTTCCGGGAAATCGACGATGGCATGCAGGCGCGCGCCGAGGTCTTCGTCCGGCAGGCCGATCACCGCAGACGAGCGCACGCCGGGAAAGGCATCAAGCGCAGCTTCGACTTCCGCCGGATAGATGTTCGCGCCGCCGGACAGGATCATGTCCGACAGGCGGTCGGAGAGATAGAGGAAACCTTCGGCATCCATCCAGCCGAGATCGCCGAGGCTTTCCCAGCCGCCGTCGATGATCTTGGCTTCGGCGCCAAGGTATTGATAGGTCGTGCCGGGCCCGGAATGCGGGCGCATATAGACTTCGCCCACTTCGCCGGGTGGCAGCGTCTCGCCATTGTCGCCGACGATCTTCATTTCGCAGGTCTCCACGGGCCGCCCGACCGAGCCGCGATGGGTGAGCCAGTCAGTGCCCTGGATCGTGGTCGACCCCTGCCCTTCCGTGCCACCATAGAGTTCCCAGATGACGTCGGCGCCGAGCCACTCGATAAAGGCTTCTTTCAGCCAGGCCGGGCATGGCGCGGCGAGGTGCCAGACCGCGCGCAGGCTGGACACGTCATATTTCGTGCGCACCTCTTCAGGCAGCGCCCAGATGCGCCGCATCATGGTTGGCACGAGATAGACGATATCAACGCCGTTCTCCGCGATCTTCTCAAGCACCTGTTCGGCGTCGAACCGCGTCGTGATGACGATGGTGTTGCCCTTGAACAGGGCGATCATGGCCCAGAGAAAGGGACCATTATGATAGAGCGGGCCGGGGATCAGCATCGTCCCCTGATTGGTGATCTCGAGATAGGCGTCATCCGGGTCCCAGGCGGCGGGCAGTTTCGAGACGATCAGTTTCGGGCGTCCGGTCGAGCCGCCGGACGTCATGGCCTTGAAGGAGGTCGCCGTGCGCTCCGGCAGGGGCGCGTCGGACAGGCTGGGATCGGGCGCGAAGTCCTGTTGCAGGCACGGCGTCGGCGCGTATTCCTTGTCCGCGACGCCAACGACCAGTGTCGGCTTGCCCAGTTCGATGATCTGGTCGCGTTCGAACTTGGGCAGTTTGGCCGAGATCGGTTGCGGCGTGGCGCCGAGTTTCCACGTGGCGAGGCACGCTTCGACAAATTCGCAGCCATTCGGCAGGGCGATGGTGACAAAATCGTCGGCCTTGACCCCGAGGGCCTGATAGGCGCGGGCCAGCCGGTTGGTACGGGCCTCAAGCTCGGCCCATGTGCGCCAGTCGCCCAGATGGTCGAGCGCGACCCGGTCCGGCTGTTGCTGCGCCCAATGCGCCACGATGCGTGAAAGGGAAATTGCCGTCATGTGAATCCTGCCCTGATGCCGAAACCTGCCGTTCCGGCTGCCATTTTGACAAAGGTGGCATATGCACCCCGGCGCGTCATCAGGAACCTGAGGCGACACGACGCCGCGAAGGAGGTGGATGGAACTATCGGCAGGTTGAGCGGGCGGCGGCAGCGAAAGCGCAACAGATCTAACCGGAAAAATATGTGGGCGTGCCCAGACCTGAAAAAGGAATCTTCGGTCTGAGGCCTTGTTCTTATGGTGCACCCGGAGCGATTCGAACGCCCGACCCCCAGATTCGTAGTCTGGTGCTCTATCCAGCTGAGCTACGGGTGCCTACCCAAAGAAGGCGGACACATACAGGCAGGTTTCCCCCCTTGCAAGCCTGTCTGACACGGGTTTTCGGGGAAAACTGCTCTCAGGGCGGCGGGGCTGTGACCTCAGCGTCGACCGTACCGCGAATCCAGCCCGTGAAGGCGGCGACTCTTGTATAGATTCCGGGGCTTTCGGCCCGGCCACAGCCAAGGCCCCAACTGACGATTCCGACCTGGACAGGCTGGCCGGTGCTGCCATAGCGGACCAGCGGGCCGCCGCTGTCGCCCTGACAGGAATCGATGAAACCGTCTCCGGCGCAAATCTGGGTGGCGGGATGGATCGTGACGTCGCCATAGGTGTCTTCAAGGCCGTACTCGCTGATCAGGTGGGCGATCTGGGCCTTGCAGGCGGCGCCACTCACGGCCGGCACCCGGCCCTCCTGCAGGCGCATCCGGGGCGCGCTGAGATGGCGGCCGGTGCGGCTGACGGCGCGTTCGCCGGGGCCGTCTTCTTCGGTGTTGCCATATCCAGCGACATAGAATGCATCATCGTCGTCGCCTGCATCCGGCACGGCCTGAAGCGTGGCGACGGGGCCGGGCCATGACCCGACGATGCGCAGGAGGGCAATATCGTTGCCGGCTTCGGGGCGGCCGGACTGATAATCGGGATGGACGACGATCCGGCTGACCGGGAAGACCGATCCGGCCGCCATGCGGCGCAGGTCGCCATTGCCGATGACAAGGACAATGGGCCCGAACCGGACAAGGTTGCCGTCTGCGTCGGGCACGTATTGCACCGCGCGGCCCACCGCCTCGACCCGCGCCGTCTCGACGCAATGGGCGGCGGTCAGGGCCCAGGTGTCGCTGATCATCGTGGCGCCGCACTCATGATAGAGCCCGCTGCCCTGTATCGACTGCAGGGAGGCAATGCCGGGCCAGTCCTCGGCATTGGCATTAACGCCGCCGATTACCTGCCGCGCGGCAGCAGGCATGACGAGCAGCCAAAGGCTGCAGGCGGCCAGAATGACCGACTTGAGGATTGCTGATGCGCGCAGGCCGGCCTGTTGCATGATCTTTCGTCCCTGGAAACGCGATCATAACCCCGGACGGGCCGTGGGCCAATTCAGGCCGTGGTCAGGGGGCCGCCGGGGCCGTTTGCCGGGCGATCCCGGTGGTGGCGGATATCCAGTCGGCATAGGCCGAGACGCGCATGTAGATGCCGGGACTTTCGGCCCGGCCGCAGCCGAGGCCCCAGCTCACCACACCAACCTGGACCGGCTCGGCGCCGGTGCCGCGCTGGACCAGCGGCCCGCCGCTGTCGCCCTGACAGGAATCCGAATAGCCGGTGCCGGCGCAGAGTTGCAGTTCGGGTGACACGGTGACGCCGGCATAGTCCGCGCCGTAGCCGTATTCCTTGATCAGGCCTTCGATCTGGGTCTTGCAGGTCTCAGCCGCGACGGGGGGCACGAAACCCTCCTGCAGGACCATCATGGGGGCGCTGAGATGGCGGCCGGTGCGGCTGAACGCTTCCTGTTCGGCGGCGTTCTCGCCGGACTTGCCATAGCCGGCAACGACGAGGTCGGACCATGGCTCGGCCATGGCGGCAACATCGCCTGTCAGCCCGTCGAGCCGGGCGACGGGGCCGGTCCAGCGGCCATCTATGTTGAGGAGGGCGAGGTCATTACCGCGTTCGGCCTTGCCGCGCTTGTAGCCCGGATGGACGGTGATGCCCTTGACGAGAAACACGGTGCCCTTCTGGACGCGTCGCAGGTCCCCTGCCCCCACGGTGACGGTAATCGGGCCGAAGCGGACAAGATTGCCGTTTTCATCGGGCACGTACTGGATGGCGCGGCGGCCGTTTTC
>TARA_R110002073_G_scaffold11056_1_pt1 | contig 10708 bp, 9 predicted proteins | sample TARA_R110002073 | Tara Oceans TARA_R110002073 (sample SAMEA4397174) | marine metagenome | biome: Polar Biome; feature: [DCM] deep chlorophyll maximum layer (ENVO:01000326); material: water (ENVO:00002006), including particulate matter (ENVO:01000060) such as... | depth 40 m
GTGGCCTAAACGAGCACCGGGGGCGGCACGAAAACGCGACAGGTCCACAGGACAACGACAGAGAAATCTTGCCGCCACAAGACTGGGTCGAATGCACGATTCATCTGGCAAGTGGCTTCAGTCGCGTCACCGCATCACGAAGGGGTTCGCCATGGGCGTGTCCGACGTATTGATCCAAGTCGTTTTCGTGCGGGTATAGTCATAGATCGCATCTACGCCTGCCTCTCGTCCGTAGCCTGAGTGGTTATATCCCCCAAAGGGCGCGATGGGTGAAATAGCACGGTAGGTGTTGATCCAACAGATCCCAGCCTTGAGCCATTTTGAAACGCGGTGTGCACGGGAAAGGTTTTGCGTGAACACACCCGATCCAAGCCCGAATGGCGTACTATTGGCCAGCGATATGGCCTCCTCTTCGGTGTCAAAGGGGATCAGGGACATGACGGGGCCGAACAATTCAACATGCACGGTTTCGATGTCATGCCTATCACATTGTACCAGGGTCGGCGCCATGTAATTGCCCGGCCGCTCCAGTGCTGCGCCGCCAAACCGGATCTGTGCGCCCTGCGCCTTCGCCTTCGCCAGAGCTGCAATGATATGATCAATCTGCGCCTTGGTACAAAGCGGCCCCAAATGCGTGGCGGCATCCAGAGGATTACCGATAACGATGCTTTGAACCGTGAGCGCGATACGCTCTGTCAACGCTTCGAGGATAGGCCGGTGGATCAGGCCGCGCGATCCGGCGGCACAACTTTGCCCCGATGCCCCGAAGTTGCCCGCGACCAGCCCGTTGGCAGCGCCATTCAGATCGGAGTCATCAAAGACGACGATCGGGGACTTTCCGCCCAGTTCAAGCGAGGTCACGGCAAAGTTCTCGGCCGAGTTGCGAACCACATGGCGCGCGGTTTCAGGCCCGCCGGTAAAGGCGATCCGGTCGACATCAGGATGACGGGTCAAAGGGATGGCGCAACTCTCCGTGTCCCCTGTGATGACCGAAACCACGCCAGCCGGGAACCCCGGCCTCTTGGACCAACTTTGCGAACGCAAGCATCGGAGCGGCGCAACATTGCACAATTCCGGGCCACCGATGAAGACGCCGCGGATATACTCGGCGCGAGCACCTATGTGCGCCGAATTGAACAACTGGCTGAGGATCTGCAGCATAAAAGTGGACTTTCGTACCGGACCATAGCGAACACTTTGGCGCTATATGAATTGCTTGAGCACGTTTATGATTCCGACCGCATTGAAATTTATACTGTAACGCTCGTTCAATTCAAACTTGATTTTCGATCTACAACGACGGACATATATCCCAATGTTATTAAGGGACTGGTATTATGGCAAAAAATCCTACCATCCCAGCCACTTTTCTTCGACACATTAGAAACTGCGATGTGTCAAACACGTCTGGCGCGGTTTGTGTGTCACAGCGTTTTGAGGCTGTGACCGAAGGTGGTACAAATAGTCTTGCGCTTTATTCCGCTCGGCAGCGTAGTACGTACCACATCGGCACAGGGTTCATCCGTAGGTTTCAGACCCCTGGCCAATCTTTTAATTGCAGTAAATGCGCTTGAGGGGCGGCATCAACCGTAACAGGTCCCGTCCAACTTCATCCCGTCCGCCCCGGATTGCGTGCCCAAGGCGCGGCGGCCATGGGCACGTCGTGATCTGATGATGCCCAATGATTTCCGACAACTGTTTGCGCTGCGCGACGACTCACATCTGGCACTTAACCCCAGTGTAGGCTTACATCACATTGCAACCAAGTGCCCCGCTCCCATTGCCCTGTACTGAAGAATCTGAGGAGATTGACCGACTGGCATCACCGGGCTCACGAGTTCTGTTGCCGGCTTTTCACTGGCGGGTATTTTGCGTTCTGGGTCCGGGAACGGTGCGGCCGCGATAAGACGTTGCGTGTATGGATGCTGCGGATTTCCAAACACCTGAGCACTGGTACCGATTTCGACGATTTGGCCCAGATACATCACGGCGACGCGATCGGCGATGTTTTCGACCACTGCCATATCATGCGAGATAAACAGATAGGACATGCCGAACTCAGACTTCAGCTCCTGCAAAAGGTCTAATACAGTTGCCTGCACCGATACATCCAAAGCTGAGACGCTTTCGTCGGCGATTATCAGTTTCGGGTTCAAAGCTAACGCCCGCGCAATACAAATTCGCTGACGTTGTCCGCCAGAAAACTCATGCGGATAGCGATCAAGTGCTTCAGGACCAAGACCGACGCGGTTGAACAGCTCTGTCGCGCGATCCGTTCGGCTTTGAGGCGTACCGATCTCATGAATGACCATCGGCTCTCTGACCAGATCCCCCACGGTCATGCGGCCGTTAAGCGCTGCCATAGGATCCTGGAATACCATCTGCATCGCGCGCGTGTTGGCGCGTTGCGACTGGCGGTCACGCATAATCGGTTTGCCGGCAAACGTCACGACCCCCTCATGCGGGACAAGTCCGGTCAAAGCACGCGCAATAGTAGACTTGCCGCACCCGCTTTCACCCACGATGGCGAAAGTCTCCCCGGGAAAGATCTCGAAGTTTACTTTTTCGACGGCATGGACGCGTGCTTGAACACGGTCCAGAATACCCCCGCGGAGATCATAGGTTACCCTCAGGTCTCTCACTGAAACCAAAGGTTGTACTGTGGTATCTACCTTGGTTTCGCGTCCCTTTCCCATGCGTGGCACACTGGAAAGCAGTTGCTGCGTATAAGGCATTTTGGGATCGCGAAACAGCGTGCGAACCGCAGCCTCCTCGACCAGCTGGCCCTTTTGCATCACCAGAACACGGTCCGCCATCTCGGCGACAACGCCCATATCATGGGTGATCAGGATCAACGCCATACCCATTTCTGACGTGAGTACGCGCAACAGGTCCAGAACCTCACGCTGCACGGTCACATCCAATGCCGTGGTCGGCTCGTCGGCTATCATCACATCAGGGCGCAGCGCAATCGCCATGGCGATGACGACCCGTTGGCGCATACCGCCAGATAGTTCATGCGGATACTGTCTCATCCTGCGCTCTGGTTCGGTCAAGCGCACGGCCTTGATCGCCTCGAGTGCACGAACACGTGCCGCGCGTCGCGACATCGGCTCGTGCGCGCGTATCGCTTCGGTTAGCTGATCTCCAATCCGCATCACGGGGTTCAAGGCAGTCATGGGTTCTTGGAATATCATAGCGATACGGTCGCCGCGTAGACGCTGTAGCTTGTGTTCGGACAACCTGGTGAGGTCGGCACCGTCGAATATGATCCCGCCGCCAGAGATGTGAACCGCAGGCGGAGGCAGCAAACCCATTATCGCCAATGAGGTGAGCGACTTTCCTGAACCGCTTTCACCTGCGATGGCAAGCGTTTCACCGGCTTCAAGATCGAAACTGAGATCTCGTACAAGCGGCTGAATACCCGCATCACTGCGCACAGAAATATCAAGATTACGTACAGATAAGATTGGGGCCCGATCACCGGCAGCTACAGTCGCTGCCGATGAGGTTGGTGTGGAGGCAGTCATTCGAACACGCAACGCGGGAAATAGAAGGACACAACCCAGTTCGGCATATCAACAATTTCCGAAATTCGCAGATCGCCACATGTCGATACCAGCATATAGGCATCTTCTGCTGACAAACCTTGCGTTTTGCCTAACAAATCGACCATCTGGCTTACGGCTTCTTGTGCGCCGGTCATCAGGTCCGGACCAATACCGGTGGTGACTTCATACCCCTTGGAATCCAAATGGTTGGTAACGGGACCCGGTGTTGTGAAGCGCGGCATTTTGAGATGCGCGTCTTTTATCAGGTCGAGCGTTACCGTGGCATTCATAGGGCTTTCGATCGCGGTGCCGCAGACCTCGCCATCGCCTTGTGCTGCGTGGGTATCACCGATGGAGAACAATGCTCCGGCGACTTCGACCGGCAGGTACAGGGTTGTTCCCGCGGCCAGGTCCCTGATATCAAGGTTGCCCCCGACGCGCCGTGGTGGGACGACCGAGTGCAACCCCGGTTCCGCAAGAGCGCAACCGATGGTACCAGCGAAAGGCTTAAGCGGAACGCGCCCGTTTTTGCCAAACAAGGCTGGCTCCAGCGTATCCGGATCATACTTCCAGATCGTCAGCGCCGGATTCTTGAACTGATCGGCCAGCAGGCCGAAACCGGGTATATTTGCGGTCCAACCGAAGCCGGAAGGTTTAAAACCTTCAATGGTGATTTTCAGCGCGTCGCCGGGCTCGGCCCCGTCCACGTAGACGGGACCTGTGACCGGGTTGATCTTGCCAAAATCCATAGCCGCGACATCGGCGACGGTACTGTCCGCATTCAGCTGACCCGCTGAGCTGTCGTGGCATTCGAATTCGATTGTTTCACCAGGTGCCACCGTGATGGCTGGGACAAACGAGTTGTCCCAGCCAAAGTGGTGGCTTGCGCCGTGAATGGTATAGTCAGGACATTTATTGCACATCGTTTACATACACATAGTCATAGTTAACAGGGATAGAGACCGGATCGACATACAGCTTGTCATCGCCGCCCATACGTTCGGACCTCATGGTGTAGCGCTGCTCGTTAAACACTGGCACCCAAGGCGCGTCTTCCATGACTGCCATGTAGATATCGGACCACATTTTCAGGCGCTCATCGACCATAGCTGGATCGGTCATGCTGTCAGCTTTGACCGCCATCGCATCGGTATCCGCATTGCAGTACCATGACCAGTTCCAGCCGCCCGGCACGGCCCCGTCACAGCCCAGAATCGGGCCGTAAAAGTTAGACGCATCAGGGAAATCGGCAATCCACGCCATACCGCCCGACCAGATCATCGGTGCTTGGTCAGCTTCACCGCCCGCAGCAATGACGCTGGCCTGAGCAAGGGATTGGATCGTGGCTTTCACCCCGATCTTCGAGAGGTCCTGCTGAATCGCTTGCGCGATGCGTGGGTTCGGATCGGTGTTCATCACAAACAATTCGGTCTCGAAACCATCAGGGAACCCGGCCTCAGCGAGCAGTGCTTTGGCGGCTTCAGGGTCATAGGAATAGCCTTCATAACCTTCTGTGTAGCCGGGCATGGAAGGTGGAAGCGGTTGCGTTGCCGGAACGGCACGGCCGTTGATGACTTGGGTAATCCGTTCTTTGTTGATCGCCATATTGACTGCTTTACGCACATCGACATTGTCGAAAGGAGCCATTTTCACGTTGAGCGTAATGTAGCCCGTATGAAGCTGACCACCTTCGATCACACGCGCTGCTTGCTCCGGGTCACCCATGACCTCTTGGAATTTAGCCGGCGGAATACCATCACCTGGCACGTCGACTTCACCGTTTTGCAGACGTAGCAACGCAACGATTGGCTCCTGGCCTACCTCGAAAGTGACGCTATCCAGGTAAGGTAAGCCTTCACGCCAGTAATCTTGGTTTTTCTCGAAAACCAACTTTTGTCCGATGGTCCAGTCTGCCAACTTAAATGCACCCGTCCCCATCGCGGTCTTGCCGAAATCGGCCCCTGCGGCTTCTACCGCTTCCTTTGCCACCACAGAGGCGAAGTTGAGGCCCATCACGTGCAGGAAGGTCGCATCCGGGCGTGACAGGGTGATCTCTACGGTTTGCTCATCCAAAACTTTGACGCCAGACAGTCCAGTTGCCGTGCCCGATGATACGGCATTATATCCTTCGATCGAACCAAAGAAACCCGCGCCAGGGCTTTGGGTCGCAGGATCGGTCACGCGATCCAGCGAGTATTTCACATCATCGGCTGTCATCACGCGACCGTTGTGAAACTTGACCCCTTCGCGAAGTTTAAACGTGAAAACCTTACCATCTTCCGAAATGTCATAGCTTTCGGCCAGCCCAGGGCGCAGCTCGGTTGTGCCCGGCTCATAATCCATAAGACCATCGTACAAAGATTTGATCATGGACCAGTTCTGCCAGTCATACCCGATAGCAGGGTCCAAGGTGGCGACGTCGTCTTTATAGGTCACGGTGATGTTGCCACCCGATTTTGCGTTCGGATCAAGATTGGAATGGGCATCGGCTGCAACCATCTGAGGCAGACCGAGGGCTGCGACCAAAGCCGAGGTTGTAAGTAGTTTTTTCATTATAATTTACTCCTGTTGGATAGGTATTATTAGCGGACCTTGATCCGCGGGTCGGCAAATAAGGACGCAATGTCTGCGACCAGATTGCCAATGACGATGGCGCAAGCTGATACCAGCGTGACGCCCATGATGATTGGTATGTCCACACGCTGGATCGCCTGCCATGCGAGCTGTCCGATGCCAGGCCATCCGAAAACGGATTCCACAACAACGATACCGCCCATAAAGATGCCGACGTCGATCCCGATCATCGCGATGATCGGCAGAACGGCATTTGGCAAAGCATGACGCAGCAAAACACGCATGCGGCTCAATCCTTTGGCGCGCGCTGTACGAATGAAATCCTGTCGCAGGACATCAATCATCGAAGATCGCATCATGCGACTGTACCAGCCCGATCCAAGGATACCCAAAGTGATAGATGGCAGAACCATGTGTGCGAACGTGCCGTAACCGCCTATCGGGAACCAATGCAGTTGGACAGCAAAGACGTAGAGCATCAGCAACCCTACGACGAACTGCGGAGCAGACACGCCGATGAAGCTTGCCATCATTAAGGTGTTATCGGTAGCCGTACCTCGCCGCAGTGCAGCTACCACCCCCATGGTGATTCCTAAAACCAGTTCACACACGATGGCACCTAACATCAAAAGCAAGGACGCGGGCAACCGAGCGGCTATAAGCGTACTGACTTCGGTCTTTTGCAAGTAAGAGCGCCCCAGATCACCCTGTACCAGATTACCGAGATACCGCGCGTATTGAACGATGAACGGCTGATCCAGACCAAGCTGAGCACGAATATTCGCGACGGTTTCCGGTGTCGCTGAACGGCCGGCAATCTGACGCACCGGATCGGCTGGAAATAGGTACAGCAGCGCAAAAGTGATAAACGAAACACCCAGTAGAATAAGACCGGACTGGAGCAAACGCTTGATGATAAAGGCCACCATTATTCGCGCCCCCGTTGTGTAGGGTCTAGCACATCACGCAGCGCATCACCGACGAGATTGAAGGCCAGGGCCAATGTTACGATCGCTAAGCCGGGAAAGAACACCAACCAGGGAGCCGCCTGAAAATATGTTTGATTCTCGAAAATAATGTTACCCCAGCTCGGCGTGGGAGGCTGAACCCCCACCCCAAGAAAGCTCAGCGTCGCTTCAAGTAGAACCGTGGTCGAAATGCCTAACGTACCCCACACAATAATCGTCGGGGTAAGGTGCGGCAGGATGTGCCTGAACAGGATACGCATATTTCCTGCACCCAATGTACGCTCTGCCGCTATAAACTCACGTTGTGACAGGCTTGCCGTTTCGGCATACAAAACACGCGCGGTTTGCACCCAGTTCACCGTGGCAATCACCATTGCAACGATCCACAGCGACGGCTGGAAGATCGCAGCAAGACAAATAGCCAGCAAGAGCGCGGGGAACGCCATCATAAGGTCGGTAAACCTCATGAGCATGTTGCCCCAAACACCTCCGAAATAGCCTGCCGTTACACCGACAAACGTCCCGATAATCAAGGCCACACCATTCGCCAGAACACCGATGATGAGCGAAGTACGCGCACCGTATAAAATGCGGGTCAACAAATCCCGGCCAAGCAGATCCGTCCCCAGTGCAAATTGGCCCCCCGGTGCCATCGGAGCACCTTGCAAGGTGAGACCATCGAACATTTGGTCGTTTGGTTCATAGGGAGTGAGGTAAGGTGCAAAAAGAGCACCAAATACTGTCAGGGTTATCAAAGCCATGCCAAAAAGCGCAAGTTTACGCTTTTTCAGTCGCTGGCAAACTGTCGGTGGCATAAGTACTAGTGTCGCCTCAGCAAATGCCACGATCGGCTCCTCTCGCCTCTGAATGCTTCACGATCTCCACCGCTGCGTCCTCCATTGTCATTTTCCACGCCATCGCAAGTTGGCGTAAATCGTCATATGCGGTCTCTTCGGAGCCGGTCTTCTTCGCTAATAGGGTTACTGCTTGCACAATTGTCTGACGCGCCGACACGCGATCCCGCAGGGCACCAATCTCGGCCAGCAGTGCTTTGCGTCTTTCGAATGATTGCCGCGCCATCAAAAGGGACGCAAAGACGCCACTTGCGGCCAGCGGCTTGACCAAAAGTGCATCTGCACCTGTTTTGGATGCCCATTCGATCCGTCCCGGCGCTTCGGATCCGACCAGTGCAATCATCGGCATTGGTGACTGACCTGTTGCCCAGGGAAACTGAGCATCGTGGCCTGCATCTGTATCGTAAAGAATGAAATCTGCTGTGATCGCGGAAGCCGGCAGTGTCGGCCACGCCGTTTCCACCTCAAGACCGATCGCGCGCAACTGACGCAGTAACACCGGCAAACGGTCATGTGCAGGGTGCAAAACAATTGCTCGAGCACCTTCCAATCCCGCTATATCGATCGGCGGACTCATGCTTGCACCACTTTCAGCATCGGATCACTAAATCTTGGGTGTCGCGATGGTCGGGTGAGGTAAGGGTCGGGTGCAATATCCGACCAGCTATGCAGGATTTTAAATGCGCCGCTTCGGACCTGCGCGATATGCACGTCGAGCGACTTGTGTTGGGTCGCAGGATCAATGCCGTAAAGGGCCCCGTGTTGCGCCAGATAACTGTCAAATGGACCGTTTGCTCCATGCGCCAGTGCTTCAGCCAAAGTCAGCACAGACTGATACGAGGTACGCTCCAAAGAAGACCCCTCCCCGTTCGCTGTGGGGGTTTTGCAAAAGGATGGACCAACCGAGATCAACCCTTCTGCCGCTTCCCCGAGCACGGGAAGCTCTGCTTCGGTCAGATTACATGACAGCAAGGGGCAATTGTCGGGTGCGAAATGAGAATCACGTTTTCCCAATTCAGCATAGGCGTTGATGAATGCGTACGAGGAGGCCCCTACAAGTGAATTCAATATGAACTTCGGGCGACTTCTTTCTATCTCGTCGATTAGGCTATCAACAGACGTGTCACCCAGCGGCAGGTAACGTTCACCTAATACAGCACCGCCCGCAACCTCAAGCCGCGTGCGCATCACCCTACACGTCTCCCATCCCCAGATGTAATTGGACCCGACAAGATAGACGGACATGCCGAAGTGGCGTGTTGCCCAGCCCAACAGCGGAAGAATGTTCTGGTTTGTAGCAGCGTGCGAATAAACAACACGAGCCGATGTCTCGAACCCCTCGTATGGAACGTTGTACCATAGTGTTGCCTGGGCACGATCCAGCTCGGGGATAACTTCCTTTCGGCTTGAGGACGTGACGCAGCCCACCACATGTTTTGCAGAAGAACTGGATAGGATTTCCGCGCACATCGGGGCGTAATTCGTAAGCTCTCCAGCGGGGTCCCGGACGATTGGGTTGAAGAAGATCGGCAGATCATGGTTGGCGTTGACACGTTCAATCGCCGACATTGCCCCGGCGAACAACGCCTCAGACAACAACCGATAGGTGCCTGAGCGAGAGTACAATACACCAAGATCAAACGTCTTCGACATGGTATCCCCATAAAAAAAGCCCCGACACCGCCAACCTAAGTTGCTTCTGTCGAGGCCCGAATGCCCTTGCTTGGCCAAGGCCAAAGCATGATCTGATTTAAGATCACCTAATTTTAATGCCCCAGAATCGTTACTCGCGCAATTTATTTCCCCGGAATTGTGACAATAAATCTGCAACACCTGAGTGACAGCTTAATTTTTAAGCAGCTTTGGGAAAAACCGCATGTATGGGGAAAGAAACTCGGCTTGAATGCGCACCATCTATGCAGCCTCTGGTGTTCCCGATGCGGGACGCATGGATGACCCGATTACCGGCACGCATGTCTATTATGTTCCGCCACTGCCGCCGCCACAAAGGATGCTGCATCGCGGCCCGCCCTTTTCACGACATTCGCAGAAGACAAGTAATTCAAGGGCGGCGTTATTGTGCAGACGTCCGTGTCATGTCACGGGAGCATTCCATTGGTCGGAAGAATCGTCGGTAATGATCAATGCATCACACCACGGCCACTGGCGATTGACGCGCATCGCTCCACCGCCGTGGCGACTGACCATATCGGCGTTTGAACCCTTGGCTGAACGGCGAGGCGCTGACGTAGCCAATCTTCAGCACGGCTTTGGAAACGGTCATGCCGTCTGCTATCTTCATCGCGGCGCTGTTCAGGCGCATGGACTATACGAAGTGGATCGACGACATCATGGTCGCCTGATTGAACTTGCGATGAAACATGGCCCGGCGCATACCAGCGCGACCCGCCATGTCGTCAATGGATACCGACACATCCAGCCGGGACGACATATACGCGATTGAGCCCGCAACGGCATTGCCGGCGGCAAAGGCCTCTAGAGCAAACGCCCCTGCTTCGCCTTCCAGGATGGCAGAGTACAGCTCGCGCAGCCTTGCATTACCAAGAATGGCAACGTCCGCCGCACTTTCCCCAAGCTGCACCAACCGCAGGAGCGCGTCGAGAAAGCCAACGTTATAAACGTCGTATAGCGGGTTCTCGGCGGGTGCTGTGGGAGTCCCGGCCTCCATCGGCATGGACGTCGGACAGCACAGATCTTCGCTGCTGTCATTGACGTAGCGCAGCCCGTCAAAAATCGTTTC
>TARA_R110002073_G_scaffold59094_13_pt1 | contig 10707 bp, 5 predicted proteins | sample TARA_R110002073 | Tara Oceans TARA_R110002073 (sample SAMEA4397174) | marine metagenome | biome: Polar Biome; feature: [DCM] deep chlorophyll maximum layer (ENVO:01000326); material: water (ENVO:00002006), including particulate matter (ENVO:01000060) such as... | depth 40 m
AATTCATCCACGGTTCGCGACGGGCAGTCAGCGGGGGCGTACCGGTACAGCGGCTGTCGAGAGACGTTTTCGCTTGATCGGGGCTTCCCTGCTCGCTTTTCCCCTGCTCGCATTTTTTAATGACAGCGGACGACGAGACACTTCTTTCGCTCGGGATGGCCGGCATCAGGACAGAGTCCTTTTTCGCGAGTGAATGAGGCTTGCGGTCCAACGATCCAGATGAGCGTGAAGCGTGCGGCTGAGGGTGTCGTTGCCCAGCACGCTGCCTTCGGTGACACGGCCAAAGATGGCAATGCCAGGTAGTTCGTCGCCGTTTCGCTGCACCAAGCGGCCCGATTCGTTGACATGCAGCCCTGCCCGGTCGTGATGCACGAAAGTATCGCTGGCCAGACGGTCGAGGATACCGCCTTGTTCGTTTTGGTGAGGCCCAGGGATGGTCGCATCGATGATCAGGTCGACTTCGATAACGCGATTGCCACAGGCCAACGTTTTTTTACCAGTCGCGTCACGCATTGGCGTTGCATTGGCAAGAAAGCTGAGGTCGATCAAGCCGGCTTCGTAGAGTGCTAAGATACGGCCGACGTTTTCGGCAGGAGGGCCGAAGGCAATACGTTCCATCTCGGTCGCGATCCTTTGGAACCCATCGACGCTAGACGACGCGAGTCCTTCTTGGCTGACGAGTTCGACCAGAGCGGGGTAGAGTTGCCGCCACGCCAATCCCAAGGCCCAGGCCTCGTCGACCGGTTTGCGACCGGTCGCGACATCGTAGGAGTGTCGCAGTTGTGCGACGACCTCTCGGTCAACGATTCGCCAGCGTGACCAATCACGAAACCATTGCTGGACGTTAAAACGGTCAACGTCAGGCCGCAGGGTGTGTAGCGCCTCCGTGGCCGCATTGATGATAATCGGCCAAGCATCGGCGCGAAAATGAGGTTTGTCGTTTTCATCGTCGCTGGTGCGAGTCAGTCTTGCGGTCGAGGCCAGGATGCGAAGTTGTTTCGAGAATTTGGCCCAGACCGGTTTCAGTTTTTGCTCTTCTGTGACAAGCGACTTCGCCAGCATAGGACGTCCTGAACGCGAAAACGGCAGCATTCGCTTGGGTTCGTTTCCCGAACACTGGTAGCTCCATCGTCCGTCGACCTCCGTAAACTTGCCTCCGCGTCCTTCGGTCAACGAAAGTGCGGCGTCAATCCAGGTCAAGCCGAAGCCTCGGATCGCGACGACCGAATCGGATGGAACCGCCGTCGACGAGAGTTGCGATTGCGTCGGGAAAATGCAAGGAATGTCCGCGATCACATCGCCGATACGATACGACTCGGCCGATCGCCAGCCTTCGTGGCCGACGGTCAAAACGACCTCGTCATAGCAGGCGTCGCTATTTGCCGTGCTCAAAATCCAGCGATCTTGAGCGTTTTCGATGTCAATCACCTTGGTCGGATGCAGATTCACCGTGGCGACCTTTTGCAACCTATCCATGATCCGCAGAAAGCAGTCATGCAAGTATTCACCAACCACGCCCCGCGGTGCATAGCCTGTGGGATCCGACCACTCGGGACGGTTTGCCGCAGCCCACTGCAGAAACGACATCGAGATTAGGTTGCGATTGCGTGGATCTTCGCGCCGCGAATCAGGATGCCGCGTATCAATTTGGTGGTTGGCGAAATTCATCCGCAAATGTTCGGGTTGGCGCGGATCGTAAACGACCCCAGCGCCGGGGAATGCCGATGGTTCATAAATATCAATCTGAACGGGGTCGCTGATTTTTTGCTGCTCGATCGCGTGCGTGATCCGTTCGAGACAGTACATTCCTCGCGGTCCACAGCCCACGATAGCGACTCGGAAAACCGTTTCGGACTTGGTTGGTGCCGACGTGGTTCGGGGGGCTTGCGTTCTTAGTCCAATGCTCATGACATCACCGCCTTTTTCTCCGTTGCGTTTGTGATTCCCGCCCGCTGGCGGATCGTTTCGGGGTCGCATCCCAATTGATTTGCAACCCACTGGTCATTGAAAATGGTTTGTAGATAGCGTGTGCCGGAGTCGTGTAGGATTGCCGCACAGACCTTTCCGCTCAATTGTTCTTGCATCCGCCGGACGGTTTCCAGCACGCCGCCCGCGGAACCGCCCACCAACATCGCTTCGCGGTGTGCCATGCGGCGGCAACCGACAACACAATCGAGGTCGCTGACGCGAGCGATATGATCAAAGGTTTGGTTGCGTGCCAGCGGCGGCACACGGCCGGCACCGAGCCCGGGAATCATGCGATTGCCTGCGGTGCCGCCAAACAACACGCTGCCCGCCGAGTCGACCGCAACGACCTGGGTCGAGCGATTCATGGATCGCAGGAAATCGCGGCAACCTTGTGCAGCGCCAGTGCTGCTGGTGGCGACAAAAAGATAGTCCAGCTGGCCTTTCAACGCCTCGTCGATCTCACGCACCGTACCGATGCGATGTGACAGCGGGTTTGCGGGATTGGAATACTGGTTAGGCCAATAGGAATCGGGAGTGGTTTCCAGTAGATAGCAGACTCGCGCGAGACGGGCAGCTAAAAAGTCGCCTTCGAGTGGTCGCTCGACCAAATCGATCTCGGCGCCAAGTGCTTGCATGATCTCGATGTTTTGACGTTGAGCTCGGGGATCGACCACACAGATAAATCGCATTCCATAGTAGCGACAGACCTGGGCCAGTCCAATTCCCATGTTTCCCGACGAGGATTCGATCACGGTGGTGCGGCGGTCGATTTCGCCTCGCTCGATCGCTTGACGGATCATTTCGTGAGCGGGGCGATCCTTTGCGCTGCCGCCCGGATTGCTCGCTTCTAGCTTGGCAAACAGTGTGACGTCGGCAACATCAAGGTAACGACTCAGTTGAATCAATGGCGTATTGCCGATCGCATCGAGTACATTTTTAGCAGGGGGAACGACCGTACACACGAATGGACTCTCCAGGGGGCGGTTGACATTTTGCCAACCTGCTTGTTCGCAGACGGCCGTTTGGGGATGGCACGTACTGCTGCTGCTAGTGTTGGAAGGGATTTGGTATTGGAAGAATTCTGTAAGCATTCGTCGTGCCAAAACAGCACAGTGCAGCCTCTTTGGCGTAGCCGTACTAGCTGATGCGGAGCACGTTTTTGCAGTCGATTCCGCGAGCAATTACCCCGTCTGTCGCACGCTATGACGCGAGAATCAGGACGTGATTATTGGGGGAGTGTCGGACCGCGTCCGACGGAAAGAGCTGCAAATTGCTAGTGAAAAGATTTCCCCAAACGTCCGGTTTGCTGGCAAGCACGCTGATCAATTCAAGGTCACTTGAGGCTGAAATCTTCGAAGGCCGGACCTCCACTCCGCTGCGATCCGGCCTACATTGTCGCACGGCTGTCCAAGCCGTTGGCGTGCTTCGAGTATCGACGTCGCCTTGCGTTTCAACGTCGAGGTGAGAACGACAGCGTTCAGTGGGATCAACGAATTCACTTCAGCGCATCACCGTAACGGTTCCAGCTTGGAAAGCTGACCGACAATGCTTATCAAGCCGTTGGCGGGATTGACGATTTATTAACCGTTGATGACTTCGCCGCCGTTGGGGTGCAGCACTTGGCCGGTGATATAGGAGGCGTCCTCGGAGGCAAGGAAGACGTAACAGCTGCCGCATTCGTCAGGCTGTCCCGCCCGGCCCATTGGTGTGTCGCTACCAAACTTGCTGACCTTTTCCTTGTCAAAGGTCGCGGGGATCAGTGGCGTCCAGATTGGCCCCGGTGCGACCGCGTTGACGCGAATGCCATCATCCACCAATTTCTGTGATAGCGATCGAGTGTAGGCCACAATGGCGCCTTTGGTGGCAGCGTAGTCGAGTAGTCCCGGGCTGCCGCGATACGCGGTCACCGAGGTCGTGTTGATAATCGAGCTTCCCGCGTGCTCTTTCAAGTGCGGCAATGCGGCTTGGGTTAGATAGAACATCGGAAACACGTTCGTGCTGAACGTCGCAACCAATTGTTTCTCGGTGATCGCATCAATGTCGTCTTGCGGATGTTGTTCCGCGGCGTTGTTGACGAGCACATCGAGACGGCCAAATTTCTTGACCGTCTTTGCGACCGCAGATTTACATGAAGCGGCCTTGCCGATGTCAGCCTTGATGGGCAAACAGGTTCGCCCTTCGGCCTCGACTAGCGACCGCGTTTGTTCGGCATCTTCTTTTTCGTTCAGATAAACAAAGGCGATGTCCGCCCCTTCGCGAGCGAACATCACGGCGACGGATCGACCAATCCCGCTATCGCCCCCGGTGATCAATGCAACCTTGTCTTTCAATTTGCCGCTGCCAACGTAGTCCTCGCGGATCGTACGTGGTTGCGGTTCCATTTCAGCCTGAATACCCGGTTGTCGGTTTTGCGATTGTGCTGGTCGACTTTTTTTCGAGTTGGCGTTTCCCCGTGTCTTTGACTTGTTCATGCAATCGATCCTCAGGCGATTTTCTCAGTGCGTTTGAAAAAGAGTTTATTGCTTTCCTGTTTTGGGTGATTGCAAGTCTTGTTCCGGGGGACCGTAAAGCCGTTTCCCACAGTTTGTAAATCGGCCGCCATGCACGGGGCAGTCCCATGTTTGTTCGGCTTCGTTCCAGGAAACCGTACCGCCCATATGAGTGCAGACGGGATCGCATCGATGCAGCACGCCGCTTTTATCTCGGCAAATTGCGGTATGAACGCCTTCGACGTCTCCTACCGCACCTTCGCCAGGACGAAGGGTGACGGGATCGATTTTTTTTGCGGGCAGAATTCGCTGAGCCATGCCTTTGACCGGGGCAGCCATCTCGGTGACGGCTCCGGTGATCGCCGAGACGCTTAGTCGCGCCGGCGACAGGGCATCCTGCAGCGTCGAAGATCCGCGAAAGATTTGGTCAGCAATCAACCATCCTGCCGCCGTGCCCCACGTCAATCCGACGCCGCTCAATCCGGTCGCGATCCAGACGTTTTCCTTGCCAGGGACTTTGCCAATCATCGGCAATCCATCAGTAGGTTCAAAGAGCTCGGCGCTCCATCGCGACTCGATCGAGCGGACGTCAAATCGCTGACGGACATATTCCTCGAGATCCGCTTGCGCTTGTTTGGTGTCACCATCGCCAGTCCGGTGGTCGCAGCCGCCCACGATGATCTTGTTCGGCGACGCACTTCCCCAGCGGCGTGTGTAGAAGTAGGGATCCGAGTTGTCCCAGAACAGTCCATCCGCTGGCGGATTGGCCACTTCGGCCAGTAGTGCATAGGATTGATACGCCGGTGTTTCGATGTCCAACAGCATCGAATCGGATTTGTTGCAGTGGGCTGCCAACACCAAATGGTCAAAGTGGGCGGTCCCGTCGCCGACGGACAGCTCGCGTGTTTGTTCTTCGAGCGAGACGCGAGCGATTGATTTTTCAAAGATCTTACCTCCGGCTTCGACCACCAAATCAGTCAATCGTCGCAGGTAGGCCATCGAATCCATACGTGCCATCGAGTCGATTCGATAGCCGACGGTTGCGAATTGTAGCGGCGGCTTGTCACACCATTCGACCGGCAACCCTAGCCGAGCGGCGGCCTCGCATTCGTCACGAAGCGAAGAGGCATCGTCGGCATGTTCGGAATAGTAGTAGCCCGGTACGCGAGTGAAATCGCAATAGTTAGCGGCGCGGTGTTCAATCGCAGCGATCGCGGCTTGGCGAAGCTGTACGTACTCGCGGCCTGCCGTTTCACCCAGTTTTGACAGCAACTCGCCGCAACCAATTTCCGGATGTGCGTCTAGGTGGCCGGTACTGCCGCCGGTGGTTCCTCCGCCAATAATCCCTGCCTCGTAGACCGCCACGCTGAATCCGCGATGCAGTAATTCCAAGGCCGTCGAAAGTCCGGTGATTCCGCCGCCCACCACGGCAACGTTGCTGGTGTGGGTGGCTGACAATCGATCAAATCGCTGTGTCAGCGGATTGGAATGAACCCAACACGAATGATGAATGGCGTTTCCGTTCATGATGAATCTCGGAGGGATGGGGGTTTGGTCAGCTTTGAGGGATCAACAAGCAAACCAAGCACACCGTGTGCCGTTGGTTCGGTTTGCGACCTCGCCAAAAACAACTTTGGAACCGACCAGAAACCCGGCAGCCGCGTCGCCAAGATTTCAGCAGAAGCTGTATCGCCGGGTTAACTCATCGCTCATTTCGCTCTCGAGAGCCGATTTTCCTGCTCAATTCCGGTTTTCTCGCCTGCCAAGACGAATTCAGGTGACCATGATCAAGGGATAGTCTGTAGACTGTTGTGGCATCCTCGATGCATCGTTCCTTCCCCACCTGGCTGCCTTTTTTAGCCCCCCTGCCCTGCCCCGCATTGGTCCAACGCACCTATGAAAACGTTGCGTTTTGTTGTTGCTTGCTTGCTCGTGATGAACACGGTCACCGTGATCGCTGAACAGCCATTGACGGTCACGTTTCGCGACACCGTCCAGCCGCTGCTGCAGACCCACTGTGCCGATTGTCATAACGACGTGACTCGCGAAGGCGACTTGGATCTGAGTGTCGACCAGGACCTGGCATCGGTTGTCAAGAATTTTCGCCGCTGGATGGTGGTTCTCGAGCGGCTCGAAGCGGGTGATATGCCTCCCGAGGATGCTGACGAGCAGCTGACACAGCAGCAGCGTGAATCAGTCGTCCGCTGGATCGAAGCGGTCCGCGACGCCGAAGCCAAACGCACCGCCGGGGATCCCGGCGTCGTGTTGGCCCGCCGCCTAAGCAACGCCGAGTACAACTACACGATTCGTGATTTGACGGGAGTGGATATCCAACCGGCAAACGCGTTTCCGATTGACCCGGCCAACGAAGCGGGCTTCGACAACTCGGGGGAATCGTTGACGATGTCCCCTGCCCTGTTGAGAAAGTATCTCGCGGCCGCGCAATCCGTGGCGGAGCATTTGGCGTTAACGCCGACGGGATTCGAGTTTGCACCCCATCCGGTCATCACCCCCACCGATCGCGACAAGTTTTGTGTCAATCGAATTGTCGATTTCTACAACCGGCAACGGACTGATTATGACGACTACTTTATGCTGCTTTGGCAGTTCCAAAATCGAGACCGGCTGGGACGCTCGGGCGTAACGCTGACTGAACTCGCACGCCAGCACGGTTTGAGCGAGCGATATGCCGAGACGTTATGGGAGATGTTGACGGGCGAAGCGGAATCGGTAGGCGTGATCGCGGCGATACAGGCGATGTGGCTCGAATTGCCGGCGGGAGCGACGGAGCAACATCAGGCCGAGGCGCGAGCGGACTGTGAACAAATAGCCGAGTTTGTCACGACGCTACGCGAAAGCTTGGTTCCGGAAGTACCGAATTTGACCTCCCCCGAAATGAACAACGGGTCTCAACCGTTGGTGCTGTGGAAGAACCGGCAATTTGTGGAGAATCGGCGATGTTACTCGGGCACGCCCTTGCCCGAGGGTGATCTCGGTTTGCCTGCGGACTCAGCGGCGGCCCAAGCGATGACCGCTGCCGACGACGCGGCGAAGGATCAGATGCACGAATCGCTTGAGCGGTTCTGTAGCATTTTTCCCGATGCGTTTTTCATCTCCGAACGCGCCCGGGTGTACCTGGATGCGAAGTCGGAAAAGAAACTGAAGGGGCGATTTTTGAGCGCGGGATTCCATAGCCAAATGGGATACTTTCGCGATGATGCCCCGCTGTATGATTTGATGCTCGATGAATCGCAGCAGCGCCAGATCGATCGATTGTGGACCGAGCTTGATTTCGTCACGTCCGCACCGATGCGGCAGTATAGCGGATTCATTTGGTTTGATCGCACGGACTCGACCTTCATGCGGGACCGTGAATTCGACCGTTATCGCGCCGAGGACAAAGATGCGACGTCCACTGAAAAAGTCCAAGGGCTGGCGGAAGTTTACCTCGCCAAGGCCCGCCGATTGGGATCGAGTGATCAGGCTTTGGCGGCGATCCGCCGCTACTTTGACGATATGTCCGCGACATTCCGGCGACTGGAGCAGTTGCAAATTCAGTCGGAACCGGTCCATGTTCAAGCGTTAGTCGAATTCACCGAGCGTGCTTTTCGCCGTCCGTTGTCGCGTCAAGAACGCGAGGCAATCAAAGCGTTTTATCAAACGCTGCGTGACGTTGATGGACTGAGTCACGAAGACGCGATCCGCGACAGCGTGGTTCGCGTGTTGATGTCACCTCACTTTTGTTATCGCGTCGATCTGCCGGGTGACGGCGGTGGCGAAACGATTGCATCGCCGCGAACGCCGGGCGTGCAGCCGCTTGATGATGTGGCGCTGGCAAGTCGGCTGAGCTACTTTTTGTGGTCCAGCATGCCTGATCCGGCACTGATGCAAATTGCCGAGTCGGGGCGTTTGCACGAGCCCGGCGTGCTGGTCGACCAAGTTCGCCGTATGCTGCGTGACGAGCGTGTGCATGGTTTGGCGACAGAGTTCGCAGGCAACTGGCTCGATTTCCGGCGATTCGAACAGCACAACGGAGTCGATCGAGGCCGTTTTCCGCAATTCACCGATGAATTGCGGCAGGCGATGTATGAGGAACCGGTTCGCTTCTTTTTGGACATGATCGATCGCGACGCCTCGGTTCTTGAGTGTTTGTATGCGGATCACACGTTTGTGAATCCCGAGTTGGCGAAACATTATGGCGTGCCCTCCGAACAGATTGCGGATTCCATCCATGGCTGGAGCAAACTCGACGAGGCAAGTCGTTGGGGACGGGGCGGAATGTTGCCGATGGCTGTCTTTTTGACGTACAACTCGCCGGGGCTGCGTACCAGTCCGGTCAAACGCGGCAATTGGGTGGTCAAACGGATGCTCGGCGAGAATGTGCCCGCGCCGCCGGCGACGGTTCCCGAGCTTCCCGAAGACGAATCGAAACTCGGTGATCTGACGCTTCGCGAGGCGCTTGCCCGTCATCGTGCGGATGCGAGTTGTGCGAGCTGTCACGAGCGGATCGATTCCTTTGGACTCGCTTTCGAAGGCTATGGACCCGTGGGCGAATCACGCGATACCGATCTTGGCGGCCGCGCCGTGGATGACACCGCTGTGTTTCCGGACAAGAGCGAAGGCAGCGGACTCGCCGGACTGCTGCAATACATTCGCGACCAACGACAAGACGACTTTGTTGAAAATTTGTGTCGTAAAATGTTGGCCTATGGACTTGGGCGAACACTGCAACTTTCGGACGAAGCAACGATTGCTCAAATGCGGTCAACGCTGGCGAAACAGGATTACCGTTTCAGCAGCATGATCGAAGTGATTGTGACGAGCCCGGCGTTTCTGAATAAACGAACCCAATTGGAACTCGAGTGATGAAGACTAGCATGGATCGATCTCAACAAAAAACATCTGCCGCGGCCTCTTCATCCGCGTCGACTGCGGCTTCCCACCGACTGTCTCGCCGCACGCTGCTGCGGGGAACCGGCGTCGCGATGGCGCTGCCGTGGTTGGAATCGATTCCCGTTTGGGGAAGCGAAACGGTGGCCGGCAACGATCCCACCGATTCCCCAAAACGCTTTGCAGCCGTCTTTATGGGGTGCGGGATCAACAGCGACCATTGGTGGGCCAAGGGAAGTGGCGACCAGATGGAATTGGGTAAAAGTTTGCAGCCGATGGAACCGCTGAAACACAAGATGAATTTCATCACCGGGCTGTTCAACGAAAATGCGACAGGTGTTGGTATTCACCCGGGGCAAACGGGGAATATCTTGTCGGGAGCATCGCTGCAAAAGGGATCCGAGCTGCGTGGCGGCATCAGCATGGATCAAATGTTGGCGAACCATTTCCAAGAGCAGACGGCCGTCCCCAGTATGGTCTTGGGATGTGAGCAACCGGTGACCGGTTATCATGAAACCAACTTTTCGATGGCTTACAGTTCGCACATCTCGTGGCAGAATTCGACGTCCCCGGTGCCAATGGAAGTCTATCCATCACTCGCCTTTGACGCGTTGTTTGACAATCACGGCAGCCGTCGCAACGAGAGTATTTTGGACCGCGTTCGCGAAGACGCCGTGTCGCTGAGTCACCGAGTCAGCTCGGCGGACAAGGCCAAGCTCGAGGAGTATTTGAGTAGCGTCCGTGAAGTCGAAAAGCGAGCCGCGTCGATGCGGGCGGCTCGCGACAAGGCCGCCTCGCGAGCCAAAGATCATGGCAAAACGATCGCGATGATGAAACGGCCCGACGATGGATTGCCCGAAGACATTCGTGAACACATGCGGTTGATGTGCGACATCGTCGCGCTCGGTTTCCAGAGCGACAAATCTCGCGTTGCCACGCTGCTGCTAAACCGCGACTTGTCGGGGTTGTTTTATCCGTTTCTGGATGTGCAAAGCACGCATCACTCGGCGTCGCACCGCGACAAGTCGGACGAATATGAACGGATCTCGCGGTACTACTGCAGCCAGTACGCTTACTTGGCAAGCAAGTTGGATGCGATGCCCGAGGGGGACGGCACCGTGCTGGACCATTCGTGTTTGCTGTTCATTTCGAGCATGTGGTCGGGGAATGCACACGATTCAAACAAGGTTCCCGTATTGTTGACCGGCGGTTTGTCGGGCGGACTCGAAACCGGCCGCGTGCTCGATTACATCGACAAGGGAAACGAGAATCGCAAACTGTGCAGCATGTACCTTTCGATTATGGATCGGATGGACATCAAACTCGATCACTTTGGTGACGCCGAAAAACGGCTCGCCGA
>TARA_R110002073_G_scaffold116174_11_pt1 | contig 10705 bp, 9 predicted proteins | sample TARA_R110002073 | Tara Oceans TARA_R110002073 (sample SAMEA4397174) | marine metagenome | biome: Polar Biome; feature: [DCM] deep chlorophyll maximum layer (ENVO:01000326); material: water (ENVO:00002006), including particulate matter (ENVO:01000060) such as... | depth 40 m
AGGTGGCACGGCCCCGCCATCCGGGCCATCAACCAATATCGCCGAACGGCGCAGGGGCTGTATGCCGATGGGGGTCACCCCGGCGCGTTCGGCCACCTCATCGACCCAGGCGCCGGCGGCATTGACGATCACAGGGGCGCGAAAACTGTCCCCCCCGTTACTGACGGTCCACTGACCATCGCTGTGGTGGATATTGCTGGCGTGGAATCCGGTCCTGAGTGCGCCCCCCGCTTGACGAATAGCCTTGAGATAGCCTTCCTGCAGGGCGCTGACGTCGATATCATATACCCGCGGGTCATAAATGGCGGCTTCCTGATAGGCCTCGTTGAGGGCGGGAAATTTTTCCTGAATGGTATCTTTCCCCACCAGATATGCCTCGGGGTTGCGGGGGCTCATTTCCGCAAAGTGGGCCTTGAGACCGCTGACATTTTCCCGCGCGGCGACAAACATCACCCCACGCGGGGTGGTCAGGGGAGTGGGGCTGAAACCTTCCGGGGGCCGGATGAAGAAATCTCCGCTCGCCCGCACCAGCGCATAAAGCGCGTCCTGTTCGCTGCCGTAACAGGCAGCATAGACAGCCGCAGACCGACCGGTGGCGTGGTAGCCCGGGTGGTCTTCCTGTTCGAGAACCAGAACCTTCCGGGTTTTGCTGATTTCATAAGCGGCGGACAGGCCGGCAATGCCGGCGCCGATGATGATCACGTCATAGGGATCGGGGGATGGCATAACAGGCTCCTTGTTTCTGAGTTGAGTATGCTATATCATTGTAATGGTGCAAATGCAACGTTATTCAAAGGGAGTCAAAGATGTCACCAAAGATGTTAAATGACAACACAGGAGATGTCGCCGCAGATCCCCTGACCGCGGGCATGTCCCCGCCGGTTCAGATCAGCTTTCTGGTCACGGTCGTCGCCAATCTTATGGCCTTTGGCGGGGTGAAGGATAATGTCGCACGCTTTGGATTGACTGTGCGGCAATGGCGTATCCTGGGGTTGCTGGGGCAGACGGGCCCGTTGACCCTGAGCGATATCGCCCATACCGTACACCATGAAAAATCAACTCTGAGCCGCGCCGCCGGAGAACTGGAGCGGCGAAATCTGATTGAAAAGAAGCCGAATATCCGCCATAAGAATAGTCCTCTGTTGTCTTTCACAGAGGCGGGTCAGACGCTGTATGACGAGATCGCGCCGGTGTTTACGGTGCAGGCGGAAAAGCTCGCCGACGGCCTGACGTCAGAAGAACAGAAGCAGCTGTGTCGTTTGCTCGACAAACTGAGACATCATGCCGAAGAAGTCAGGGCCTTTGAAGGCTGGGAAACGGTTTAGGGTAAGGATATTATTGTATGATTAATGAAACCCTGTGGCTCAGCATGGCGGCCTTTGCCTTTGTGACGGCTTTCACGCCGGGCCCGAATAACCTGATGCTGATGTCCTCGACGATCCTGTTTGGCGGAAAGCGCACCATCCCTCACCTAATCGGAATTCAGATCGGCTTTTCCACCTTGATGGCGGCGGCGGTTTTGGGGCTGGGGGAACTGCTTGAGCTGTTTCCTGATGCGCAAATGGTGGTCAAATGGTTGGGGGCCGGGTGGTTGTTGTGGCTGGGCGTGACTTTCTTGCGGGAAGCCGTCCGGCAACATCGTTCAAAAGGTGAAACACAGGCCCCGAAAGCCAGCCGGCCTTTCACCGTTATCGAAGCGGCGCTTTTTCAGCTCGCCAATCCGAAGGCATTGGTGATGGTCCTGTCGACGGCGAGCCTCTACAGTGGCATTGCCGAGGATATCACCCTGCGCACGGTCATTATTGTCCTTACCTTCAGTGCTGTTGGCACCCCGAGCGGTATCAGCTGGATGTTGCTGGGGCGGGCGATGAACCGCTGGCTCGGGGATGCATCACACGGCCGAGTAATGAATATCGCCATGGGGGTATTGATTCTGGCTCTGGTGGCGGTCATCCTGATGAACTGAGGCTAGTGCACCAGAGAAATGGCCTTGATCTGGGCGAAGACCCTTTGCCCTGGATGTAGGCCAAGGTAGGCGCAGGAATAGGCGGACAGTTGCGCCTGAATCTGGTGATCTCCCAGATGCAAATGCACCAGACACTGACCATCGGGCGTGGAGGGGTCAAGCTGATCAATTACACAGGGCAGGATATTGAGCACGCTGGTTTCGACAGCTTCATGCAGGGTCAGACTGATGTCCTTGGCGGCGAGATGCAGGCGGATTTCCTGACCCGACGCTACGGCCTGCTGAGGCAGACGAATGACATGATCCCCGACCGCGACTTCCGTCAGATGGTGGCTGTTGCGGGGAGTGATCACACGGCCGATCAGCAGACTGAAGGGGCTGTCGCAATAGGCGGCGAGCGTCTCATGCCGGGCGAGTACCTGCGCCAAGGGTCCCTGATGACATACCCGGCCCCCTTCAAGGATCACCAGATGATCGGCGAGACGCGTTACTTCATTCATGTCGTGACTGATATACAGCATGGGGACGGAGAGGCTGATTTTAAGTTTTTCCAGGTAGCATAGGATTTCCTGCTTGCGGCCACTGTCGAGAGAGGCCATGGGTTCATCCATTAACAGAAGGGCGGGATTAAGCACCAGTGCGCGGGCGATGGCGACCCGCTGCTTCTCGCCACCGGACAGTTGATCCGGTCGCCGGGACAGGAAATTCTCCAGCCCGAGCAGGGCAATAATCTGGTCATAATCCGCCCCGGTGACCGCTTGTGTCACCCGTTTGCGGCCATAATCGATATTTTGCTGGACGCTCAGATGGGGAAAGAGGCTGGCTTCCTGAAAGACATAGCCGAGCGGGCGTTTATGTGGGGGCTGGAACAGCTTTCCGTCTTGCCAGACCTGATCACGGAACCGCACCTCGCCGTCTGTCAGGTGATCCAGTCCGGCGATGGCGCGCAGCAGACTGGTCTTGCCGGCGCCGGACGGGCCGAAGATCGCTGTGACGCCCTGATCCGGCAGCGTAAGGTCGATGTCTAACGGAAAAGCCTGGCGGGAGGCGTTAAGTTTAATCTGCAGGCTCATAAGACCCCCCCGGAATTTCTGCGGCGATTGAAACTATAGACGGCGGTCAACACCAGGAAGGAAAAAATCACCATCGCGGCAGACAGGCCGTGGGCCTGATCATAGTCCATGGCTTCCACATGATCGTAAATCTGCACCGAAATCACCTGAGTTTCGCCGGGAATGTTGCCGCCAACCATCAGGATCACGCCGAACTCTCCCACCGTATGGGCGAAGCCGAGAATGGTGGCGGTGAGGAAGCCGGACTTGCCAAGCGGCAGAATGACGGAGAAAAACCGGTCCCAGGGGCCGGCGCGCAAGGTGGCGGCGACCTCTATCGGACGCGGGCCCAGGCTCTCGACTGTATTCTGGATCGGCTGGACCACAAAGGGCAGGGAATAAAGCATCGAGGCCACCACGAGCCCCCAGAAAGTAAAGGGCAGGGTGCCGAGGCCCAGAGCTTCGGTCAGTTTGCCGCCCGGTCCTTCCGGCCCCAGCAGAATCAGCAGATAGAAACCGAGTACCGTGGGCGGCAAAACCAGCGGCAGGGCGACCAGAGCGCTGATCGGGCCCTTGAGGCGGGACCGGGTGCGGGCGAGCCACAGGGCCAGTGGCGTGGCGCAGAGCAACAGCAGCAGGGTGGTTACACTCGCCAGTCGGAAGGTCAGCCACAGGGCCGTGAGGTCGGCGTCTGAAAAGCTCATGAGTCGCCCTTTGTTTCGGGTAGACGATAGCCAAAGGCCTTCAGGGTGCGGCGCACGTCTGGCTGCTGCAGATAGGCGAGCAGGGCGGGCGCCGCCGGATTTTGCCCGGCATGTTTCAGAATCACGGCGTCTTGCCGCAGGGGGCTATAAAGGCTGTCGGGAATGATCCAACAGGTGCCGGCGCCGTTCTGGCGCACCTGTGACAGGGCCACAAAGCCAAGATCGGCATTGCTGCTGCTGACAAAGTGATAGGTCTGGGCGATATTCTCGCCGCGCACCAACCGCGGCGTCACCTTGTCCCACAGCCCAAGAGCCTGAAGAACTTCCTGCGCCGCCAGACCATAAGGGGCCAGCCGGGGGTTGGCGATGGCCAGTTTCTTGATCTGGTCGTCGGCGAGTATTTGGCCATCGTTCAGTGCGAGGCCGGTTTTTGGCGACCATAGCGTCAGTCGGCCAATGGCATAGGTCAGGCGGCTGCCGGACAGGGTTTCTCCGTCGCGTTCCAAAGCCTGGGGGGTTTTCTGATCGGCGGAGAAGAACATGTCATAGGGCGCGCCGTGGCGGATCTGGGCGTAAATTTTGCCCGAGGAGGCGAAGATCAGTTTTACCTGGTGGCCGGTCTGTTGTTCAAACGAGGGGACGATGGCTTTCATGACCGGGGCGAAGTTCGATGCCACGGCGACCGTGAGCTGTTCGGCCCGGGCCGTCGATATCAGCGCCCCCATTCCTGTCAGTAGGACAAATAACCAAATTCCGCCGCGCATTAATATTCCTGTAAATCAAGTTCTTAAGCCGCCCCCGGTATGGAAACAGCCTGAAATATGGCCAGTGTGAAATATAAACCGGCGGTGTGCAAGGGGCTTTTTCCTGGATCAGCGCCGCAACAGGGCTCGGAGGGCGTTGAGGCACAGGGCGATATTCTTGTCACTGGCGCCATAGCCCATCAAGCCAATGCGCCAGACCTTCCCCGCCAGCGTGCCGAGCCCGGCGCCGATCTCCAGATTATGGTCTGTCAACAGGGCGCTGCGGAAGGCGGCCTCGTCGGTTACGGTGTCGGGGATCATGACACTGTTCAGTTGCGGCAGGCGTTCAGGGGCCGGCACCAGATATGTCAGGCCGAGCTCCTTGAGCCCGTCGCGCAGTTTTTTATGCATGGTCTGATGGCGGGCCCAGGCGTTTTCCAGTCCCTCTTCTTTCAGCATCACCAGACTTTCATGCAGGGCATACATGGCGTTGACCGGGGCGGTGTGATGATAGGACCGAGCCCCGCCGTTGCTTTCCCAATAGTCCATCACCAGATTTAAATCGAGGAACCAGCTCTGGACTTTCGTCGTGCGGGCGCGAATCTTGGCAATCGCCCGGTCGCCGAAACTGACCGGGGAAATGCCGGGCGGGCAGGACAGGCATTTCTGGCTGCCGGAATAAACCGCATCAATGCCCCATTTGTCGACATAAAGCGGCACGCCGCCCAATGACGTCACGGCATCAACAATGGTCAGGCAGTCATGGTCTTGCGCCAGACGGCAGAGTGTTTCCGCATCTGACAGGGCGCCGGTAGAGGTTTCCGCATGAACAAAAGCGAGGATGTTTGCTTCCGGGTGAGCCTTCAGCGCCGCCTCGACTTTCGCCGGGCTGACGGCCCGTCCCCAGTCGTCCATCACCATCACCGCCGTGCCGCCACATCGTTCGACATTTTCCTTCATTCGGCCGCCAAAAGCGCCATTTTGACACACAATGACCGTGTCGCCCGGCTCCACCAGATTGACGAAACAGGTTTCCATACCGGCCGAACCGGGGGCCGATACCGGGAAGGTCAGGCGATTCTCGGTCTGAAAGGCGTATTTCAACAACGCCTTGATGTGCTCCATCAGGCCCTGGAACGCCGGATCAAGGTGGCCGATGGTCGGCTGTGCGAGTGCGGCGAGAACCCGGTCCGGCACATCGGACGGGCCAGGGCCCATGAGAGTTCTTTTGGGCGGGATAAAGCTGGATGAGGCGGGCATGGCGTTTCTCTCATAATTGGGATGTCATATGTTGTGCTTAACGCGCCCGACAGAGCTGTTCAAGGAAAGATCGTAAAAATTGCGTCGTGACCGGCGCAGAACAGTATAGAATCCCGTCAGGATCACGACAATAGGCTGATATACCTATAAAAATATCTCTTTAAAGTAGATTTTTATGGTGATATTCGCCTATTCTATATTATATTGTTCTGATTTAATGAGGGTGGGATGATGAGCGGTTTTTTGGTTCAAAAGGGGAAGGTGAGTAGAGGGTGAAACAGATATCGGAAACATCTGAAGAGGACGGCTCGCCTACGGCGCAGGGTCGGTGGTGGGAAAGTTTATGGGCGCAAAGGGGGCAACGGCTGTTGCTGGTTGCCGCGATTGTCGTGTTATGTATCGCGCCTTTTGTTGTTGAGGCGTTTGAGGTTGCCTATGAGCCGTTGCACGGGGTTTTGATCGCCTTGATTTTTACCATATTGGGTCTGCTGCTGGCCTATTCTTCAAAGAACAGACAGTTGAGGATGGTCCAGGCGCTGGTGGATCAGGCGCATCAGGAAACGGTTGAAGCCACGCGGATGAAATCAGAATTTCTGTCCAATATGTCCCATGAAATCAAAACCCCGATGAACGGTATTATCGGCATGATAAATCTTTTGCTGGATTCAGACCTGAGTTCGGATCAACGGCACTTCTCCCATATAATTTCGAGTTCTGCCGGCTCGTTACTGGAACTGATCAATGATATTCTCGACTTGTCCCGCATTGAGGCAGGTCGCCTTGAACTGGAGGTCTTACCTTTTGACCTGCAACGCCTGATGGAGGAAGTCTCCGGCATGTTGGGAGGAGGATTTGCAGAAAATGATGTGGAGCTGATCATCCGCTATGCACCTGGAACACCGCGTTTTGTTCTGGGTGATCCCGGCCGGTTGCGCCAGATTATCCTGAATCTGGTCGGTAATGTGCTCAGGATGACGCGTGAAGAGCATGTACTGATTAATGTGGAAACAATTGAGGATTACGGCGGGCAGCAGACATTCCAGATTTCTGTGGCGGAAGCCAATAACGCGGCGGGTTCAGGGTCTGTCTCTGAGGAAAAGGCATCAAGAGTATACAGACAGTATGGGGGCAACAAGTTGGGTCTGACCCTGTCTCATAAGCTGATTGAATTGATGGGGGGGGATATTTCCACCGGACTGGCGCCGGAAACCGGGTCAGTTTTTTGCTTTACCCTGCCGCTGGTGCTGGACCGCCGCACCATTCATCTCAATGATCTTGATTATAATCAGGATATATCGGGCCTGCGGGTTCTGGTGGTGGATGACAACAAGGTTGCCGGCAAGACCATTGTCGAAAAACTGTCTACGGCCGGGGTGCTGGCTGACTTGACGACATCCCCTCATGAAGCGCTGAACAGTCTTATCACCGCCGCCGCAGAAGGAAAGCCTTATGATCTGGCGATTCTGGATTATGCCATGCCGGACATGAGCGGTCTGGATCTGGCGTTGGCGATCCGTTGTAACAGGGCAATTTGCGATGTGGTGCTGTTGTTGATTTCCTCGGTAACCCATAAAGGGGCGGAGAAAGAACTCGAAGCACTCGGATTTGCCGGATATTTGACCAAACCCATCAGCGGTGATGAAGTCAGCCGGATGATTTCCCTGATCTGGGGCTGCCGTCGAAACCGGCGGCCATTATCGTTGGTCACCCGCGAGATCCTGCGTCAGCGGCTTGCCGCCGATGATACTCTCGTCAAGACAGAAGGCGACTATCAGGGCATCCAGGTTTTATTTGTCGAAGACAATCCCATCAATTTAATGGTTGCGACGCAAATGCTGACCAAACAGGGGTGTCGGGTGACCCCGGCGGGCAATGGCCTGGAAGCGGTTGATCTGGTGATGCAGCGTGATTTTGATATTATTTTCATGGATTGTCTGATGCCGGAGATGGACGGCTATCAGGCGACGCAAATGATTATACGTTTTGAGAAGAATGCCAATCTGCCGCATACTCCGATTATTGCCTTTACCGCGAATGTGCTGGCCGGGGATGAACAGAAATGCCTGGATGCCGGCATGGATGATTATGTTGCCAAACCGGTGCGATCAGAAGTACTATTGGCGGCCTTGGCGCGATGGACATCATCTGACAAGGATAAAGAAATATCGCCGCGACAGCCGAAGCAAAAAAATGGAGAGACCCGCGTGAATGATTTGATCGATCCTCAGGTATTCAAAACTCTTAAGTCTTTGACAGGGGACAGCTTTGTTCCGATTATGAAGAGTTATGTCAACCTGGTCACGGAAATGGTGCCAGCGATTGAGAAAGCCATCGAAGACAAGGATGACAAGGCCTTGAGCCTCAAAACCCACTCTCTCAAATCCAGCAGTCGGCAGGTCGGGGCCATGGGGATCGGTGATTTGGCCGAGGAACTGGAGAAGCTGGGGGAGGCAAAGAAATTTGACCATGCCAGCATTATTTTCCAGCCCTTCTCTGAAATGTGTGATCAGGTGATCCAGCAGCTCAATGAGCTGATCAGCGCCTCAACCCTTAATCCCTCCTAAGCATCATTGGCCTTGAATTCGAGGGAAGCCGAATTTATGCAATAACGCTGCCCTGTCGGGGCGGGTCCATCGGGAAACCGGTGGCCAAGATGGGCTTCACAAGTGCTGCAGATGGCTTCTTCCCGGATCATGCCGTGGGACGTATCGCGCTTGATGGTGACGGCTTCGGGTGTGATGACATCGTAAAAGCTGGGCCAGCCGCTGCCGGAATCATATTTTGTGGTGGACCTGAACAGCGGCGTATGACAACAGACGCAATGATAGGTGCCGTTTTCCTTATGGTCCCAGTATTTGCCGGTGAAGGCCTGTTCCGTACCGCCGCAGCGGGCGACGCGATATTGCATGTCATTCAGGTCTTGTTGCCATTCCTGGTCTGACTTTTGTGGGTGCCCCGGAGTGGGGGTTGGGTGTTGTTTTTCGCTCATGTTTCTGTCTCCTGAAGATCGAAAATTTTGCCGGGATTGAGAATGTTTGTCGGGTCGAGAGCGCGCTTGATCACTTTCATCTGATCCAGGGCGGCCCCATGTTCCTCCCGCATGTATTTCTTCTTGCCCAGTCCGACGCCATGTTCGCCGGTGGCGGTGCCGCCCCGTTGCAGGGCGCGCCGGATCAGACGACTGTTGAACGCTTCCAGTCTGTCGATCTCTGCGGCGTTGGTTTTATCGTAGGGCAGGGTGAGGTGAAAATTACCGTCGCCGACATGGCCAACCAGAGGGGCAATCAGGCCGCAGTCGGCGATATCGTCAAAGGTTTCGCCGAGACAATCGGCCAGCCGGGAAATCGGCACACAGACATCGGTGATCCAGAAGTCCTTACCCGGATAGGCGGCGCGTACCGACATGTAGCCCTGATGGCGGGCGGCCCACAATCGGGTGCGGTCCTCTGGCCGGGTCGCCCACTTGAAATCCGCCCCGCCCTGGTCCCGGGCAATTTCCGCGACCATTTGCGCCTGTTCCGCCACCGCCGTGGTGCTGCCGTGAAATTCCATGAACAGGGTCGGGGCCACCGGATTGTCGAGATCGGAATGGCGGTTGATGATATCAATAAACAGTGGATCAAGCAGTTCTATCCGGGCGATGGGGATGCCCATCTGGATGGTGTCGACCACGGTGTTGATTGCGCCTTCCAGGGTGGTGAAACTGCACACGGCGGCTGACATGGCGTCAGGAATGCCATACAGCCGGACTGTGACCTCTGTGATAATGCCGAGGGTGCCTTCAGAGCCCACCAGTAACCGGGTCAGATCATAGCCGGCGGCGGATTTCCGGGCGCGGTTGGCGGTGGTGATGATGGACCCGTCCGCCATGACGGCCTTAAGGGCAATCACATTTTCGCGCATGGTGCCATAGCGCACCGCATTGGTGCCGGATGCCCGTGTGGCGGCCATCCCCCCGAGACTGGCATTGGCGCCGGGATCAATGGGGAAAAACACGCCCTGATCCCGCAGATGTTGATTGAGCTCTTCCCGGGTTACGCCGGCCTCTACCGTGCAGTCGAGGTCCTGTGCCCGCACCGTGAGAATGCGGTTCATCTGACTGAAATCCAGACACAGGCCACCGTAAGGGGCGAGAAAATGACCTTCCAGTGCCGTTCCGGCGCCATAAGGGATGACCGGCATATCATGGGCGCGGCACAGTTTTACAATGGCGCTGACTTCTTCCGTCGTTTGGGGCCAGGCGACCGCGTCGGGCGGCAAGGGGGCAAAATGGGTCAGCTCTTCACCGTGATGGCGCCGGACCGCATCTGTACGGTTCAGCCGCGGGCCGAGAAGTTGCTCGAGCGCGAGCCACAGGACGTCTGAATTTTTATTCTGGGTCATATGTTCAGCATATCTCATAAAAAAATCCGATGCCAGATCGGAATGTCTTATGTTATACAGAAAGAAACGCAGGGGAGCTTATGAGCCATAGAATCATTCAGATCCATGTCCGACGCGGGGTGGGCGACTTACATCAGAAACTGAAACGCATCACGCCGGTGGTCGATAAATGGCCCGTCGGACCGGATGGACTCAGTTATGCCCTGTTGGTGCGGACCCAGGATGTGCAGGCCGTGACCGACCGGCTGCACAGCCTGTTTATGGAGAAGCATATTGTCCGCATCGTTATTCAGCCGGTGGAGGCCGTCCTGCCCAAGCCGGTTACTCTGGTCGCGGCGGTGGCCAGCCCGGAGGACGCCGGGGTTAAAAGTCCCCGGACTTTTTCCGGCATCAGCCGTGACGAGTTGTATGCCGATGTCTCGCGCGGGGCGGAAATCAGCACCAGTTTTCTTCTGCTTGTGGTTTTCTCGACCATTGTCGCGGGGATCGGCCTGATTGAAAATAACATTGCCGTGGTGATCGGCGCCATGGTGATCGCACCGTTGCTCGGGCCCAATCTGGCGCTGGGTCTGGCGACGGCGCTTGGTGATCTGGACC
>TARA_R110002073_G_scaffold336330_1_pt1 | contig 10702 bp, 6 predicted proteins | sample TARA_R110002073 | Tara Oceans TARA_R110002073 (sample SAMEA4397174) | marine metagenome | biome: Polar Biome; feature: [DCM] deep chlorophyll maximum layer (ENVO:01000326); material: water (ENVO:00002006), including particulate matter (ENVO:01000060) such as... | depth 40 m
ACTGAAGATAAAAAAGAAAATGTTGTGGTTTTAAACTTAAAAAAACTGTTGAAACCAAAACGAGTTGACGCATCAGTTGCGGTTGTTGGCCCACCTTCCGCATCAGGAGAATCATAATGTCCCAACAAAATGCTTTAATCCAAGGGCTTGCTACTCTTGCTGGTGCAGCGGCGGGCGGTCCTGTAGGGGCTGGGTTTGCAAGCGCCCTTGCAACAGGATTGACTGAGGGCTTTGATAACAAAGACCGCATGATCGAAGCAGGCATAGGTGGCTTTGCTGCCATGCTTACAGGTGGGACGGCAGGCGTGGCGTTTAATGCCTTGGCAGGCGGAGCAGGCGGCGGCGGCGGCATGAACGGATTGATGGGTCTAGTTGCAAATTCTCCCCGAGATCAAAGAGTTTTAAGCGGGGCAATTTCTGGTGGTCTAGCAGGCGGAGCTCAAGGCGCGGCGGCTGGAGCCATGAACCAAATGTTCACTGGGCAAATGTCCCCTGGTAATATTTTTGCTCCTGCTGGTAACGTGGCTGGTATAAACGACCGAAATGGAGTTCCGTATGCAGATGTTCTTGGTGGTTTGTTAGCTGGGGGACTAAGAGAAGCCCTTTACAGCCAACAGAGAGTCAGAGACGAACAAACCATGAGCCCTCTACAACAACAACAATTTGCTACAGGTGAAAGACGCCCTGATTACAAAGGAACTGCGGCCCCAGACAATAGATATTTAGCAGAGGGTGGGTATATCGAAGGCCCTGGGACGGGGACCAGTGATTCAATTCCCGCAGCTATCTATCAAGACGGTGGCAGGGTACAGGAAGCTCGGCTTTCTGACGGAGAATTTGTTATGACAGAAGACGCCGTTCTTGGAGCGGGTAATGGAAACGCTGCTCAAGGAGCACAAAGGATGTATCAGATGATGGATCAGTTAGAAGGAGCAGCATAATGGCAGATGCAGTCACAAAATCCATGAGCCTGATGCCTGAGTATCAGGAAAAATATCTTAAAGATCTACTAGCAAACGTGTACAACGTTGACGAAGACACTGGGGCCATTTCTGGAATTGCTTCCATCAATCCTTTAGAGGGTGAGTTAGTTTTTGACGAAGCGGGTAACCCTGTTTATGAAATGAATCCAGACGGTTCGTTTGCCTTGGATTACTACGACCAAAAGATTCAACAAGTTAAAGGATCGGTAGCTCCTCCTGATTTGGTTCGCTTTACTGGGGGGCAGCAAGAGGCTCTTCGTAGACTTCAAGGATACACCGACCCTGAAACAGGGGAACAAATATACGAAGGAAGCGCGGGCTCGTATCAACCCTTCCTTGACTCAGGTTTGAGTGCATATAATCGAGGGGTTGATTTGGTAGGCCAATCCACTGCGGCGTATGACCCTACTGGTCCAAACGGCGTTCAAGCGTACTACGACCCCTATGTTGAAGACGTTATTGGCGGTCTTCGTCAAGATATAAACAAGCAATCTGACATGCGTCAGAAGCAAATGAACGCTGATGCTGTTTCGTCAGGAGCATTTAGTAATCGAGAAAGAAGAAGCCAAGAACGAGCCGAGCTTGCCGAAGCCTCAGACAGAGCTTTTGCAAGTGCTTCTGCACCTCTTCGATCCGAAGCATTTAACCAAGGATTGGCGTCTTCTATGGGTGCCTTCTCGGATCAAGCCAAGCGACAGCAGAGTGCTGGAACTTTGTTCCAAAACTTAGGTACAGGTATCGGTGCTTTGGGTGAAGCTACGTCTGCTTTAGAAGCGCAAGACTTTAATACTCAGTTTAACGCGGGTCAGCTAGAACAATCTCAATATCAGTCTGAGTATGATGTTCAAAGGGCCGCAGACCTTGAAGACGCATACGAACCTTTTGCACGATTCTCTTACATGCGAGACATCCTACAGGGAATGGGCGGCGGCGGTTCTACTCTTGCTGCAACAGGATCTCCGCAGGCTAGTTCATTGGCGAACATCATGAAAACCGCTGGAGTGTATCAGGGTTCCAGAGGCATGGGCACTGGTGGTTTAGGTGCTGTACAAAACACAAGCGGGTCTTAACTCAGGAGAATACTATGAGTAGTTTAAACAGAGAAGCTAGCGAGAGATTCAACGCTATAAAAAAGTCGAACCCTGGGATGACTACTAATCAAGCTTTAGTGGCAAGCGGAGCAGGCAGTATGGTTGATCTAAACAATCAGTTGTATAACACAGGTGTTTCTTCTCGTAATGTACCTGCCTACAGTCCCGAGCGCCAGATACCTCCACCTCCACCACCACCTAACTATGACAGAAGACTTCCTCCGTCAGTTATGGAGCAGATGCTTTTAACAGGAGGGTTTGTTAATCAATACGACCAAGATACAGGTAATTATTTGTATGGTCCTGCTGATAACATCCAGTATTTTGATAATCCAGCAGAATATTCTGCTGCTGTTTCTGGTAGGAATCAACCCGAGCCCGAACAGGAACGAGAGCGATATGAGTCTGATATGGGTACTGAGGTTCCTGAGCGGCGGTCGCCTCCGATGGAGACTCCGGGCTCTCGCGACCGCGACGTCCCGCCGGTACCTAGAGATAACGATCCGAAAGGTTCGGTGTACAACCGTTCATTGTTTAAGTCTGCACAGACGCGGCCCGCTCGAAACAAACTGGAGAAGATGGCTGGGATAAGAGGTCTTAACCCTGAACCACCCGGCCCCCGAATAAGGCAGGAGTTTAACCCCAACATAGATCCAGCAACAGGTCAGCCTTATGGTCCGGGGGATCCGAACGGGCCTGGTTATAAAAACTCGCTGCCCCCGGCACCAATTAACCCCAACATAAATCCAGCAACAGGCCAGCCTTATGGGATGGGTGATCCAGCCAATCCTAATTACCAAAATACGCTTGGGCCTAGCAGAACAGATGGACTTAACCCAGCAACAGGCCAGCCTTATATGCCGGGTGATCCAAACAGTCCTTTTTATCAAGGTGCGCTGCCGCCTCTAACCCCACCCGTTGAAGGTATCGGTAGCCTTAACCCACGGAGACCACCTGTGGGACCACCTCCTATGAGACCACCTCCAAGTTATGGAATGCCAGTTGGTGGTGGAAAGTCTTATCCACCGGGCGCTAATGATCTTATGCCTTATATGGGGCCACCTATGGACCCACGGGTACCACCTGTGGAATCGTACTATAACCCTATAATAACGCCTAGTTATGTTGGAGATAAGTCTTCTTATCGCGACCCTTCGATGTATTCAGGGCTGAGTTCTTACGACATGCTTGAAAACTCTTACGACCCTGATCCACAAAGCTTTGCACTCGGCGGAGCAATTGCAGTGGGTAGATCCTTGATCCCCGCAGCAGGTAGGGAACTTGCGAAACGAGCGCCTAGTGCGCTTCCCGCTGTAAAAAGTGCAGCGAAAAATGCTGTGGATGTACTCAAGCAACCTGGCGTAGCGAAGAGAGGGATAAAAATGGCCGTTGGCGCATCAGGAATCCCAATGTTGTTCCAAGAGTTGTATGATCTATTTGGGGAAGACAAAGTACACGATACAATGGACGAGCTTGAAGAGGCCGCGAAAGAAAGTCCAGAAAAACTAACGGATCTTAGTGTAGAAAAGTCTGGCATGGAGAACAAACGAGAGTTTGCGCGTTACATTTTGGGAGAAGACATCAACAATCTTGATGAAATCAACCAGCGTATCTACGATGTTGCTGTAGCCTCGAGCATCGGTGAAGCTCCTGACAGATATGCAAAGGCTGTTCTCGGTGGTTTAAAGGAAATGAAAGACACTGCCGAGAAAAGAGGAGTGGCTGCGGCGGGTGGATCAGGCGTAAGGGATCGTATGTCTCGAGAAGATATGATTATCAACTTGATTGCCCAGATGCAACAGCCTGACATTGAAGGGGATCTGCCTGACATGGACGAGACAAGGAAAAGAGCTACAGAAATGGTAGACAAAATTATTGCTGGGGATTCGGGTGAGGATTCGGGTCCAAAACCAACACACAAATTTAACCCTGAAACCAACAAGGTAGAATTAGTGTAATGGGCGTTGTTGTAGAGGCGCCGGATGGACGAGTAATTGAGTTTCCTGACGAAGCTTCTGCAAACGAGTTTCTTTCTAGCCAGCCTTCAAGGGAGGAGCCAGAGGCACCTTCTTCAGGTCCTGTTGTTATAGAGGCGCCGGATGGACGAGTAATTGAATTTCCTGACGAGGCGTCTGCAAACAAGTTTTTCTCTGAACAGTCATCAGAAGACAAGGGATTACCTATCCCCTTTAAAAACACTTTTGAAGAAGGTTCCTTTCTTCGTGAAGCTGTTGAAGGTTTTAACTCGGGCGTTATCGGAATAGGGGAAGGGGTGCTTGGAACTGCGGCACTCTTTCCTGACGTTATCTTAGACACTAATCTAGGAGACATTGTAGCTGATGGGGCCGACGCTCTAAGAGATCTTATTGGAGCAGATCCTGAAGGTCTTGCAGGGGAAGGGGCTAGAATTATAACTCAGTACGTGGCTCCTGCGGGCAAAGCCGCCAAGTTAAGAAGACAAAAGGTAATGAGAGATCGTGAGAAAGCTGGACTAAAAAATGTCCCTCTCACCGCAACCGAAAAAACAAACTTGGCTTTCCAAGAAGTTGGTGTTGCTGGTCTGGCTGATGTAGTTGTTTCTTCTGACGATGATAAAACTATTTTGGGCGATTGGGTTGGTGTAGGGTTACTAGAAACCACTGATTTAATGGGGCTTGACGGGCGAGCAAAGGCTCTTGCTAGAGCGGGGAACAAGCTTAAAATTGGAGCAGATAGTACTCTCGTTGCAGCGGGGGTGCAAAAGGCTCTTACCAAGGCGGGAACTAGTCTTGGAGAATTTAATAAATCAACCAAAGGCCAGTCAATAAACCAGAAGATTTCAACGAGGGCTGAACGAGCTCGTAAGGCCCTAGAGAACGTTACAAATAAAATAAAAGAGCGCGACTTCATACGCCTGAATGCACGGTCTGGTTCGGCGGAAGAGCTTTCCTCTTCGCAGAAATACTTTCAAGATGTCTTGTCTGCACTAAGATACCGAGGGTATTTACCAACTGAAGTGGCTACAAAAAGATTAAAAATAGATAACGTAATTGCATCAGAAGTTAAAGTTGCGCAAAAGAATATTGCAGATTTAGACTATTCCATCAAAGAAGCCATTAAAGGTTTGCCAGAAGGCAGTGCTCTTGATGATGTTAAGATAATAAACAGGCTTGAAAGATATTTAACAGAAACAGACGCAACAAAAAAGGCTCAATTGTTTTCCTCTCTCCCTGCAAAGGTTGGCACCAAAGCAAAAGCAATGCGTACTCATGTTGATTCACTAAGTAAAAAGATTCAAAACTCTAACTTCATCAAGGAAAAAGATTTCACACCCGTGTCTGGTGGGCAGAGTGTTAAGAGCATTATTGAAGATAACCTTGGGTCATACCTTCGCCGCACATACAAAGCAGTTGAAGATGCAAAGTATAAACCATCAGACGTAGACATAAAAAAGGCTAACAATTATTTCCGCAAAAACATAACGGCGACAGAAAGCCAACTTACGGAACTTGTACGAAGAGATATTCTTAGCGAAGAGTTTACAGACGACTTCTTAAAAAACAATGGCATAGACGTTTTAGGTACAGGCAAGGATGCAAAAGTTAATATCAGAGGTAACCCCACCGACGTTGTTGTAAACAAAGCGCGGGAAAACTTTTACTCTAAGTATTCTTTAAGATCCAGACAAGGAAGTGGCGATTACTTTGGTTACACAACACAACAAGTAGCTGATAAAAAACTGGACGCTGGCTTGTTCAAAGGGCGCAAGCCTTTGCCCAAAGATCTTGCAAGGTTACTTGGTCAAGTGACTGATCCAAAAGAAGCGTACCTATCTACGGTGGCTGACCTGGCACAGTTCAGTGCTATTGATGATTATTTTGGAACAATCAAAACCTTAGCTAACAATAACTCTGGGGTAGGCAAATTCTTTAAAAGGCCAGCAAGTGACTTTGAAGCAGAAGAATTAGTAAAGCGTGGCTACGTTAGAATAGGCGCGGACGGCGGAACAACAGGATCCAAAGGAAAAAAAGTTAAGAACGCTGGTGATGTATTGTCGGACAACGGTGGCTGGGGCACGTTAGAAGGGTTCTATGTACCAAGAAAAATATATAACAACCTTACAAAGACAACGCTCGGAGATTCTGGGGCGGTAGTTAATGGCTTGCGGTCTATGTGGGGAGGAATGCTTAGGTTAAAAGGTATATCTCAGTACAGTAAAACCGTTCTGTCTCCCATTACTCAGGCGAGAAACTTTGTTACGGCGAGTATGTTTGCTTTGGCTAACGGAAACATTCCTATCTATGGGCGCGGACAAAACTATTTAAAGGACGCATCTCAAGCTGTCTTTGCTGACATGTTTAACAAAGGTAGTGACGCAGTTTTTAAAGACTTATACGAAGCGCAACGTCGAGGCGTATTAGGTACGAGTGCAGAACTACGAGAGATCCAAGACAACCTTAGTAAGGGTATGGGCATGAAGCCTACGACCACAGGATCTGACGTTTTGTTAGGTGGTTTAGGTGAAAAAACAAAAGCTACTTTAGAAGCAGGTTTTCAAACAAAGTTTTTTGAAAAGATATATCAGGGCTCAGATGATTACTGGAAATATTTTAGCTATAACGTAGAACAAGCAAAACTAAAAAGAGCCTTGGAAGGGGCAACAGACCAGCAAAAGATTAAGTATCTTACCCGAAATGGCAGTGATGTTTCTCTTGAGTCTCAGGCTCTACTTCGTAAAGGCGATGTAGACATTGATGAACTTATCAAGGACCGCGCTGCACAACTCGTAATTGACACGGTGCCTAACTATAACAAAGGTGCCTCTGATTTTATTAAAACAGTGAGGAAGCTACCTGTTGGTAACTTCATCACGTTCCCTGCTGAAATGTTCAGGACTGGGTTTAACATAGTTAAACAAGGTCTTGAGGACATGGCTTCAGATATACCAGGAGTGCAAGCTCGTGGGCGCCAACGCCTAACAGCTTTCACTGCAACTACCACAATGGTTCCTGTTGCCACGCAAGAGTTTTGGTACGGTGTGTCTGGGGTGGACAGAGAAGAAATGGACGCATACCAACGCTCGTTTGCTGCACCTTGGGAAAAAGGATCAGTTCTTATTCCTCTGTCTAAAGATCCTGAAACAGGTAAGATTACCTACATGAACTTTAGTACCTTCAGCCCTTATGATGTGCTGTCTCGGTTTGCTACTAGAGCCTTTAACGAAGCAGATGACGCTATCAAGGAAGGTGCTGACCCCGGCACTGCCGTAAGTAACGTAGCAATAGGCACACTTGCGGAGTTCTTTGATCCGTTTATTGCGGAATCAATTATTACAGAAGCTGCTACTGACATTTTGTTTAGGGAAGGCAGGAGCAGCACAGGGGCAGAGGTGTACAATCAAGAGGATAACATAGGTACAAAAGCCCTCAAGATCACTATGCATGTTGGCGAAGCGTTGATGCCAAACCTTGTTCCAGTTAACTTTTCTTCTGGAGATGTTGAAGCGTCTCGACTTGTACGTTCCTTGCTGGGAACAGAAGACGGGATCATTACTAAAACAGATAAGATGGGGCGGGAATACTCTCCCCTCTTAGAGGTAGGCAGACAAATCTCAGGGATATCTCCGCAAGAGTTTGATCCTAAAAGAGCCATGGGATACGCTGCTCGTCGCTTGGAAGGCAGACAGACCGATGCAAAAAGAATGTTTAACAAGGTAACGGACAACGAAAATGCATCCACCGCCCAGCTTAACAAAGCTTTTGAGAACGCTCAGATAGCAAAGTACAAAGTAGATAGAGAATACTATCAGATGATAGAAGACCTACAGACAATGGGTTTAAGCTCCAAAGATATTACTCGTGAGTTGAAAAAGGTTGGGATTAATCCAAAGGATGTTCGCAGAGGAAAGTTTGTTCCGTTTAAAGTAAGTCCACAGAACATAAAGAAGATGCGTAATGCTGGGATATTAGATAAGTTTGATAGAGGCTTTGTTAGCGAACTAAGTAAGTCTATGAGAGGCATGACTCTTGTGCCCGACGACGAGCCCACAGGTAGAATGGATTACGAAAGCCCTGGAGAAAAGACTTCAGCGGCTCCAGCCGAACCGCCTGTGGTAGTTCAAGCACCAGACGGTAGGGTTATAGAGTTCCCAACTATGGAAGCGGCGAACAACTACTTTGCTAGCCAACCCAGAGTTGCTCCGCCTGCGCCTGCGCCTGCCGCCGCACCTAGAGTTCCTATGCCTTCGATCAACACTATCACTACGGCAAGGGCGCCGGGTCCAGTGAACCCAGCGTTGTTAGGTGATAATCCAGTGGATCAAGCTGCCAATGCCGCCATAGCCAACAGGCTAGGCTAAACCTTTATGTCAATAGCAGAACTTTCAAAGTGAACCTCGAGACCTTTGCCACCAAAGAGACGAACTAAATCGTCACAGTCTTGAATCATTATCTCGGAGAACCCTGCTGGGATTTCCCCTGGTTCTTCTGAAGATTGGCTAAGTGCAATAGCGTTAGCGATAAGATTCATCAGAGCTTCGACTTGCATAGGATGCATTTCTCTCCAACCCAAACTCTTAAAGTCTGTTTGTAGTTTCATGTTATCTCTCCCCAATTATCTTTTAACTCCTGATCAACCTGCGAAGGTACTTTCAATACATCCGCTAGACCGTTTTCCATTATGTCTTTAATGCGCTTCGCTTGATCGTCACTCTCTACTGAAAAGCATAGCTCATCGTGGACCGTCAGCATAGGCAAAAGTCCCTCGGCATGACAATCTTGCATAGCCTTTTTGGTCTGGTCCGCTGCTGATCCTTGAATCAATTTGTTTAACGCCTTGTAAGTAAACGCTCTTCTCAGGTTGGGTCCATATTGTTTCATGGCGTCTTCATATGGAAGGGGTTTGCTGTACCCAAAAGACTTAGGCTCCCACAAATGAAACCTGCAACGCCTGCCTAGTAGGGTCCTGATCTGCCCGTACTCCGCCGCTACATCAGATGCTTTCTGTGCTAGGTCTTTAACAAACGGAACCTTTTCTTTGTGTGTTTCCAGAAGAACCACCGCCTCGTTCTCTGTGATCTCTAGCTGCGCTGCTAACTTGGCCTTGCCCATCCCGTACATAATACCAAGGTTAACTGTCTTGGCTTCCTTCCGAGTGATGTCCGCCATGTCCGCAACCATCTGGTGTAGATCCACGCCACCGTCATGAAACTTCTCAACAATCCCATCAACCATAGGGTGTCTGGTCTTTTCACCTAGAGACGCTGCGAAGTGGACTAAGAGACGTGGCTCCTGAGAAGCATAGTCAAACGATCCCCACCTAGTTCCCTCTTCTGGTATGAACAAACCTCGGATCAACTTCTTAATATCCTTGTCCCGCGCTGGGATCTGTTGGAGGTTCGGGTTCGAGCTTGAGAACCTACCCGTCACAGTTCCGCCGCCATCGTTCCTTAGCTGGTGAAACTCACAGTGGATTCTTCCCTTGTGCTCGTGCTTTAATATCGTGTCGATGAAAGTACTTTCCGCCTTGTCAAACTCCCGAAGCTTCACAATCATTTGTGCCATGGGGTGTTCATGTGCCCCGAGCCACTGCTTTGTAAACGACGGCTGCACCTTGCTCCCCTGTTTGCCCATGTCTAAGTCTTTGAAAAGTTTCCAGTCTTTGTCTTCTTGTTTGGGCTTACCAACATAAGACAAGCCTAACGAATCAAAAACCTGTGCCACCGAAGAGGAAGCCCACGGTTCTATCGACACACCTGTCTGTCTTTTAATCTCTGCTTTTATCTTAGAACTTTTAGCCTTGAGAAAAACCTTGGCTTGTTCCGCCTTATCTAGGTCTACCCTTACACCCAACTGACGCATGTCACACATCATAGGGATCAGGCTGGTCTCTAGTTCCCAGATCCCCCAGAGGTCTTGTTCGTTCAATTCTATTTTAAGTCTGTCCCACAGGCGCAACGTCATCCCCGCATCCTGCTCCGCGTACCTACCAACAAACTCGGGTGGTAGCTTGTACATCTCAGCCTTGGGATCGAGACCCCACTCCGCAGCAGCAACACGCAAGAGCTTCTCGTTCTTGCGCTCGGCAAGATAGTCACGGCCCAAGTTGTTGAGGCTGTAAGAGAACCTGTTCTCATCAACCACGGCTCCAGTAATCATGGTGTCGATCACTCGTCCCTGTACCTCAACGCCTTCTGCTCTCAGCCAGCCCAGATCGTAGGTCGCGTTGTGCATTACCTTGTCTATATGAGGCGTAGCCATCATCTTCTTGAGCCACTTGAGCGTGATCCTAGCGTCCATGTTATGCCCGTTGGCATGTCGTATAGGAAAGTACCCTTCCCAGTCTCCAGCAGCCACTGCGATGCCTACAATGTACCCGTCCTTACGTGCCCACCCTGGGCCAAGCGTAGTCAGGTTTGGGTCACAGGTCTCAAGGTCAACAGAGATACACTTGTGCTGTGTCAGATCAGGGAACTCCGTTGGAATATTCCAGACGAGTTCTTTTCCTTGGTCCATTTGAGCAGCAATGATTGAGTCTTTCTCATACATGTTATGTTGCTTGTTCATCTGTTCTCTCTTCTGTAAAACTATCCGTTCTTACCCAGGTTGCAACCAGTGTCAGCCCTCCAACATCTTTACTTACAACTAGTCC
>TARA_R110002073_G_scaffold154858_5_pt1 | contig 10689 bp, 11 predicted proteins | sample TARA_R110002073 | Tara Oceans TARA_R110002073 (sample SAMEA4397174) | marine metagenome | biome: Polar Biome; feature: [DCM] deep chlorophyll maximum layer (ENVO:01000326); material: water (ENVO:00002006), including particulate matter (ENVO:01000060) such as... | depth 40 m
CAACGACCGCTGGCGACCGTTGTCATCGGCGGCGTCATCACGTCCAGCCTGCTGACCCTGATCGTGCTACCGTCGATCTACCGTTGGTTCGAGCCTTCGACCGGCGCCAAAGAAAATGAAGACGACTTCGAGATGCAACAACCATCAACAACAATATCCAACGAGAAATAGCAATGCCGTTAGTCGAAGAATTTGAGCGATCTGGCGCGTGGCTGTTCCGCTGGCGCAGCTACTTGCCTTTCGTGTTCTTGCCCTTGATCTTCCTTGCCGCGATGCGTTATCCGGCAATCGAATCGCATCCGAACATGCACTTCGTTTGGAGTCTGCTGAGTCTAGGCGTTTCGCTGCTGGGTTTAATCGTGCGATGCCACACTGTTGGCCATGCCGCCGAAGGTACATCCGGGCGAAATACGAAACAGCAAATCGCAGAATCACTCAATACGTCCGGCTTCTATTCGATCGTTCGGCATCCTCTTTATCTGGGGAACTTCCTGATTGCGCTGGGGATCGTGCTGCATTCATTGTCGCCTTGGTTGATCACGCTATTCGTGGCCGCGTTCGTTCTTTACTACGAAAGAATCATGTTCACCGAAGAAGCATTTCTGCGTCAAAAGTTCGGTCGTGATTTCATTCGTTGGGCGAATAAGACACCTGCATTTTTGCCCCGACTGAGACGTTGGCGGATGGCTGATCTGCCTATGAATTGGCCCAAAGTCATCCGCGCCGAATCGGCTGCCGTCGCCGTCATTGCTTTGGCCTTTCCAGGGTTAGAGCTATTGTTGCACGCAATGCAGTCGGGCAACGTCGGCGTTGAGAAATCGTGGTACATCATTCTCGGCGGCGGCGTCCTTTTCTATGCAGCAGCCCGCGTGATGAAACGACAGTTCCGACATTGGGCAACATACGAAGCGATCCTATCTAAATCAGCGGAGGAATAAACCTCTATGACGAAGCAAAACGGCGTAACAGATAACAAGGAACAAGCAGTTCGGCGAACAATGATGCGTCGCAAAACAATTCAGAATCGAGTGCTGATCGCCATCTCCGACCCGCAGCTTCAGAATCAATACGCTTCGCGACTCGCTGAAGAGGGATTCAGCGTCGCCAACGTCTTGGACGGTCTGTCATGTTTAGACGCTTTGCGCTGTAGTCGTTTCGACATCTTGGTTGTCGAAATGCACTTGCAGTGGGGCAGCGGAGAGGGTGTTGTGGATGTGATGAGCAAGGACCCTGAAATTGAAACGATTCCAGCCGTCATTGTCGAGATTCCAACGACGCGATTGGTGGACTCTTCAAACTCACAGCCCTCCGCGATAGACGAGCTTGTGCAGGTGATTCGAAGACGCCTTAGTACCCTAGTACCGTCGAATCCCGGTGAATGAAATGAATCAGCACCCATTTGAGAAACGAATCAAAAACACCCTCGAGCGAATGGATTTCCATGACGTGAGAGTCGTCGTGGATTCCCAAGGCATCGCTACGCTCAGTGGCTCGGTAGCTGATGCGAATGAACGTGCACTTGTTGTGGCCCTTGTCAGAACAACGTCCGGTATCACTGGCATTGCGAACCAGATTGGGCTGACACAATGAAAAAAAGCGAGATGACGTCAGTGCCGCCAACCGGGAGAATTGCTGCTTTGATGAGTAGGTTAACCATCAATGATTTGCAACGGTGCCTCATCATTCTCAGCGTCATGTTGTTGGCAACGCTGAGTCGCCTCGACTGCAATGCTGCTCCTGTGCAATCCGCTACAGCAGCCGAATCCTCGCAATTGGAACAACAACCACATCAGGCCATCCAGAAAAAGAACAGCATCGACGAGCATAACCCCGAGGAACATGAACTCCCATTCTCGCCAATCTTGCTGGAGCTTGGGATCATCATCGTAGTTGCCGCGTCCGGTCGCTGGATCGCTGAACGTATAGGACAGTCCGCTGTGTTGGGAGAGCTACTGATCGGAACCCTGTTGGGAAACGTAGGCGTTTGGCTTGGAATTCCATTCTTTGTGCTTGTCATGAATCTAGGCGATGTGATTCCGTTGTTTAGCGAAGTCTGGCTTTCAGGGGAATCCGTACCGCAAGCTGCCGAGCATTTGTACGGTATCGACGCAGTCAGTCGGAACGGCGGTACAACACGACTGCTAGAGATAGTGACCGGGCCAGACGGACCACGCTACATCGCGATGGGGTTTGCGATTTGGCTCTTTTCCGAGTTGGGCGTCATCCTGCTGTTGTTCATGGTGGGATTGGAGTCACAGGTCGACGAAATGCTCGGTGTTGGTTGGCGGGCACTGTCGGTTGCCACCATTGGAGTCGTCACCCCTTTCGCTCTAGGTTTCTTTTCAAGCCAGTGGTTGCTACCCGATTCATCTATGACGGTTCATTTATTCTTGGCGGCGGCGCTCTGCGCAACTAGCGTCGGCATTACCGCGCGCGTCTTGCGTGACTTGGGAAAGATGCAGACTCACGAAGCGAAGGTGATTCTTGGTGCTGCTGTCATTGATGACATTCTTGGATTGATTTTGCTGACGGTCGTTGTTGGAATAGCGTCCACTGGCGATGTCAATCTGCTAGAGATCGGCAACATCACTCTGATGTCAGGGCTATTCCTCGGCGTGACAATTCTTTTTGGCGGACGACTTGTGGGTTGGATGATCTCCAGGTGCACCGCAATGGGTGAGCGTCACATAAAATTGCTGTTTCCGCTCGCGTTAGCATTCCTGTTGGCGTGGGTGGCGAGCGTTATTGGATTAGCCCCAATCGTGGGTGCATTCGGGGCAGGGCTAATTTTACGTGAGGATCAATTCAAACGAGATTCGCGGTACACGATGGAAGTGCTGATCTCGCCGCTCGAAAGAATCTTCGCGCCGATCTTCTTTGTATTGATGGGGATGCAAGTCGATCTGAAGTCCTTTGCCGAACCGATGACCCTTGGATTGGCTTTGGCACTGACTGTTGTCGCAATCCTCGGGAAATTGACGTGCGGGTTGGCTGCTAGCCCTGATACCAATCGCTGGGCGGTCGGGTTGGGGATGATCCCACGAGGAGAAGTCGGACTGATCTTCGCAAGTATTGGGAAGGGATTCGGAATCATCACCGGTTCACTTTTCTCCGCCGTCGTTGCAATGGTCATCGTCACCACGGTGATAACTCCTGTATTGCTAAAGTGGACCTTTGACCGTGTTGACAATGACAATGGCTTAAAAGTCCCTCAGGCGGGAGGAGAAACTTAGTCATGTCAACATTCAACCGTTGCGCAAGTGGCCATATCCCACGCCCTCTCTCCCTCGCTTTTCCAGAGGAGAGAGTTAGAGAAAAAGGGGGCTTGAACTCAAGCCTAGTGATGTCCACCGACACCGAGGTGCAAGCGACCGACGTCCAAATGGACGCCACCGTGACCGCTGTAAGCCGGTCGGTACGAACGATAGCTGGGAGCATAGTGTCCGCCGCCGTAGCTCGGCGCATATCCGCGATAAGCAGACCCATAATACGGCGTGGCCCCACCATGGCCGGAGTATCCGTAACCCGAATTCCCGTGTCCGCCAGTGTAACCATGCCCGTAGCTGGAATGGCCACCAGCGTAGCCGTGCCCGCCGCTGTAACCATGTCCGCCGCCGTAGTGGTGGTCTGCAGCGTTTGCTTGACCCGATGGAACCATGAACGTCAAAGCGGCAGCAGCAAAGGCAATCATCAAAAAGCGTTTCATTTTTGTCATCCTGAATTGAGAGGTAAGGAACAGCGGTCTTTTTACGCATCCGCTGTGCCAATTCTTGAAACGGGCCAAAAAGCCTGTGTTTTCCGATATTCCGCTCTTTTTCGACTCCGAAAGTGTCGTCAGATTGACACGAGAGTGTCGCAAAACTGGCACAGTCGAAGGACTGAATTTGTGATCTGGCAGAGGGGAGGTAGCACATGCAGCGGTTAATCAAGCGTCGTTTTTCACGTCGCACTATTCAAGGGCTGGCCAACTCTACCATGCCTTTCGTTGTCTTGATCGCTGTGCTGCTCAGTGGGATGCCGATATGCGAGTGTTCGCGTCTGAGGAATGACACGACGAGATGCTGCACCAGCTTCGGTTCAGCGATCTGCTCCGACTGTCATTGCTCAACCAACACGCCGGAGGGTTTCTCACCGCCGACGAAGACGCCCTGTTCTTGTTGTTACGAAACAGAATTGCCACTGGCGGAACCGCAATCATCGGGACGCCAGTTTGCCAGAACGCCTCCTGTGGCAGAATTTGCAACAAAGACGATTGAAGTAGGAGTTTGTTCGGATCGCAAGCGTCGTCCCGTGTTTTGTTCGTTTGACAGTAGTTCTGGTCGCTGTGCCTGGCTGTGTCGTTTCTTGATTTGATGGCTGCAATCATGCCCGTATCAAAAACAACACATCAGACCCAACATTCGACATGGAGTATTTAATGTTAGCCCACAAAAATGAAACCAGTAAAGACGAAGTCGCTTCAACCTACATATCCAACATCACCGCCTCAGTTCAATCAACATTAACACAAAACCAATTTTGGCGTGATGAATGCAGAAGCGCTCCCTTTGCCATCCAGAGCTTTCACTTCGGCGAAGCGGAAACGCTTGTAAACAAGGACTCACCAAGGAATCCGACAGACCTGCAAAACGACACATCGACCACCGTTCTATTGGCGATCGCAAACTTGAGCATCCGCCGTCAATACGCTCAACGAATTCGCCGCGCAGGATTGGCGGTTGTCGAAGTTGAGGATGGGTTAACTTGTTTGCAGCAGCTTCGTATGAACGCCTACTCATTGTTGATCGCTGACCTCAACTTACCATGGGGAAATGGTGACGGGATTATCGAAGTCATGCTTAACGAGGACCGCATCGGAATAATCCCCACCATCCTAATCGATTTCGTTCCCCCTGAGGAATCCGATGGTACCACGAATGGATTTACACAACGGATTGCTGAGAATGAAATTCAGCGCCTCATCGAACGGCATGTGAATCAAGTCCTGCCATCTCGGTCCCGCGTTGATTTATCCGTCGATGCTTCGTGTGAAGTCGCTGTTTGTCATGGAAATCGAGAATCGCCCGATGACGAAGATACGGTCGTCGAAGAAGATTTTGCCGCGTTCTTGCAGCCAGACCCAAGTGGATCATCAAGGCATCCGAATTCTTGTTCTCTTCTGATTGCAATAGCGAATAGCGAAGAACGTCGCCGTTACGCCAACGCCTTTCAAGAGGCTGGCTACCGGGTGAGCGAGGCAACCGATGGCTTGTCCTGTTTGTCGGCACTCCGCGATCAAACTTTCGCCATCCTGGTCCTGGACCAGCATCTGCTTTGGGGCAGTGGTGATGGCGTCGTTGAAGTCATGCAAAGCGACCCGACGATCAGTTCGGTGCCGGTCGTTCTGTTGAACTTTCCCAAGCCCAACGAGCGCGACACAGAACCAGTTTTTACCCGCGAATTCGTTTGCGAAGAAATTTTGCAGATCGTTCAAAAGCGTCTCGCGGGCGAAATTTAATTTTGGATAACATCACTGATAACCAGTCGAAATCGTATCCAACGGTCACCTTGTTGCTGCTGGCGGTCAACGTTCCGCTAGCCGTTCTCGTCGCACTCCTGCTGGTGACCGATTATCGGCGGGAGATGCGGCGTGCGACGGACGCTCGGCGGATCACGCTTAGCGACGAAGCAAGCGTGATTGGCAACGCGCTGTTGCGTTTAAGTGAACCCGATGACGCCACGGCCATCACAACGTTTTTGGAGAGCAGTTGTGCAGAAACCGCCGGACCGAATACGCCAGGTCACTGGATCGACGTGCGGTGGAACGGCAAGCGATTGCACACGCACACCGGACCTGACAGCGAACAGAATACTGAACCGGAGATCGGTCGGGTGCAAGACGCGATCGTCGGTCGATTTTCAGCCGGTGACCTGCAAGTCGCCGTGACCGAGCGGGCCGCTGAGATTCGCCGCAGCGCCAGGGGTGAAACATTCATGCACCTCAGCGGCATCTTGGGGCTGGCATCGCTCGCGGCCATCATCGTTGATGTCGTCTTGGTCCGCCTGATCGCCAACCCGACAAAGCGACTGACCGAAACGGTTGAACAACTCCAGTCAAACCAATTCGAGATGGAACCGCTTTCGTTTCGTAGCCGCGAGCTGAACGATTTGAGTTTTGAGATTGCCCAGATGGCGGAATCGCTGCGTCATGCGGAGGCGGACCGAAGCGGCGCAATGCGACGCGCTCGCGATATTCAAAACCACCTGCTGCCTCGACGGATATGCATTCCTGGTCTAGCGTTCACAACCCATTTCCAGCCAGCCGAAGATGTCGCGGGAGATATTTATGGCGTCATGCAAATGCGAGACAAGTCGTGGTTAATCTACATCGCGGATTTGGTCGGACATGGCATTCCCGCTGCGATTAGCGCGGCAGTATTGAAGATGGTGATCGACTCCGCCGCAGGTGCAGCGACCGACCCTGGCGGAATCATGAATCGCGTCAATCGGATACTTCCGCAATACCTCTCTGACAGTGAATTTGCGACAGCGGCAATCCTCCGATGGAATCCTGAGAAGGCTGAACTGTCCTACGCCAGCGCGGGGCATGAGCCGATCTTGCTGATGACGCAGCAGCGGCTGGTCACCCTGGACGCGACTGGAATTCCGTTGGGCATCGACCCCTCGGCAAGTTGGACAACGAGACATCACAGCTTGGTTCCAGGGGACCGACTTCTACTAACAACCGATGGCGTTGCGGAAACGCATGATCCCAATGACCAGCAGTTCGGCCGATCACGACTGGCGGAAATGTTCAACCACAGCCACTCGCGTGAAATCAAAGACTTTGCTGCTCATTTGGAAGCAGAAATCACGTCACATCGAGGCACCGCGGCGATCGAGGACGACGTCACCTTCATGATCGCCGAATGCCGCCGCATCGACGCAAACCTCCAATCGATACCGGAGACGACTCAGTCATGAAGGAACAACTCTATCAAAAAGTAGAACGCATCGTTCATCAGTTTGGTTTCGCAAACGTCCGCGTTACCAATGGCAAGACAGGACAAGTCACGTTGTCCGGTAGCGTCAGCGACATCAATGACCGTGCGTTGGTGGTCGCGATCGCCCGCACCACGCCCGGCGTGCAAGAAATCCATAGCGAGATAACAGTCACTAAGTAACCAAGACAATCCTAAAGGAGACAATCATGTTTAAGAAAATACTGTACACCACTGATTTTTCAGATGAGTCAAAGCGTGCTTTCACCCTGGCTAGTGACCTCGCGGCAATACATCAGGCCAGGCTGTTCATTGTCCATGTCGCCGAAACGACCGTGCCAGTCACGGTCCTTCCTCCTGCTGGCGCTGCGACTGTATTGCCGCCCGTTGTTCCAACTCAAGAAGAACTGTTGGAACAACTCAGAAGCATTGCCCCGGATGACCCGATCATCGCTTACGAACACGCACTGCTTCGCGGTGTCGCTGGTGAGGAAATCGTCGCTTTCGGGAGAGACACTGCCATTGACCTGATTGTGATGTCGACCCACGGTCGCAGCGGGCTCGAACGATTCTTGTTGGGAAGCGTCGCAGAACACGTCGTTCGCCACGCAGCTTGCCCCGTACTGACCTGCAATGCGGAGGTTCGATGATCCACCTAAAGCAAGGCCGGTCATCGCCGTGGCGACTCCACTTTTTTATTTTGCCTGCCATCACGCATTTGGTGGAAGCCATGATATTCAAGAAAATCGGACTCCATACAATATGATGAATAAAACCAGTCAACCAAAGGGACGTTTTGTCCATTCGATTCTATGCGTGTTTAGTTTGCTCGCCGCGTCCGATCTGATCGCGGGTGAGCCGACGCCGCTGGTTAAAGAAGCCGATAGGTTTTCTGCGAATCAACTTTCCCGTGTCGTTCGTGAATTGGCCACGGAAACATCACCGGGAATCGTGACGGTCTATGCTTTGCGCGGTCCACGCATGACGCCCGAGTGGAGGTTACGCGAAGCAACTAACCAACTGCGGGATCATCCCGGAAATTCTCGTCAGCACGCTTCGCTTTCGTTCGAGTCGCCCGACGATCAAGGTTCCGGTCTCATCATTGATACCGAAGGCTATGTGTTGACATGTAACCATGTTGTCGAAGGTGCGAACGCGGTCTTCGTGCGAACTGCGGATGGTCGAAAGATACACGCTACGAAGGTTGTCGGCGATCCGGTGACCGATCTAGCAGTGGTACAACTTGAGGTCACCGATAAGTTGACCCCGGTTCGCTTCGGAGATTCCGATCGACTTCGTGTCGGAGATTGGGTCGTCTCGTTGGCTTCGCCCTATGATCTCGAGCAATCAGTCAGCGTGGGCATTGTAAGTTCGACGAAACGGTGGTTAACGAGTTCCACAGTACCGATGATCCAAAATGATGCGTCAACGAACCCGGGAAGCTCGGGCGGGGCTTTGTTGAATCTTCGTGGCGAAGTCGTCGGCATTATGGAAGGTTGTCTGAGTACCACCGGAGAGTTTCAGGGGATCGGACTCGCTACGCCTGTGAACGTTGCGCGAGAAATTGCCAACGAATTGAAGAACAATGGCTTTGTCCAACGAGGCCATTTCGGCTTTGATACTCAACTCTTGTCCGTTGACATGGCAATGCTGCTCGGATTGCGGGTTGGCGCGGGCCTCTATGTGAAGCATGTCTATCCTGGCTCTCCCGCCAGCGGCGCAGGATTGCGTGTGGGCGATATCGTTGTGAGTTTTGACAATATAGATATTGACCATTCATTCGACCCGCAAACATTCACCGCCGATTCAACGCCCAACAAGCAACACCGTTTTGAGGTAGTTCGAGATGGCGAAACCGTTCAAATCAAAGCGGTGATGCAACAGGACCGGCCCTGGTTCGACAAACCCAGAATCCCTATTGACGCTCCGACAGACGATTCGTTCGAGCACTTCGATAGAACATTCGGGCTTGGGCTGGCAAACCTCAATGGAAAACTGATCCACGAACTGAATTTGCCAACTAATGCAAATTGTGTCTTAATCACCTACGTTGCGATGGACAGCACTGCCTACCGTGAAGGCTTGGCGGCGGGCATGGTGATTACCCGCGTTAACAATCATGTAATCGCCAATCTCGACGAATACCGCGACAGCATGTCCAAGGCTCGGAACCCTGATCAGGCGCTGCTTCTGATTCAAACGGGCACTGACATGTACTTGGTCTTACTGAAGAATGAAAAATAAAAAAACTGAAGAATAAAAATGTCAAAGAAGCAAAAGATTGAGATGAGCGTGTTATTGCCCTCCGTCACCGACGCGAATGATCGCTGTGTGGAGCGGCTGACCAACTTGCTTGTTTCGAGAGCGGGTATCGACTCGGCTCACGTGACCCAGGCGACCGGCGACGATTCGCGGAACATCTGCATTCATTACAACAGCGATGTGGTTTCCACCGGCGATGTCCGAGAGTTGGCAAAACGAACCGGGGCACAGTTGGACCAACGTTACGGACACTGGCTTGGCAAGTCGGACGCCATGCACGCCCGTCGGGCATCGGCCATTGAAACACGGCTATCAGGAATTGAAGGCGTATTGGAAGCGGTCGTCTCACCAGACGGTGCGGTCCGCGTCGAATACGATCGACAACAAACTTCCGAAGAAACCATCGAAGAAGCGTTCGGGCAATGGGCTGCAAACCCCACCAAAGTTGCCGACGAGCACGTGGGGCACAAACACGACGAAGAAGGCCACGAAGATGATCACGACCATGCCGGTCACAATCACGCTCATAGCGGCATCTTCGGCCCGAAGTCAGAACTGATCTTTGCGATTCTCTGTGGTGCGTTCCTGTTGACCGGTTGGCTGATCGAGACATTCACTGAAGTGAGTGAATGGATTCCGCGGGGTTGCTACATTGCCGCTTATCTCTTCGGAGGTTACTACACCGTCACCGAAGCGATTGAGAAAATTCGGGCAGGCAAGTTCGAGATCGACTTCCTGATGCTCGTGGCCGCTGCCGGTGCCGCTTCGTTAGGAGCGTGGGCCGAAGGTGCGTTGCTGTTGTTCCTATTCAGCATCGGTCATGCGTTGGAAGGCTACGCGATGGGGCGAGCCAAACGTGCCATCGAAGCCTTGTCCGAACTGGCCCCGAAAACAGCACGAGTTCGACGCGATGGCAACGAATCAGAAATTCCCGTCGAAGACTTGATCGTTGGCGACATCGTCATTATCAAACCCGACGAACGAGTTCCCGCTGATGGTTTCGTGATCGCTGGTGAGTCCAGCGTCAACCAAGCACCAATCACAGGCGAAAGCGTACCCGTCGACAAACGCCCCGTCGATGACGTTGCCGCTGCCGCATCCGATGCCGAGTCGCTTCCACCGGAACATCGTGCATTCGCCGGAACGATCAACCAGTCTGGATCGCTAGAAGTTCGGGTCACGAAGATCGCGTCGGAGAACACGCTCGCCCGCGTGGTCACGATGGTCAGCGAAGCAGAAACGCGAGTTTCGCCGACGCAAAAGTTCACCAAAAAGTTCGAGCGATACTTCGTTCCCTCCGTGATCGTCGGTGTCGTGCTGTTGCTGTTTGCACCGCTCGTCATCGACGAAATCTTCAGCGAATCGTTCTACCGAGCGATGGCCGTGCTTGTCGCTGCCAGTCCCTGCGCGCTCGCGATCGCGACACCCAGTGCGGTGCTCAGCGGCG
>TARA_R110002073_G_scaffold87715_5_pt1 | contig 10685 bp, 6 predicted proteins | sample TARA_R110002073 | Tara Oceans TARA_R110002073 (sample SAMEA4397174) | marine metagenome | biome: Polar Biome; feature: [DCM] deep chlorophyll maximum layer (ENVO:01000326); material: water (ENVO:00002006), including particulate matter (ENVO:01000060) such as... | depth 40 m
GGGGAAGTTTCCGATCTTCAATGCGCGGCTCGACATGGGATCACCGCAGATTTGAAGCGGAAGGTCCTGCAAGATCAGGCCGTCAACGGATTCTTGTAACCTGGCCAGAACGGACTCTGCGTCAATGCTTGTGCTTTCAAATTCGACGCGAGCCTCTCCAGGCCAGTGGTGGCCCTGAACGGCGCGCGCGCCGCTATCAATCAAGGTCATCGCATCGGCGATAAGGTGGCCAGCGCTGTGATAGCGGGCATGTTGCTGTCGCTTGCCAGGATCAACTTGTAGGGCGACTTCAGAACCGACAGCCAGTCCCTCTATTGTGTCGACGAAGTGGTCAACTTCGCCGTCAGGCGCATGGCGAACATCAAGGACTCGCGCGGTACCGATCAGGCCATGATCGGCTTTTTGGCCGCCACCTTGAGGATGAAAGAGCGTTGCGCTGAGCCGAACGGTGCTGGCGTCTGCGTCGAGACGGGTAACCTCAGCGGTGGTCGCCAGGCTGGAGTCTGCAAGATAAGATTTGATAGTCATGGGTAGCTCCCTTGACCGCCCGGGGGACACCCGGGCGGTCTGTGCGAGTTTCAGGAAAAAAGACGGAGGATTCGGTCCTGACCGATGCCGACGAAGAAGGACAGCGTCACCCGCGCCGCGTCATCGCTGACAGCCGAGACGGCATGCGGCATTGAGGCTGAGAAGAAGACCAGGTCACCGGTTTCAGGCCGGTAAGTTACCTTGCGTCCCGGCAAAGCCTCGTCTGCGATGGCGTACTCATGGGGTTCGGGGCGACGATTGGCATCCATTTCGAGCTTGCCGAACCGATGATCGTAGACAGTAATCGCACCGCCCTCTTTCGGCATTCTGAGGTAGAAGTTTCCGGCGACATTGTTGTCGATGAGATGGCAGGCCAGTGCGTCTGGGACGTCCCAGCCTGGGCCGTCGATATGGGGCAGAATATCTCCACCCCCGGTCAAGATGCGAACCAATCCGATGAAGGCTTTTTGGTTTTCGATGGTCAGTAGTTCTGCGCCAGCAAATGACGGCAGCTCCTCACACATCGCCCGGATGGTATCGATCGGGCACCCATTAGCCCCAAAGAGCTGGCGCACGGCTTCCCGGTCTTGCTGGGCACGCGCCCAGTAAACCTGTTTTGCAGCCTCTGAGAACTGCGTTTCATAGAGTGACATGCCGATCCGGCCGACATCAGGAGCGACCGAGTAGACCTCGCGCCGCGTATCCAGGATGGCCTTTTCGGCTGCGCTCGTACACTGCTCTTTGGGCAATGCGTGTTTGAAGACGACGATCAGCCGCTTGCCTGTTGCGATCGCCTTCAGTGCCTCGTCCAGATTTGCGATTGTCAGCCCGTGCAAGACCAGCGGCTGAAGACGCGTGTCTGGCCGCCGATCCATCGCGCTAAGTGGATGGACCGGCTTTTTCCGGCCACCACCCATGTCAGGTGCGGGTCGAATTTCCGTGTTGTGGTCTCCCGCCTCGCCAAGTCCGAACAGGTGACCCAGATTGGTTTGACCTGCCAGATCCTTGACGATCTGGTGGAAGCGGGCTTTTGCGAAAATGCCCATTAGGCTGGGCTCTATTGTTTCCTTCTCCGGTGCCGTATCTGCAGCGACGGTATTTTGGGGTTCGGTCGTCATTGCTCTTCTCCGACTTGCCCAATATGGGCGGTTCGCGCCATTTCGACGCATTGTACCGGAGCGAGATTTGCGGTAGGGAAAGCATGGAGGCGCAGTTCCTACCGTTCCCGCCTCGGCGGTGAATAAGGACTGCACCCGGGTTCTCGGTCGGGATCGCAAGTCCCGATCGAGGCCCAACCCGCAACTGGCGGGAAAGACCCCCGTGAACAGGCCAGCCAAACGGTGAGGCCTTGGGCTGTGGAAGTTCCACGGAGGCAATGCTGATTCTTGGAATGCCCCCATCCCACAAGCGACTTCGCTTGACTGGGGAAAATTAACCATGTCGTCAATGTGGGGTCAAGAAAAAAGTCGTGTGATTATCTCAAAATGTATAATTTTCTTACAATTTATAGTTGTTTTAAACGAGATTGGCTAATGAATCGATTCAATTAGCCGGAGCGTGTCCGCGAGCAGATTTCTGCCTAGACGACGCAAATTATCGAAAAGGGTCTGCTTGCTGCCGGTCTCTGTATAGACCTTGCGGGCGGCATCCAGCGCCTCGTCATCAAGGCCCAGCAAGCCCCCAACAGCCGCCAACTCACCACTGGACAGAACTATGCTGTCGAGAATCGTTTCAACAGCACGCTTGATCTCGGGATTGTGGCTTCCGCCCTCAATCATCTGGCGCAATTGCCGGGATAGCCACTCCAGTCCGGCCGAAAAAGCTTCGGGCTTGGTCTTGCTGAAGAAGGTGAAATCGTTTGAGCTATCGATCCAGGAAATTTTCCAGGCCTCGTCCCCTTCGCCCCCCTCTTCAGTCCTGTCAGAAAAGGTGAACAGGGCCTCGATCGCTGTGTAGAGCCGCTTTTGAAACGCCTCCGTCCTGGCCTCGAACGATTGCTGGTATAGCCGCTCAGGTGCAGCCGCTAGCCGATGAATGACAAGGGTCAGGAAGCTGTCTTGGGCAATAAGCTCAAATGGATCGTCGGAGAGATTGACGGCTCGCGAAAACAAATGACCCGAATAGCCCGGATCAACCTGACGCCCATAGCCCATCACCAGACCACCCAGCGAGTTTTCAGCCGTTGGCCCGACGTCCGCCAGAAAGCGGCCCCCAAAGGTCACGTGTTCCCGGGACATGATCACGCAGGATTGTCCGGGCCCAAGTTCAAGTGACCTCTCGAACACCACGTCTGATTCCAATTGTTTCAGCTTGGCCGTAATGCGCGCCCTTTCTGGCTTGTCGAGCGCGCCAGGGTCATATTTCAGGGCCAGAACCGACATCCATTCAGACCGGCTAAGGCGATCAAACCCCTTCGTGATGACGAGGCCGATGGACAAATCCATCGAGGCCCCCTGAACCTTGCTGGCGTCATAAGGCTTGACCGCGAGCTCGGCGGCGCTCTCCACAGCCGCGCGTATATCCCGGTCAACGAGAATACCCGACACTGCGCCGCCCATTGACCGGCGCGCACTCGCTTCTTCAGCGCGGGCGCGGAGAATGTCGGCATCGCCTGATGGCCGCATCCCGGCGCGCTCGAGATCTTCCACAGGTACATAGTCGCGCAGCCAAAATTCGGCCTTTTCGATGAATTGCTGGGACAGCTTCAGTGCGAGGTTGGACGATATTGAACGCTTCCCCGCCGTCACATTGTAGATGGTCTGCGGGTGAACACTGATCTTTTCGGCAAGTTCCGCGATGGACAGTCCTTCAAGCGCCAATTTGCGCTTGAGATACTCGCCCAATTCGAGGCCTTCCTGCGACCTCCCGGCTGCGTCGGTGTAGGTTTTTGTCGATCCCATTATGCGCGCCTCCCACTCTCACCTTGAGTGGAACACAACAACCAATCAACCGGCTCGTTAAAAAAACCAACGTTTTCGACGGGGGTGTGTTGGATTTGTTACAGCTTTGTTAACGCTTGTGCAGTCCAGGCACTGCGCCCCGAGACGAATGGCAGACCTATCCTGTCAGGGACTGTGGACCCTCCAGCAACCTGAAACGAGTGAACAGATATGGCCCTGTCAGGCCCGACCTGCGCTGCGGTCGGCCTGCAGGACGAGTTTGCGGTAGTCGTTCAGATCGCCGTCATAGCGCGTCGCCCGTCCATCCTTGACCAGCCAGAGCTGATCGGCCGTGCCTTCGGCCAGGTAGACATCGTGGGTGATCAGCACGACCGCGCCCTCGAAATCATTGAGCGCGTAGATCAGCGCTTCGCGGCTGTCGATATCCAGGTGCGAGGTCGGCTCGTCGAGGATCAGGATGTGCGGCTTGTCAATCGCCATCAGGCCGAGGAGGAGGCGCACCTTCTCGCCACCGGACAGGTTCTCGATGGCGGTTTCCACTTTTTCATGCGGAAAACCCATGGCCGCCGCTGCGGCGCGCTGACGTGAAGGGGGGGCGCCCTCCGGCAGGGCGTCACGGACATGGTCCAGCACGGTTTCGCCAGGCCGCAATTCGTCCATCTGGTCCTGCGAAAAATAGCCGATGCGCAGCGCCCGCGGCGCGACACGTTCGCCCGACAGCAGCGCCAGTCGCTCGGCGATGGACTTGACGAGGGTGGTCTTGCCCTGGCCGTTGGCCCCGATAATGGCGATCCGGTCTTCCGGGTCCAGACGCAGATCAATCCCGGTCAGGATCACCGCGTCCTCGCCATATCCCAGCGCCGCATCGCGCAGCTGCAGGAGGGGCGGCGACAGCTTGTCCTTGGAATTGGGAAAGACGAAGGGCGTCGTACGTTCGGCCAGCGGGACGCTGATTTCCTGCATCTTCTCCAGTTTCTTGACCCGCGACTGGGCCTGGCGGGCTTTCGAGGCCTTGGCCCGGAAACGGTCGACGAAGGCCTGCAAATGGGCCCGGTCGGCCTCCTGCTTGGCGCGCTCGCTTTCCAGCAGGGCGGTGCGGGCCGCGCGCAGCCGCAGCCAGGCATCATAGCCGCCCGGCGTGATCGACAGCTGCCGATGTTCCAGCGCCAGCGTGTGGGTGACCGAGCGGTTGAGCATTTCCCGGTCGTGCGACACGATCAGCACGGTGTGAGGATATTTCCTCAGATAGGTTTCCAGCCAGGCCGCGCCTTCCAGATCGAGATAATTGGTCGGCTCATCCAGCAGCAGCAGGTCGGGCTGGGCGAACAATACGCCGGCAATTGCGGCGCGCATGCGCCAGCCGCCGGAAAACTCCCGCGTCGGGCGCGACAGGTCGGCATCGGCAAAGCCCAGGCCGGTCAGTACTTCGGCGGCCCGCGCCTCGGCGGACCAGGCATCGATATCGGCCAGCCGCATGTGGATTTCCCCGATACGGTCCGGGTCCAGCGCGGTTTCGGACTCCTGCATCAGGGCGTGGCGCTCGGCATCGGTGGCCAGCACCACGTCGAGAATAGTGTCGTCCGAGGGTTCCACCTCCTGCGCCACCCAGCCCATGCGCGCGCCCTTGTTCAGCCGGATCGGGCTGTCGGGCGAGGGGTGTTCGATCTCTTCGCGGATCAGCTGCAGCAGGGTGGACTTGCCCGTGCCGTTGCGGCCGATCAGTCCGACTTTCCAGCCGGGTGCGATCTGGGCGGAGGCATTCTCGAACAGGGCGCGCGCGCCGATCCGGTAATCAAGATTTGAAATCGTCAACATGGGGCGGCGGTGTAACCATCACAGCGCAGAGCGCAATGGTGCGGCGACGTGTCGACTCAGTGCGCCGCGCGATCGGGCACCGCCTGATCAGTCGGAGGACGCCTTCGCCATTGCCTGGACATCGCTCGCCATCAGGCATTGCCCGCCAATGGCCCAGTCGCCCTGTTCAATTTCCACGATGCGGACCCAGGTGACGCCGCGAAGCGCCTCACCTTCGATGGCAACCATCGTGTCGGTGACTTTGGTGATGATTTCCTGCTTCTGCGCGGGCGTGAAAACATCCTTGATGACGTCAATGGTAACGAGCGGCATGTCATGGTCTCCGTAAAATTCCGCACCGGGACATCCGGCGATCGGTCGACCCTCGCTCACCCTGCAGCCGCGCCATACTCCTCCAAAGATAGTGATCCACTACACAATCTGTAGCCAAGTCGTGGGACATGGACGGGTTTAGCGGTCCGCCTCGTCGTCGCCCACATATCGTTTGGGGCGGACATTCGCATAGCGTGACCGGGGGAACCAAAACTCTGCCGACCGCACCAGGGGGGCCGCCCCGACCAAGGTCAGGTCATCTGCCTCGCGCGAGACAGACATATCGCTGTCCCCCATCCAGACCTGGGCCAGCACCGGCAGGGTGCTGGTGATATACAGGTCAACGTCCTTGCCGGGGTCGTCGCTACACAGGTCGACGATGTCGTTTTCGACAATCAGCCACCACTTGTTGTTCGTCTGCAGGTCCGAGAAAGTCACGGAGAAGACGGTTTGCCCATCGGGGAGTTCGACCGTCTTCAGCGTGCGGTGAAAGTCCCACATGAAACTCCCGACATCGAGATCTTCATCCTTCATGCGCCGACGGGCCCATCGCAAGCCCCATTTCGACATGTAGTTGACGAGCGGTGCCAACTCCCGGCCACACCGGGTCAAACGGTATTCGGTCGCCCTCTCTCCCACCATGCTCTTCTTGATGAGCAGGCCATCCTGTTCCATTTGCTTGAGCCGCTTGCTCAGGAGGGACGGAGATATGCGCGGCATCGCCCTTTGAAATTCATTGTATCGACTGGCCCCCAGAAGCAGCTCACGCATGATGAGCAGCGTCCACTTGTCGCCAATCATGTCCGCGGCCTTCACCGCCGGACACAGGCTGCCACTCCGGTTTACCCGTTGCGGTTCAGCGGCGATTGAGGGGTCATCCTTGTGCATCTTTTCAGCTTCAATCGCTTTTTTGTACCGCCATTGTTCACGCTAGCACGAACCCTTGCGATCCGACACTCGGTTCCGGGCTGATCGCGGCTTGCGGCGTGATCGCGGGGCGGCCCTTCGATTTTCGAGGGGGGACGTCCGAAGCAGGAGTCCGTGTAGGCAGGGTGGCGGGCCTCGCCCAGTCTCCGCCACCAGAGCTTGTGAACAGGACGCCCCCATGACATCCCAACCTGCAGAGCGCCGCGACGCCTGGATTTCGATTGCCATTTTCCTGGTGATCACCACACTTCTAAGCAGCGTCGCCCATTACGCCATTACCCGGGTCATGCCGACATCCCACTATGTGGGGGTGCTGATGTGGTGTCCGGCCATTGCCGCCTTTCTCACCCTGAAACTGCGCGGGCGGACGATTTCCTCCCTGCCATGGCAGTGGGGCAAATGGCGGTTCAATATCGGGGCCTATCTGATGCCCGTCCTTTATGTCAGCGCCGCCTATGGGGCGATCTGGGCGCTGGGCCTGGGCGGCGTGCCCGATCCTGAAGGACTTGCCGAATGGGCGTCCGCTCTCGGTCTCGAGGCGATGAGCACACCGGTCATCATCGGCGTCATGGTGGCGATCATGGCGACCGTGGGCTGTATCCGCGCGATGAGCACCATTGTCGGTGAAGAGATTGGCTGGCGGGGCTTTTTCATCTGGGAGCTTCGCAAGGTCATGCCGTTTGGCGGCGTCGCCCTGTTCAGCGGCCTGGTCTGGTCGGCCTGGCACTGGCCAGTGATCATCGCCTTTGGCGGCGGCGATACGCTTGTTCAGATCGCCAACTTCACCGTGATGATCGTGTCGATGTCGGTGATCATGGCCTATTTCACCTTCAAGTCGAGCAGCCTGTGGCCTGCCGTCCTGTTCCACGCGGCACACAATGTCTATTACGACAAGATCTTCAATCCGCTGACCTCAGACACCGGCGCAACAAGCCAGTGGGCGGGCGAGTATGGTTTCATGATGCCGATCACCGCGACCGTGCTGGCTCTGTATTTCTGGTATCGGGCCAGGCGCGAGGGCCTTTAGGGCCGCGTTCGGTGGGTGTCATTGGAATGACCTGCCGTATGGAAATGACTCCTGGGCAAGGTGCAAATGCCCTGGTCGTCGCCCCGCCCGATTAGAGTAGCTCGACGCGTCGAAGAAGTTTGCGTTCACCGCATTTTCCCTGACCCAAAACGCCCTTCCCGTGAGCCGTGACCGCACGGACTCAGCGTCGTTCGGAAACAAAGCTCTGGATAAAGTTCGGTTGCAATCTACTGTGACTACGTTGGGGTGCGGGGGACAAAAATGTTGTTCTATACAAGTGGGGTGCTCGTGATGCAGCAGGCCTCTGTGCGGGCCGGACTGTGCGCGGTTCACAGGCACAAAGCCGTGTTTCGCAAAATCATGGCGATTTTTGCCTTTTTCCTTCTGATAACGGGTCTTTCATCGCCCGCCCAAGCGTTTCAAAACGAGGCAAACACGACGGGGCCCACCGTCGCGATTGCTGGCCCCGACTACCATCAATCCTCCTCCCTGACGTTCACCGTGACCTTCTCCAGTGCGGTCACAGGCTTCACGGCAGACGACATCCAGACGACGGGTGCAGAGGTTGACTACACGGCTTTCAATCAAATCAGCGCCGCGGAATACAGCGTACGCATTCGTATCTTCGCAGAGGGACCAGCAAGTGTTGTTATTCCAGCGGGCGCAGCCCAGGACGCCTCCGGGGCCGATAACTCCGCTTCAGTGCCCTACACCGTCATTTATGATCGCACAAAGCCCAGCGTTGAGGTGCAAGGTCCGTCAGGCGCGGTAACCGCCAGCTTTGATATCCGCATCCTGTTTGATGAGGATGTGACAGGATTCACCATAGAGGATCTCTACACTTCCACCCCCGCGACCTTCAGTAATTTTCGGCAGGCGGGCCCGCGTGAGTATCTTGCGACCGTCAGCCGCGAAACTGACGGCCTGATTGCCATCATGACCATCGAGGGCGCGGCGCAGGACGCGGCCGGAAATGTCAGCAATCGGTCCGATTATTACAATGTGGTCTATGATCGGACCCCGCCGACGGCTGACATCACGCGGAACGCGGCCAGCTTTGGCGACATTCTCGATATTTCGATCAGTTTTTCCGAAGATGTGTGGGGTTTTGAGGCGGCCGACATCGAGATTGAAAACGGGACGGTTACCAGTTTCGTGCCAAGCGGGACGCCTGCCCGATATGCGCGAGTTGCCATCGAGATCGCCGCCACGGGTACGGTCCGGGTTCGCGTTCCAGAGAATGTGGTTACCGACCGCGCAGGGTGGGGCAATGAGGCCTCTGCAATTTATGAAATTGAGGCCGTGCTTGATTCGCCATCGGTCGTCCTTGCAACGCCCAATTCTCTGGTCAATGGCACTTTTCCGGTCACGGCAACATTCTCAGAGGACGTCTCGGGCCTTTCCATACAGGATTTTGAATTCACCAATGCCACAGCGGTATCAACCCGGTTTGATGACGGTCGGGATTATCAATTTAGTGTCCGGCCGGCTGACGATGGCGACGTCACGATTCGCCTTCCTGCAGGCGTGGCGCTCAATGCCTCGGGAATCACAAACTCAGCCTCCAATACCCTTACAGTCACCCATGACAGGATTCGTCCGACCGTCGTCGCATCGGCCCCCGCCGGGCCGCTCAATCGGCCCTTTGAGGCACGATTTGTTTTCTCGGAGGATGTAACCGGATTTGACGCTGATGATATTGATGCCACGAGCAACACGACTGTTGCTGATTTTCAGACCATCGATTCACGTACCTATGTCGCGACCCTGACCACACAATCGCACGGGACGATGCGGTTCAATGCCATTGTCGGCGGTGCCCAGGACGCCGCCGGGAATTTCAGTCAGGCCTCCAACAGTGTGAGTGTGGTCATCGACAGAATAGCGCCAAACGCAAATTTTATTGGTCGGCATGCACCCTCGAATCGGAACACGAATTCGGACGCGCTAACATGGGCGATACGGTTTAATGAACCCGTTCTTGGCGCGTCACCCGCGGACTTCTCTCTTGCTGGCACGACGGCCTCTCTGGAAGTTAGCCGCGTTGAAGGTGAGTATGTTTATGTGACGGCCTCGGGCGGTGATCTGGCGGATCTGGATGGTGATGTTTCTCTTGATTTCGTCGTGTCCGGGGGCATTACAGACGTTGCTGGAAACGTCCTGACCCAGCCCTTTTCCACTGTGCTCTCACAGCGCCAGTACAACCTCGACAACACGCCCCCAGTGGCGACGATTTCCTCCAGTGCGGAAAGCCCGGTTCATGGCCCGTTTTCAATAGATGTATCGTTTGGGGAGTTTGTCTCTGGGTTCAATGCTGCCGACCTGACCGTTGAGAATGGTTCCGCCGAGGTATTGTTCAACAATGAGTCGGGCGGATCATGGCCGGTCCGTATTACGCCTCACGAGAATGGCGAGGTCCGGGTCACAGTGAACGCCGGAGCCGTCACAGATGAGGCTGGAAATCCCAATCCACAATCCCAATCGTTTTCGGTCACTTATAGCGCCGGGGACTTGCTGTCAGTTGTCTTTTCAGGGGTCGGTGCCGGTCGTATCACGAGCGATCCGGCAGCGCTGGATTGTACAGGCGATTGTTCCGCGTATTTCGAAAGCGGCAGTCGTGTTGTCCTAACGGCGACGCCGGCTGAAGGTTCAAGCTTTGCCGGCTGGACACCGGAATTATGCCCCGTACCCACGTCACCCAGCTGCTCCATGACGCTGTCAGCAGATTCGACCCTCGCGGCGCGATTTACCCTGGATAATCCGCCAGACGGGCGCATCGTCGCGGCAACCCTCCCCGGGGCTCGATCTTCCTATGTCGGTGGCCCGCCCATGACAGCGTTTCTTTCAGTGGTAAGTCGCGCATCAACTCCTGCGCAGTCGTGCCGAATTCTCCCACCCGTGGGCGCACCGATAGTCCTGTCCTACCGGTTGCTCAATGGCGCGACACCCACGGGCTCGGAAAACCCGCAATTCGATATACGTGCCGGCTATGCCCAATCCTTCCTGCTGGCCATGTCCCCCATCGCTCAAACAAACGCGCGTGGATATACTTATCTTCCCCGCATCACGTGCGAGAACGCTGACCTGGCCCCCATCGAGGGCGTCAGTTCGATACAGGTCTCGATTGGGGCTGCCCCGGTGCCGGACATTCTTTCGATCGGTGCGACCCCGTCGGG
>TARA_R110002073_G_scaffold73512_5_pt1 | contig 10684 bp, 9 predicted proteins | sample TARA_R110002073 | Tara Oceans TARA_R110002073 (sample SAMEA4397174) | marine metagenome | biome: Polar Biome; feature: [DCM] deep chlorophyll maximum layer (ENVO:01000326); material: water (ENVO:00002006), including particulate matter (ENVO:01000060) such as... | depth 40 m
TTTACTTCGCGCGGCAGCATGGTCGCCTATGGGGGGTCGGCCGGCGGCCTGCTGGTCGGTGCCGCCATCAACATGGCTCCGGACCTGTTTGCCGGAGCCATTGGTGCCGTGCCCTTCGTGGACGTGATCAATACGATGAGCGACGCCGAATTGCCGCTCACGCCGCCGGAATGGCCCGAATGGGGCAATCCGCTGGAAAGCGCGACCGACTACGACACCATGATGGAGTACAGCCCCTACGATAACGTCACGGCGCAGGACTATCCCCACGTTCTCGCAACGGCCGGCCTGACCGACCCGCGCGTGACCTATTGGGAGCCGGCCAAATGGGTCGCCCGTCTGCGCGCCACGCGCACCGATGACGGCCTGACCCTGCTGCGCACCAATATGGGGGCCGGTCACGGCGGCGCATCCGGCCGCTTCGACTCGCTGCGTGAAACCGCCCAGAACTGGGCCTTCGCCCTGATGACGGTGGGCCTCGCCGATGCCGAAGTCGCCGCAATCGCCGCGGAGGCCGAAGAGGCCAGCAGCAGTGAAGCGACGGACGACGCACACTAAACGGCCGCGCCACACCGACATGGAAAAGGCCGCTGGAGCTATCTCCGGCGGCCTTTTTTGTTGCACCAATTCCAGCCAGAAAACTTGTTCTAACCGTCGGCCGCGTCGAATCCCGGCCCGGCGATCTGTTCCGCAAAGCGGTTGAAATAGGGGACACACCGGTCCGGCACGTCAATGGTCAGCCGGTTGTCCTCAATGTCGCTTTCAGTGGCGGTCAGAGTCCGGATGCTCATCGCGCCTTCGAGTGTCAGTCGGCACTCCTCAATGGTAAGGGTCACAACCATGTCGGCATGATCGCTTGCCGCTTGCGCTTCGCGCACGATGAAATCGCGCCAACCACGACAGGTGGCCCGGCTTTCGGGTCGGTCGGTGCAGCGGTTGAATGCGGCAAGCGCCCCATCGCGATCACTGCGTTCATAGCGCACAGTTCCGAGCAATGCCCACGCGTCGCCCGGGCGGGCAAAACCCCCGCGCTCCAGCGCCTGCTCGAACGCGCGTTCGGCATCGCCGAGATTGTCCACCTGATACAGCGCTTCTGCCAGTTTCAAATAATCACTGCCGGCATTTGACTGAACCGCGATCTCCTCAAGGACCGGAATAGCGCGCTCGAACTCCCGCGCCTGTCGCCAGAGATTGGCCAAAGCACCCAGCGACCCGGCATTGCGGCGGACCCGCCCGGCATTCATCTCCCGCTCCAGAAGGACACCACCGCGAAACGGGTATTCGAAATAGCTATAATACTGTGCGAGCCGGATGATCTCCCTCTCCTCGGCAAACAGGCCATTGAGGTACATCAGCTTGTTGGCTTCAAAGGCACCACTCTCGTCGCCCTCTTGCGCCATCAGTGCGATGAGCGACGCCCAGAAGCTACGCTCATCCGGCCACCGCTCCACCATGGCTTCAATCAGAACCCGCTGCTCGGCCACGCGATCCAGCCGTTGCAGATAGAAGAGCATGAATTCGTAGTGACGGCGTTCACGAGGGGCCGCCTGCTCAAACGCCAGTTCCACATAGGAAAAGCCATCGCTGTAGCGTTCGATTTGGGCATGGGCCTGCGCCATCATCATGGCGAGTTCGACAGGCAGCGGTGCGCCGTCCTCCAGGGCCTGTTCGATGGCCCGGATCCCCGCCTCATACTGCTCGGACACAATAAGAAGCTGCCCGACATTCAATCGCAGCGCGATACGTTCATCAGGCGAGCCCGCCCCGGTCTCCAGCGCAGCGTTGAAGTCCGAAATTGCGGCGTCCGTCCTGTCCACCGCGAAATAGGCACTACCCCGCATCCGGTGAATGACAAATTGTTCAAACGCCGTTGGGTCCTGGCTCAATAGAGGTGTAAGCGTGTCGACCACGCAGGCAAAGTTCTCCGCCGCCTGGCAGGCTTGGGCAGCAAGGATGGGTTCGCCAATACGCGGCGACATCGTTTGGTCGCGGTCCTGCGCCCGGGCCCCGGCGGTGGCTGATGCCAGCAATATCGCCAGCACCAGCAGACCGGCACCCCATGCCCGCACCCCACAGAAACCTGTGAGGCTCATGGCATTTCCGAGTGGAGTACCCATGACTTTCCCCGTCTTCGTAGACTGCCGAAGCAATTAGTCAGTCAGATTAAAATCAATGTCCGTCACGACGCCATAGCGCGCGACGGCGACTCCATCCTGGATTTTCGGGCTGTAGCGCCAACGCTCGATGGCGCGGGTGGACGGGCGTTCAAAGCCGGAATGGGTGCAGGCGGTCGCGCGGATATTCATCGGTGCCCCATCAGGCGAGACATCGAATTGCATCGTGCAGCGGCCCTCTATTCCACGCTCGTTGAGCCGTGGCGGATAGCTGGGCGGGATACGCACCAGGGGCTGCGCATTCCGGTCACTGACATCGATACTCACATTGGAAGAGGTTATTCTTGGCGTGTCGAAGTCCGGCAGGGGTCCGACAATGGTCACCAGACTCTCCTGCGGCAGATCTGCGGACTCGCGCGGGATCACCGGCGTTGGGGGCGGCGGATCCACGCGATCAATCTCGTCCGGTGTAAGGGGGTCGCGCGGAGGCGTTCGAGTGACCTCCGGATTGATGTCAAAGCGCAAATCCTCTGCGGCCTCCGGCAATTGACCCGGCTCTGTGAAAATGAGCGCGCGCATCAACAAAAATAACGCGCCGGTCACCCCGGCAGCGATCGGTAAACCCAGTGTCAGGCGTGTCGCATTCATGGCCGTATCTCCCAATTGCGCCGCTCCCATCAAGCCGCAATTAGGATACTATAACATCGCCTCATTGCAAATGCTATAATATTTCATCCATGCTTGAAAAATTCTGGCTCCCTTATTTCGGCACATCTCGGCTTCAACGCCCCGCCCCGGACAACTGCGCAGCACGAAAAAGGCCCCGGCGATTGCCGGGGCCTTTCACGAATTCACGCGGTGATGTCGAAAGATCAGCCGGCTTCAGACGCCTCGGCGTCGTCGCCTTCGCCTTCTTCCGCTTCAGCAGCGACAAAACCGGGTCCGGCGATCTGTTCACCAAACCGGTTATAGTAGGGCTGGCACCGCTCGGGAATGTCGACAACGATGCGGCCATCCTCGATGGAGCTTTCATCACCCGTCAGCGTGATCAGTTCGATTTCCGCACGGATCGTGTTGCGGCACTCTTCGACCGTCACACGGGTGCGAAGAACAGCAGCCTGCTCCTGTGCCCGGATCTCGCTGTTGATGAAGGTCGCCCAACCCTGACAGGTCCGGCGGCTCTCCGACATTCCGCCACAGCGACTGAAGGCCTGCAAGGCACCGGCACGGTCATTGCGCTCATAGCGAACCGTACCCAGCAGCGCCCACGCATCACCCGGACGGTTGAACCCGCCGCGTTGCAGCGCTTGCTCGAACGCCGTCTCGGCCGCACCGAGCTCGTTCTCCTGATACAGCGCCTCGGCGAGCTTCAGATAATCGTCACCGGAATTGCTGGATTCCGCGAGCTGACGCAGCACCGGAATGGCCCGCTCGAACTCACGCGCCTGGCGCCACATATTGGCAAGGATTTCCAGATTCGTGCGATTGCGCGTCACGCGCCCTGCATTCATTTCGCGTTCCAGGATGACGGCGCCCCGATAGGGATATTCGAAATAGCTGTAATACTGGGCGATCCGGATGATCTCGCGCTCATCATTGAGCATACCGTTGAGATACATCAGCTTGTTGGCTTCGAACGCACCGCTCTCGTCTTCGGCCTGCGCCATCAGCGAGACCAGCGAGGTCCAGTAGTTACGCTCTGTGGGCCAGCGTTCGACCATCTCCTGAACCAGATCACGCTGCTGCGGAATGCGGTTCAACTGCTGGAGATAGAAGAGAAGCAGGTCGTAATGGCGGCGCTCACGCGGGCTGGCCTGGTCAAAGGCAAGCTGCGCATAGCGGATACCTTCGCTATAGCGTTCGGCCTGGCCATAGGCCTGTGCCAGCATCATCGCGAGGCTGGCATTGAGCGTAGCCCCTTCGCGAATGGCCTGTTCAAACGCCGCAATGCCCTGCGAATACTGCTCGTTGACGATGTAGAGCTGCGCGATGTTGATGCGCAGGCTTTGACGCTCGTCAGGAGTCGCGGCACCGGTGTTGATCGCTGCCTCAAAATCGGAAATCGCCTGCGACTGCCGGTCAGAGTTGAAATAGGCGACCCCCCGCATCCGGTGGACCACGAAACGCTCGAAATTGTTGATGCCCGATTGCGACAGCAGCGGTGTCAGCGTGTTGATGACACAGTTGAAGTTGTCAGTGTTCAGGCATTCCTGCGCTTCCAGGATTGGCTCCCCGAACTGCGCCGACATGGTGCGGTTTTCTTCGCTGCTCTGTTGTTCATCACCGCGGTTGCGACGTTGTGCGTCTGCATCCGTAACACTGATGATCGCAATCAGCAGTGCCAGCACCGGTACGGTCGCGGCCATCCACCAACCAGAGGCGTGGCGAGTGCGGGCTTTGGCTTGGGTCATCAATTCGATCCTCGATCACTAAGGCGTAAAGCCGCTATTACTCAGCAAGCGTGTAGTTGATGTCGGTCACAACACCGCGCCGGGCCACCGGCACACCGTCCTGGACCTTCGGGCTGTAGCGCCAGCGCTCAACGGCACGGATGGACGCCCGTTCGAACATCGAAGACGTGCAGGACGTCGCCACAATATTGGTCGGCGTACCGTCCGGCGTCACATCGAACGTCATCGTACAGGACCCTTCCAGGCCCCGTTCGGCGGCCCGCGGCGGATATTGCGGCGGGATACGCACGAGTGGCTGGGCGTTGCGGTCACTGACGTTGAAGCTGACATTGCTGTTGTTCAGCTGTGGCGCTTCAAATTCCGGAATCCGGCCCACAATCGTGTTCAGGCTTTCCGTCGGAAGGTCGGCGGCCTGACGCTCGATTTGCGGCGGCGGAGGCGGCGGATCCACGCGGTCCACATCCTCGATGGAGGTGTCACGGGTCCGGGCATCCAGACGCTCGACTTCCGGGTTGATGTCAAACCGCAGGTCTTCCGCAGCCTCTTCGTCCAGCGTCGCATCGGTGAAGATCAGCGTACGCATGAGCATGAAGAGCGCAAAGGTGACGATCGCGGCAACCGGAATGCCAATGATCAATCGGACAATAGTCTGCATATCGGCCTCCCTAGTCTGTCTCGCCGGAAATGGTCACATCAACCCCCATTTCAGTCAGCATTTCCTGGACATCCAGAACCGTGCCAATCGGAGCGTCAATGTCACCCTGGATCATCGCTTCTGCCCGCGGATTTTCCTCGAGCATCTGCTCGAGAACACCGCGAAGCTGTGCCATTTCATAGACGTCGCGATTGACCCAGACCTCATCTGCTGACGTCACCGCCACCAGGATGGTCGGGCGTTCCCGCTCCAGAAGCAGAACATCGGGGCGATCAACTTCCACACCCGGTTCCTTGACGAAAACGGCGGTCACGATGAAGAAAATCAGCAGGATGAAGACGACGTCCAGCATGGGCGTCATGTTCAGCTCGATTTCCTCTTCGCTGGTATCTACGCGGCTTTGGCGTCTGGCCATTGTAATACTCCCGCCCGTCAGCTTCCGTCGCCGCGCTGACGCGCGATCGACACCGGAATTTCATTGACCCGCATTTCGTCCCAGATTCCCACGATGATGCCGTGATGGGCTTCGTCGTTGGGCTGGATCAGAACAGCACTGTCAGGTGCCTCTGCCCGGATGCGGGCGACAGCTGCCAGAACCCGGTCCGAACTGGTCAGACGCTGGTTCACGAAAACCCGGCTTTCCTCATCGACCTGCACCAGAATAACCGGCGAGGACGTTTCAGGCGGATTTTCAGACTCAGGCGGCGGGCGCATGTCCAGACCTTCTTCCTGGAGGAAGGTCGCCGTCACAATGAAAAAGATGAGCAGGATGAAGACGATGTCCAGCATCGGCGTCATGTTGACGTCAGCCTGATCAGCACCTCTGCGTGTTCGTCTACGCATCGCGTCTACTCCAGTTCGAGTTGGTCGGCGAGGCGGGCAGTCCGGCGCTTGGCCATCATCTCGATCTGGTTTGAGAACACCAGACCGGACAGGGCCGCGACCATCCCGGCCATGGTCGGGATCGTTGCGCGGGACACACCGGCTGACATGGCGCGTGCATCGGACGATCCGGCGATTGCCATCACGTCGAACACCTGGACCATGCCGGTCACCGTACCCAGAAGTCCCAGAAGTGGAGCGATCGCGACCAGGGTCTTGACCAGCTCAACATTCTGCTCGGCGCGCTGCTTAACTTCAGAGATCAGCTGATCCCGAATGGCATGCGCGTTCCAGGAAGTGTGGTCGGTCCGTGCCGACCACAGTCGCTTCGCCCGGTTGGCATCGCCATTGAAGGCGAAGCCGAAATAGGCGAGGCGTTCCAGGATGAAGGCCCACATCACGAAGGTAGCAGCCATGATGACCACCAGGATGGGACCTCCCCGGTCGAGGAACTCCTGGAGACCTGAAAGGGCTCCTTGGAAATCCATAACCTGCGACCTCCCTTAAGCGCTGGTGCCGCCGGCACGCTCTTCAGCGTGGCGGGCAACAATACCGGCAGCCTGCTCTTCGAGCGTCTGCTGGACACCACGGGCAAAGCTCTGCGCGAAGCTGTGAATGAACAGCAGCGGAATGGCAGCAACAAGGCCGAGAACGGTGGTCACCAGGGCCTCGGAAATACCACCAGCCATGATCTTCGGGTCACCCGTACCAAACAGGGTAATCTGGGTGAAGGTCTTGATCATGCCGGTCACGGTACCGAGCAGACCCAGCAGCGGTGCAATACCGGCCGCCAGTTTCAGGAAGTTGAGACCGAATTCGAGCTTCGGTGTTTCCTTCAGGATCGCTTCGTCGAGCTTCATCTCGATCACTTCGTCGCTGTGATCCTTGACGCTTTCATAGGCCAGCATGACGCGGCCAAGCGGGTTGGAACGCGACGGCGTGGAACGGCGCTTCTGGGCGGCAACCGCCGAAGACGTCATCACCAGCATCAGCAGACGATAGATACCGAAGAGGGCACTCACAGCCAGCAGACCGATAATGATCTTACCAACGATGCGGCCTTGCTCGATACGCTCGCCGAGATCCGGAACGTCGCGGTAGATGCGCAGCAGCGCGCCACGTGACGGATCAACCGGACCGGCAACAATCTCGCCGTATTCGGCGTTGTACAGGTCTGTCGCTGCGGACCGCAGGTTGGCAGGCGGCTGAGCCGGAAGCTCACGCAGGCGATAGCGGCCATTCGGTGTGTTTTCCGGCAGGGCCCACTCAACGAAAGTCGCCTCACCGCCCGTTGCGGCAAAGGCGATGAACGGACCGACGCGCGTGACGCGGGCGGGGCCGTCCGTGTCCAGATCGACGACATTCGCATCAAAGGTCGCGATCTCTCCTTGGTAGATCATTTCTTCGATGACGGTCTGCCACAGACGATCCAGCTCCGTGCGGGTCGGAAGTGTCCGGCTGCTGGCGAGCTCATCGAGCGCCGCCGTACGGCCGGGGTGCTGGGCAGATGTGACCGACGAACCGATCAGGGCAGAAAATTCACCGGCGGTCTGACGGGCGGACCCGAACAGCTCACCGAAGGCACCTTGTGCAACGCGAAGCTCTTCCGCGAGGACGTCGATTTCTTCCTGGTTGGCCGCGAACTGGGCTTCCAGCTGGTCGGCGCGAGCCTGCAGGGACGCGAGTTCCCCACGCACCTGGCCAAGCCGTGCCGTCTGCGTATTTCGCTCGGCGCGGAATTCTGCCAGGCGGCGCTGGTTTTCTGCGGTGGCTTCCCGCGCATCACTGCGGACACGGCTGAGAAGATCACTGATGGAACTGGCCGGCGCGGTCTGTGCGGCGGCTCCGGCTGCAAACATGACCCCGAAACCGACGGCCATAGCGAGCGTTTTGATGTTGATTTTCATCGCTTTATCTCCGATCGATCCGGCCTACTGGTCTTCTGAGCCCGGGAGGGGCACCAGGAAGACTTCCGGGGTTGTGACTTCACGCGCAATGCGGAAGGCGCGCTGAACATTGTTGGCTTCGCTGGAGGGGATATCGGCCCACTCCGTCGCACCACGGTGGAACAATTGCAGGCTGTCATCCGGATTCTCGCGAATCAGGGCGACCCGGCCAATCTGAAGATAGGAGATTGAAACGGTCGCATTTCCTTCTTCGTCGGTCTCGATGACATCTTCATAGGTGCGGATGCCGCGACCGTAGGAGGCTTCGACTTCGAAGGCGTTCAGAATCACGCGGTATTTTTCAGCCGGGCTGATCGCGGGATCGTCGACGATTTCGTACAGATCGGCGATCTCGTCCATACGGGCATCGACCTGGAACGGCAGATCGAGCTCGATGAAGTTTTCGAGGTTCTCGATCATCTCGCGCAGCATCGGCATGATGTCGCGCTGGATGTTGCCAACGCTGTCGATCTGGAGACGGAGCGAGTCCAGCTCATTGTCCTGAGACTGGATAAACACTTGTTGCTGAGCGACATAGAGCCGCTGACTTTCAACCTGCTGAAGGAGAGCACGATATTCGAGCTCTGCATTGGACCGCTCATCATCGATCGTATCGATCTGCTGCTGAGTCGCTGTCCCCTCTTGGGTCGATTGCTGTGCCACGTTGAGTGCCGTGTTCAGCTGCTGCGCTTGCGCGGCACCGCCAACGGCCCCCGCCACGATGGCCGCCGCCAGCGACGTGCGGACCCAATTCTTCATTATCGCCATGTCTCGCCTCACAGTGATTCCGCCAGCAGCGATGCTGCTGAAACGGTGTTCTGGTGGTTAAGGGCCGCAGCGTGTGCCGCGACCGGAGCCCCTTCAAGTCAATCGCCGGGCGTGCCCCGACGATCCGAAATTTCACGGATACGTAAAGTCATGAACGCTTACGGAGACGAAAAGTTGCACCCTTCCCCGAATTGCAGCGGTTGTTCCGCTGTTCTCTCGTTCTGAACGTCACGCGTCCTTATCGGGACCGACGCTAGCGCCGCGTGACCCGGCAATCAATAGCCTGTTGCGTCATCATGCCACCTCGAACACAGGATTCAGCGCCAGATGTGCCATGGCGCGTGAGTCCCACCACCGGATTTCGCCTGTCAGGCGATGCACCTACGTGTTCTGCGGGCAGTGGCCGGTCACGCAATCGTGTTTGCACTTGACCACAGTTTTCAGGATTCAGCCACGTTCAGCGGCCCAATGGCCTGTCTGCGTTCAATCTGAAAAGAGGATGGCTGGGGCGCCAGGATTCGAACCTGGGAATGTCGATACCAAAAACCGATGCCTTACCACTTGGCGACGCCCCAACGCGTTCCACCGATACCCGGCGGAGGCGCTAGATAGCGGCTTGTTAGACGCGATGCAACAGGCTGCTACGGGTGCGTTGCACGTGGATACGGAAGTAGCTATAAGCCGCGCCTCGGTTCGGAGTATAGCTCAGCCTGGTAGAGCACCGTCTTCGGGAGGCGGGGGTCGCAAGTTCGAATCTTGCTACTCCGACCATTTCATCCCGCCCCCTCATCCCGATTGGCCCGCCTCGCGCCACCACGCCGCCGTGTGCAGCGTGCGATTTCGGCTTCCAAAATGCGGCACGGGCTGTGCATTCTGTCGGCTACGACAGCAAAAGGCACTGGTGATGAAACAATTCTGGACAACTTTCTTCGGCTCCGTGGTGGGCGTCGTTGTCGCTTCGGTGATCGTCCCCGTCGTCTTTGTCATTCTGGTGATCGGATGGGTGTCCTCCGCTGTCAGCGAATTTGAAAGCGGGATGGAAAGCGCCAATATCGGCATTCCTTCCAGTGGCGATCTGGTACTGGAGCTGGACCTGCGCGTCGGTCGCACAGATCAGCCCAGCCGTGCCCCCTTTGGTTATGCAGATCCGCTATCCGTTGTGGAAGTCGTCTCCACCATCGAGCGTGCCGAATCGGACAACCGCGTGGTGGGGCTTTTCATCCGCGCCAATGAGTACGGAATGGCAGCGGCCAGCGCCGAGGAAATCGAGCGCGCCATCGCTGCATTCCGCGAGTCCGGCAAATTCGTCACCGTTCATGCACAGGGCTTCGAAGGCACGTCCGTGACGAATTATTTTGCTGTCTCGGGAGCCGACGAAATCTGGCTGCAGGACACCACGTCCTTCTCCGCAGCAGGCCTGGCAGGCGAAATCCCCTTTTATGGCGGTTTGCTGGAACGCCTGGATGCGGACGCCGAATTCATCCGTTTCCTGGAATACAAGAATGCACCCAATTCCTACACCGAAACGGGCTTTACCGAGACGCATCGCGAAGCCACTGAATCCTATATCGGGGCCATCTATAATCTGGCGCTGACGGGAATCGCCGCGAATCGCGACCAGGAATTGTCCCAGACACAGGCCTTTATCGAATCAGCTCCCCACAGCGCGGAAGACGCACTTGAAGCAGGCATGGTCGACCATCTCGGCCACGTGATTGATGCGCGTGAAGCCGTGCTGGAACGCGCCGGCGACGGCGCGCATATCGTCAGCATCGACGATTACGCGACGACCCGCTCGCCGGCGATGGGCGGCTCTGGCCCAGTCATCGCCTTGATCGAGGGACAGGGAGCCATTGTCACCGGCGATGCCGCTTATGGCTTCTTGGGCGGCGAACCCATGATTGCGAG
>TARA_R110002073_G_scaffold92783_1_pt1 | contig 10679 bp, 8 predicted proteins | sample TARA_R110002073 | Tara Oceans TARA_R110002073 (sample SAMEA4397174) | marine metagenome | biome: Polar Biome; feature: [DCM] deep chlorophyll maximum layer (ENVO:01000326); material: water (ENVO:00002006), including particulate matter (ENVO:01000060) such as... | depth 40 m
TGTCGGCACGCCGGAGGATGTCGCCAAAGTCGAGGCGAGCTGGACCGGGCGCTATCTGGCCCCGATGCTGGCGAAGGAAAAAACGCGGCGGAAAATGGCGGCGGTTTAGGGGGCTCCGCCTCGCAGTACACCGCAGATCCAGCCGCCCCTTGTCAAGCTGCGGCACCGTCCGCATAGTTGACCGATGTTCAATTCCATCCTCCCCGTCCTGTCCCTGCTGGTCGCAAGCATTGGCCTCCAGGACAATCCCGTCCCGACCCTAACATCTGTTGTTGAGACGGCCGTCGCAGCCGATACCGTCCCCGGCGTCTCGATCGCCCTGGTACAGGCCGATGGCAGTGCTCATACGGCCGTCGCTGGCGTGGCCGAACTGCATGGATCGGCGGTCACACCTGACACGCGCTTTCTCGCGGGCAGTATTGGCAAGACTTTCGCAGCGGTCATAGCGGCGCAACTGAGCCTGGAGGGCCAGCTCGATCTCGATGCGTCGATCTCCACCTGGCTCGCCGACCGGCCGTGGTTTGCCCGCCTGCGCAATGCAGATCGCATCACCCTGCGCCATCTGCTCAATCACTCGGCCGGCATTCCCGATTATCTTGAGAGTGAGGGTTTCAACTCTGCAGACCCAGAGCGCGGCGAACGCGGGTTCACACCGGACGAGATCATCGATTACGTCGCGGACGATACGCCCTCGGGCGAACCGGGCCAGCACTACGCCTATTCCGACACCCACTTCATCCTCGTTGGCCTGATCCTGGAAAGCGTCACCGGTGAGCGCTATGGCGATCTGGTCCGCGAGCGGGTCATCGAGCCGCTTGATCTGGCGGATACCCAGGTCCTCGAGGGACGCGGCTATGACAATCTGGCATCGGGCCATCAGCGCGGCCCCTCCGGAGGCCTGGCCCCGACGGCAAGTGATGGCCGGCTAAACCGCAATTATGATTATGAATGGGCCGCCGGCGGCCTTGTTTCCTCCCCCACCGATCTGGCGCGGTTCTATCTGGCGCTGGGCGGCGATCAATTGGCGAACGAGCGGACGGTGATGATGGCCGACGCCAATCCGATCAGCCTCGAACGCCAGATCTATTACGGTCTCGGTGTCTTCGTGACCCACTATCCTGACAACGCTTTTCGCCTCTTCCACGGCGGCGACTTTGCCGGCTATCGCTCGGCGGTCGTCTACGACTCGCGCACCGGCTTCGCCATCGCCATCCAGGCCAATAGCAAGGCTTTTGATGCGCCGGGTGTAGTGCTGCAGCTCAATGCAGCACTGGTGAATGAAGGCCTCTAACAGCGCCGAACCACCCTCGCGCACGATCTCGACGTCCGAAAAACCGCCGGCTGGCTGATCGATCCCGGCCCCGAAGGCGGCGATGGCGGCGGTTTAGGCGCTGACTTCTCCCGTACCAACGCACGGCGCAGGCGCAATGGCAGGCGCCGCGCGCTTGCGGGCATCCCAGTTCGCGACGGCCGCCGTCGGGCCGCAGAGCAGGAAGAGCAGCACGGTCTGCAGCGGAACGGCGATGATCAGCCAGGGGCCATAGGGATTGGCCATCGACGCCATCATCTGGTCCGGATCCGGCATCACGCCCGGATTGCTGAAACCGGAAAAGGCCGCCGCCATCAGCTCGGGGGCCAGCAGGAACTGGCTGGCAATCATCACGACATAAATCACAAGATGCGCCATCAGCAGCTGCATGCCCGCCCCTTTCGACGCGCTCCAGCCATCAAGGCTGATCCTGCGATCGCGAATGACCAGGGCAAAACCGACACTGACGCGGCCCATGATATAGCCCAGTATGAGCATCATCGGGATCATCACACCGAATCCGACCAGCCCGCCTATCAGGGCTGCCTGTGAAGGATCCGAACTGCCCGACCCCATCAGCGGCGAAATCAGGATGGCGAAAAGAATGCCGAGGATGATCAGGACAATCATGACGGCGAGCATGACGCCGACCATCATGCCGAGCAGGATCAGATAGAAGCCGAATGTGCGCAACTCATCCAGCCCGAGCTGGAGCGGCAGGCGCAAGACGGGCTGATCGCGCACATAAACCCGGTAGGCGCCGGCAATCATCACACAGCTGGCAATCATCGACCCGCCCATCAGCGCCGCGAAATATCCGCCATAACTGCCGAAATCGCCCTGCGCCATCTCCAGCGTCGCGTTCAGATAGCCGGTGAAGAAGCCTATTCCGGCTTCAGACTGGGCCCAGTAATAATAGACAAAGCTCAATGCCGCGACGACGGCGATATAGGCCAGCGCCCGCACCGGCCGCCAGAACAGCGTGCGGATGCCATAGGTCAGCGCATCGAAAAAACGGAAACGTTCGGTCATGATTACCCCCCCAGGTTCAGACGATCACTCTGGCACATCCCGTTGCAGGCGCACAGTGTGAAAACACAACCGAAACCCAGATCGGCATGATCGCCTGCGTGCCGCGGCTAGTCCGGTTTGCGGGCTGAGAACACCACGGCTTCCAGCGGCATACGCGCTGGCTCGGTTCCGAAGCGAGTGCGCAGGGCGAGCGTGAAGCGCTCGATCACCGCTTCGGCACTGATTGTTCCGCGCTGCCGGATCTCGTCGACCAGCGGATTGCCGAGCACGAGGCCGCGCCCGAACAGGGCCCAGTCATCAACCCGCTTGTCGATGCTCACAATTTCATGCGCGATGTCGACAAAACCGGCGGCTTCCAGATCGGCTGTCACCAAGGCCGGATCGGCATAGGAGAAGGGATAGCGATAGAAAACGGGTGGGTTGTCGGGGAAGATTTCCGCCGCCGTTTCATGACCGACCAGCGAGAAGGGATTAGCCTCCATCTCACCCCACACATTGAACAATATATGCCCGCCCGGCCGCAGGGCACGCCGCGACTCCCTGAAGGCCTCGACCTTGTCGGGGAAAAACATCACGCCGAATTGGCTGATGATGGCGTCGAAGCTGTTATCATCGAAAGGCAGGGCCATGGCATCGGCCTGTCGGAACTCCACCACCTCGCCAGGTTCGAATTTGCTGCGGGCAATATCGAGCATGGGCGGATTGAGATCGGTGACAACCAGCCGCGCCTCTGCCGGCAGGGCATCGCGCAATTGCCGGCTGACAATGCCCGTCCCCGCAGCCAGCTCAAGCACGTCGCCGGCGCCGAGCGCGGCTGCCCGGTCGGCGATATCGGCGGCATAGTCGACGAATATGTGCGGCCCGAGTGCCTCATCATAATTTTTCGGAATATTGCCGATGAAAGCCGCGGCAAGGGCAGGCTCGCCAGCCTTGTGATTGCCGGCCTTGTGATCGCCGCCCCTGTGATCGCCGACGTCAGGCGTTGCGGCATTTGCAGCGCCATAGCTGGCGAAACGGCCACGCAGCAGCAGGATGATGACGCCGCCCAGCAGGACCGCACTCGTCACCACGCTGGCCTCGGGCCCGAAGACGCCACCGGTCAGCCACCAGGCGGCATCGGGCGTGTCGGCGAGATCGATGATGATGGGCGTCACCAATACGTCCTGCCCACTGACCGGCAGGCCAAAGCCGGAGGCGAGCAGCCAGTTCCAGGCCGCATGCCAGCCGCACACGCCCCAGAGCGAACCTTCCTTGGCCGCATAGAGGCTGAGAAAGACACCGACCAGAACGATATTGGCGAGACCGAACATCAATTCCTGCGACCAGGCGATATTGCCGGCATGCATCAGACCGAACAGGGCCGAATTGATCACAATCGCCAGCCAGATACCGTGACGCGAGGCGATCAGGCTCATCAGCCAACCACGAAACAACAGCTCTTCGGTCGAGCCCTGAACGATGAAACCGGCCAACAGCCAGGCCACCGGAATCAGGCTGGCAACCGCCAGACTGCCACTCGCCTCAATCTGATATCCGCCAAGGCCCCAGATCAGGGCAACCACACCGGCGAGAAAGCCCAGGCCAAGGCCATAGCCGCGCGCAAAGCGCAGCGCAAAGCGGGCATTGAGGCCGATCGTCGCCGGGCCGCGGCGCTCGAAGAATGTCGTCCACAGCAGGAGCAGGATCGCCGTCGCGCCAAAGGCTGCGATCAGGATATAGCTCATGCCAACCCAGTCCATCTCGCCGGTCTGGGCGTTGATCAGGCCAAGCAGAACACCCGCAATCGCGGCCAGGATCTGGCCACCAAAGCTGAAGACCAGCAAGAGCACAATGGCCGCCAGGGTCCAGCTGCGGCGCTGGCGCGCCTGCCTTGGTGCGTAGATTTCCCGTCCGGTCATGATTGCCCCCGCAAATTCAAATTGATCTCCGGACAAACTGCACGGCCCGGGCGGCGACTGCAAGCGGGCACTGAACGGCCCGCCGGAGATCCAGCGGGCCGCTCGGCCTGTTTCATTCTGCCGTCTGTGCCTAGCCTTCGGTCGGCGAGGCCCCGGCGGGATGATCGGCGGTCAGGGTTGGCGAGTCGGTTTCTTCCGGCGCGCCATCGGCCCGGTAGCGCACGGCATTATAGGCGCCGACGCCGTGCCACATGCCCTCGAACATGATCTGCATCGCATAGCCCAGCACCAGGCCGGTCGCGAGACCAACCATGACACCGGGATTGCTCAGCATGCCCTGCAACATCGCGAAAACTTCTTCCGGCGCGACATCGGCATTGCCTTCGGCCATCTGGACCAGCTCCATCAGGGCCGGGAAGAGCGCGCCGAGGAAGACCAGCTGGATCAGGGTGCCCAGAATGGTCGAGAGCACGATGATCAGACCGATCACCACCAGATAGCTCAGCGCCATGTGCCAGAACACACCCTTGCTCGCAGTCCAGCTCTCGAAGAAGCGGACACGGCGATCGACCAGGGTCAGGGCCGGTGCCGAAGCGAGGCGGATGCAGAATACGATGACCATAATGGCGATCGCCAGCACGCCGAGAAAGACGATCAGACCAGTTGCCAGACCACCGGCCATTGAGCCATCGCTACCGGCAAATACGCCTGCAGCCACAAGTCCGACCACGGCCGCGGCCATGGCAATGCCGAGATAGGCGGCGATACCGACCACAATATAGAGAAGGTTGACGCCCAGCAGGCGCAATTCATCGCCGCCGAAACGGAATGGGATCACCGCCGCGATCTCGCCGCGGGCCAAAAACCGCAGCCAGGCCGCCTGGAACATCAGCGCCGAGACGATGCCGAGCAAGGCAATCAGCGGCATTGAGGCGAGGAATGGCCCAACCAGGGTGAGCACTTCGCGCTCCATCTGCGACTCCGAGAGGCTGCCATTGGCATCCTGCGCAATCAAATCGAACAGGCCGATATAGAAGGGCCCAAGCAGCATGAAAGCCAGCGCGGCAATCGCGCCGACCACCAGCGCCTGGCAGACCGCAATCCAGATCACGCCGAGCGGGTTCGCGCCAAAGCGCTTGAAGAAAAAGAAGATACCGTCTCCGATATCGAAAGCCTTGCCTGTCATATCGATCCCCTTTTTACAGCTTGTGCTGCATTATCCGTTCATCATGACGGATTGGGGCACCGCATGCCAGCGGGATGCTAGCCGGTGCGATCCCCTGTCGCGGCAGCGGCGGTGCGATTGCGATAGATATAGGCATAAAGCCCTGAAAATACAGGGACGTTGATGAAGGCCATCAGACCGTTCCAGCGTAAATATTCCTCGGCGGCGGCCAGGGCCGGCGCATTGATCTGCTCGGCGCCGACCGGCACGGCCAGGTAAAGTGGCCGCGAACCGAGAATGGCGCAGATCAACTCATACAGGCCCACTTCCAGCGCCAGGAGCGGCAGGCCGGTCAAAAGCAGGGCGGCCGCGATCCGCGCCGCATTGCCGCCGCTCAGTGACCAGGCGCTCAATACCATGATCTTGCGATTGGCAATCGTCGCGGGCAAGGCCAGCGCCAAACGGGCCGACAGCCAGACCAACAGCCCCGCGGCGGCCAGCGCGACCACGCCGGCGACGACCCAGTCGGCGGCACCGAGATAGGCCATGGCATCGGCCAGTTCGAGCCCCTCCGCTTCCGCATCAATACCGGCGCGGCTCATCGCGCCGGCGGCGATCGAGCCAAGCACGACGGCCCAGAACATGAAGGCCATGATGAAGACCAGCAGAGTCAGCGCCGCGACCAGCAGGCTGACGATGAAGATGCGGCCCTCATCGGCGCCGGCCTTGAGCGAATGCCAGCCGCTATAATCGCCCAGCACCGCCATGCGCAGACAGGCGGCCGACAGCGCCAGGCTGGCAATCACCGTCACCAGCGAGAGCAGGAACATTCCCATCGCCAGCAGTGGATTGGCGGTGACGCCGCCGAGCGACTGCATCAGCACCAGCTGCGCGGTATAGGCCAGCATATAGGGCGCCGCCGCGATCGCGGCGCGCTGCCAATGCGAGATCAAAAAGGCATAGGCCGCCAGGACGCTGCGCAGGATCGGGACAGGTGTCGCAATGGGTGTCGGGTTCATGCCAGGCTCCGCAGACAGGGGATGCGTTCAAGCCCCCGATCTGGACGCGACGGGCCGTGAAGGCAAGTTCCCGACTGCAGCGGGCCAGCGCCTGGAGGCCCGGCTTAGTAGTCGTCGCGCAACATGAATTGGAATTGCGTCTGGATCGCCTCACGCCGCACCGGCACGCCATCGCGGACGGCGGGGCTATAGCGCCACCGTTCAACGGCCCGCATGGCGGCGCGGTCGAAGACGCCGCGCGGCAGCGATGCGAGCACCTCGGCATCTTCGATGCCGCCATCCTCATTGACCGAGAATTGCACGAGGACCACGCCCTCCAGGCCCTGCTCCGCCGCGTCGACGGGATAGAGCGGCTGGGCCCGACGGAGCGGTGCGGCATCGAAATTCTCGTCATCGATACGGACCGGCGGATAGTCTCGCTCAATATCCGGAAATTCGGAAGCCGCGATCCGCAGGTTCAACGCCTCGCGCTCGCTCTCGTCCAGATCATATCCGGCAAGCATCGTCCAGGCCCAGGCGGTCCGCGCCACGGCGGCCGATTCCGGCGCTTCAAGCGCGCCGAGAATATTGGCCGCCATTCTGAAATCAAGAATGCTCGCGGCCCGATCTTCATCGATATAGCGCCCAACGCCCGACAGGTAATAGGCGTTGCCGAGGACGTAATCATGCGGATGCTCCACCGCTTCATAGGCGGCGACAGCCTGGCCGGCGTGCGGACCCACCAGTCGAATTCGCCCGAGCTGGGCCGCCGTGGTGGCGATCATGTAGTGAATATCCCCGCTCAAACCCTGGTCTGCCAACACCTCCCCGGTCCCGACGGCATCGTTTGAACGCGTCGAGCAGCGAAAGGCGTCAGACGTGTCGCCCTGCGCAAACGCGGCAAGCGAGGCCTGATACCAGCGCTGGGCCCGCTCAGCCGCTGGCGCCCGTAGGCGATCCGATATCTCGGCGGCACTCCGCCAGGCGTCATAGGCGGGCTCATACTGGCCGCGCGCCAGCGCCAATTGACCGTAATTCTCCGCCAGAATGCCGATCAGTTCGGCATCGATGCGCTCATCCCTGGCGGCCCGCCAGGCTGTCGCTGCGGCTTCGCTCGCGGCGGCATAATCCTGCGCCACCATGGCAGTCTCATAGGCCAGATAGGCCCGCGCCACGCTGTCCGGCAGCGGCTCGTCCTGGGCCATGGCCCCGGTCGACAGCGCTAACAGAAACCCCAAAGCAACCCCAAAATGCGTCATCACAAAACTCCCCTATTGCGCGATCATCTCCCCGCGGCGACTGGGCTGTCAATACCGGGAGGGCCGAACGCCGGGCCAGTCGATAGCGCCTGTTATGAGGATTGCCCCGCGGCAAGGTGGGGGCGTCCCGGTCGCAGCCGACTCATCTCAACTGAAAAACAAACGCCGTCTCGACCCCCAGCCGGGGCACCGGCTGGCCGTCGCGCATCATCGGTTGGTAGCGCCATTGCGCCACAGCCTGTGCGCTGACCTCCCCGAACACCCCGCCGGGGATGGAAGTGATGACCACAATGTTTTCAGGAACGCCCTCGGCGCTGAGATCGAACTGGACCAGGGAGACCCCCTGGATCCCCTGCCGGGCTGCCTCTCGCGGATAGCGCGGCTCAATCCGCACAATCGCCACGGCGTCATGATTGTGCTCTTCGGTGATCTCGAAAAGCTCCGTCTCCGGCAGCGGCGGAAATCGGGAGGCGGCAAGCTGGACGTCAATTTGTTCCAGCTGCGGCTCGCTCAAGCGATCCCGCGCCAGTGAAAGCCACAGCTCGAGCACGCGAATATCATTCTGCCGCCCGACTGCGTCCACCGTCGCGAGAATTCCCCTCGCCATGTTGAACTCCATGGCACTTTCCGCATCGTCGCCACTCGAATAATAGGCGATCCCCGAGAGATAATGCGCGTTGGCATACATGGAATCATCCGGCCGGCCGGAGGCCTGGAAAGCGGCAATTGCGGCGCGTGCATGTTCGCCCACGCCGCTTAGCCGACCCAACTGCGCCGTGGTTGCGGCGATGAGGTAACGGGTATTGCCGTACAGGTCCTCGTCGCGAACGGCCTCATCGGCGGGTTGCGCACGCACCGAGCGCGCCAGACAGCGATTGGCATCATCAACCTCGCCATTGGCATAGGCCGCCACGCCCGCATTATACCAGCGCAGGGCCCGTTCCGGCGCGGGATTGCGCGCCCGATCGGAGATTTCCGCCGCATTGCGCCATGCCTCATAAGCCTCGCCATAAGCGCCTCGGCGCTGTGCCAACTGACCGTAGTTTTCTGCAAGAATGCCGATCAATTCCGGATCGATCCGCGCCGTTCGGGCCGCACGCCAGGCTGCGGCAGCGGCGTCGAATGCCGTGTCGTCATCTTGCGCGGCCAGCGCAGTTTCATAGGCCAGATAGGCGCGCGCCACGCTGTCCGGCAGTGGCTCGTCCTGGGCGTGGGCCGATGAGGCCCCCATCACGACGATACAAATCGCCATCAAGAAATATCTCATCACTCACCTCCCACGCCACTACGTTGATTTTCGAATGCGATGTTTTCATCGAGCGCGGCCGGCGCTGCGCTACTCGGAGAAAGCACTGAAGACCGCCATTTCGACAAGTACACGTTGCCCACGGGCGCGCTCGGACACGACGACAAACCCCTCGTGCAACACGCCGCTGACCGGCAAAGCCTGACCCGCGCAGGACGGGCGGAAATGGGTCTGGGCCAAATGGTTCCGGCTCGCATTCCGCAGAGCATTGAGCCCACCAGTACTGGCCCGGCTTTCGCCCGGTTGCGCCGCGCCGCCGGCAGCCGGGACGACAAACCCGGTTCGCACCACACCCTGTTCACCGTATTCGAATGCCCGCATGGGCACAGGCGTTTCGGTGATATAGTCCAGCGCAACCGGCTGGCGGGTCAGGTAATCACACCATGCCAGCCGGGCCTCGCCGGACAGATGGGATTCGCCCGAATCTGCCGAGGCGAACCCGTCACGCAATATGTCGGACAGCGCCACCGCAACCGCATCGCGGGCAGGCCGCCCCGCGACGCCAAAGGGCGCGAGATCCACGAGGGCGACTTGGGTCAATTCCAGTGCACGGGGCCAGTCCTCGCGGGCCATCGCCTCGTGCTGCAGTCCGATCACCGCGTTCGCTAGCGCAATGGCATCACCCTCATCGCGCGCGCGCTCGAGCTCAAGCACCCCCGCCGCAGGATCCGCATTTGGCCGAGCGGCTGGACTGGAACGCGGGTCCGGGATTTGCGCAATGATGGCCAGCCAGTCTTCGTCGCGAACATGGTTCTGGACTGTCACGTTCAGCACCTGGGCGTAAATCACGTCAAACGCCACGAAGTTATTGCTGTGGCGGGCCGCCAAAGCGCCGCGCACCCACGCATTGATAACGGCGTCGAGATCGCCCGCACTGTCGGCCACCGCCGCCGTGTCGCGCGTCAACTCGACCAGTCCTCCCCCTCTCCCTCGCGACGATGCCAGGGCAAGCGCGGTCAGACCGATCGAAACCTGATCATCGAGGGGCAGGTCGAACTCGCGCGCGACCGCGAAGAAATCCTCTGCGGCGGCGCTCATTGCCGGAAGATCCTGGCTCACCAGCGCAGCGCTATACGCCCGGGAGGCCTGCGTCACGCGGTCCGGCAGCGGCTCGTCCCGGGCGTCGGCGATTGAGGCGCCCATCAAGATGACACTCAATGCAACTATGAACTGCCTCATCACCACACTCCCCCGTTACGCGATCATTCGCCGCGCGGCGTCTGCCTGTCAACGCCAGACTGCCCCCTACCGCTTGACTTGGCCCCCGCCGGGCTCGATATGCCGCGCATGACCCAAAGCTCTCCCAAACCTGTTCACATCATCGGCGGCGGCATGGCCGGCTCCGAAGCCGCCTGGCAACTCGTTTCACAAGGCGTGCCCGTCATCGTGCACGAGATGCGCGGCGTGAAGGGGACCGAGGCTCACAAGACCGATGGCCTGGCCGAGCTGGTCTGCTCCAATTCCTTCCGTTCCGACGATGCCAGGACCAATGCGGTCGGGCTGTTGCACGAGGAAATGCGGCGCTGCAATTCGCTGATCCTGGCCGAGGGCGACAATAACCGCCTGCCGGCGGGCGGCGCCCTCGCCGTTGATCGCGATGCCTTTTCCGCCGCCGTGACCAAGCGACTGTCCGAGCACCCGCTGGTGACGATCTCGCGCGAGGAAATCACCGGTCTGCCGCCGGAAGACTGGGACAGCGTCATCATCGCCAC
>TARA_R110002073_G_scaffold24012_9_pt1 | contig 10671 bp, 9 predicted proteins | sample TARA_R110002073 | Tara Oceans TARA_R110002073 (sample SAMEA4397174) | marine metagenome | biome: Polar Biome; feature: [DCM] deep chlorophyll maximum layer (ENVO:01000326); material: water (ENVO:00002006), including particulate matter (ENVO:01000060) such as... | depth 40 m
TATCGCACACAAGTCTTGCACATAGTTTCCATAGTCATTGTTGGTCCATGATTTTTAAATAAACCCTCACATCCGCTATGAGAATGATAACCAGGTGTATAACAGTATGGACATTTCATATTTTCACCAATACAATTATCATTACAGCAAGAATAGTTACACGCTGGTGCTCTATTAGTATAATATCTTTTAAAAATCCCCATACCATTATTTTTTTGACGTAGGTTTATACCAATCATTTTATTGGTGCGTGTTGGTCGCACATTTCTTGTGAGCTGAGGCACACCAAACGGTAGTTGTCGGTATCTTGTACTACATACGCTTTCGGGGTGTGTTTTATTAAACATCCACCCATCGAACCTTGGTTGTCCGGCGAAATATTTCCCCCTTCCAATATTGTTTTTATCACAAGCGTTATTGTTGGACGCATCGGTATTTCTTCTACATTTACTATTTGCAACTCTTAGAGTATCTAATTTTATTCTATCTACCCTTGAACTAGATGATACTGCCCCTTGTACCTTAAAGGTTTTATTATTTGGTTTCCATATAGTAATATTATTTGGTTTCCATATAGTAATATTATTTGATTTGCAACAAGATATATCGCAGGCTAAACTACTACTTTTAATAAAGGTTGATCTTTCACATTTTCCAGGAGGACATGGTTTTACATTTGGATTTACATTTCGTTCTAAACCTCTATTATATGTATTTAAAGCCCGATTTTTATTGTATTCGGAATAACTAAAGGAGTATGCCTTTTCACAACATTTTTTATTGTAGTCTTTTTTAGGACACCTTTGTTTAGGTTGCATTCCGGAACGAATACGTTTATCATATATTACACATTTTGATATATCATTTGGGTGCGGCTTATAATAACTAGGATCTCCATATACTGTATTACTTGGTGTTTTTTTTGTATTATGGGGCGGTATAATATCACCACAAATTTCATTACTCGAACAACAAACCAGTGACTTTCTATATCCTGCAATTGGGGCTCTAAATGGCGCACCTGCCCTTTTTATACTTGCAGGAAGTATAATATCAAAATTATAATTTGCCGAACCATCAAGAATATTTTGACTACTATCTTTAAAATATATTCCACTAACATCTGGTATATTACAATTTTTTTGTGTAGGGTGTAAAAATAGGTCAACATCAATGGGGAAGGAAGAAGAACAGTCGTTACCACTGCATCCGATTAAACAATAATCGCCATTTGGAAATACAACATCTTTTATAAAACCAATTTCATGGTTAGAATCACGACTAATATTAGTATATAAATATTTATTACCAAGGTATCGTCCCAAGTCAAAACCCATTTTAGTCTTCCAGACATCCCATTTTATTTTTTTAATTTGTAAATGTATAGTACAGTCACAAAGTTTGCATCCAGAATTGGTACAACCCTTGGGATACTCAAGACGAGCGTTTTCATTTTTATAAACATTAAGGGGGGCAGTTTTGTTAAATGTATTTGGTGTCGTTTCTCCATCTTTATTTATTTTCACCGTTCTTCTTGTTTTCATATTAAAACTTCGCATTTATAATATGAAAAGAAAAAATAGGAAGGAATATATAATGAATACAACAGATTTTTTAGTCATAATTATAGTTGGTTTTATTTTAACTAACTTTGCAATTGATAAAATACAAGAAGGGTTTGATGTTAATAGTGAAAGTTCGATTAATGACTTAATAAGAAAAATAAAAACGGGTAACGTGGCAAATCAGCAAAATGTAAAAAATGTTACAACTAAAATAAATGATATATTAAAAAAATATAATACTCTAAATATGCATCTGGATGCACACGCAAATAGTCAAAAATTGAGTGAAATAACAAGTTGTAAAAGTCATAAATCAATTCCTTGTGGTCCTCCTTCCCCACCACTACCAAATAGACCTCCAAAGTCAGGATGCCCAAATAAACATACAGAAATAACGTGGCCTACACCCATTAATCAAGATAGTAAAAATGCGGATCCGGGAAAACCACTTATAAGCGAGGTTGATTCAGTACAAGTAAATGATTGGAGAAAAACATATTTAAAAGAAAAACAAAATACGGAAAATATAGAGATGAGTTTTATTAAAGCATATAATATTGCACAATCAATTAACAGTTTAGGTAATACAATTAATGCAAAATTACAAAAGAATAACTTCTAAATATAAACTATGAATTACAATTTATTATTTGCACTAGTAATAATTATATTTTTGTTAATTTTATATAATTATTTTAATAAAAATCAAGAAGGGTATCAAAATAAAAATAATGATGCTGCTTGGATAGAAACAAAAAAGGTTTGGACAATTTCTTTTAGACGCTTATTAACACAAATAGAAGAAGATACCAAAAATATAAAAATATTAGAAGATAACAGCAAAAAGTATGATGATATATATGATTGTTTAAAATATAGACAAGTTGGTCTCGCTGCGAAAACTCAACAAAAAAATGTAGGTAACGCTCAAAATGCCGATAAGCGAAAGACACAATCAAAACTTGCAATTAAAAATTTAAAAACAATACTTAATACCTAATTATTTAAATATTATTAATATATAATAGTTATGTCTCATCCTAAAACAGTTGGTTCTAAATTATGGAGTACACCAAATCCTAAAGACTTACAAAAAGAATTGGTCGGACCAAAATATGAATATGCCAAATTCATTAAATCGCCCCACGAAATGGGTATGAGTGGTAAAGCAGATGCTATTGGCAGTAACATAGCTGGTTTAATGAATTATATTCATGTATTATCTAATGGCGGAGGACCTGCATCAAAAAATGATGGACTTCCTTTAGGAAATAGATATTTTTTAAACATGGGTGGCAAATGTAAAACACCTGATGGAGATACTGTTTCCCGCTCTTTATATGTTAATAATGTGGCCGATGGAAAAATACCCTTTTTACAAAATGCAGGAATTAATCTATCCTCATTTAAAGGTTTAATTCCCGCCATTTTGGGAGATGTTGATAAATTAGATCCAACAAGACTATTTGCTGCTTTTACTCAGCCAAGTAGTCCACCGTGTAGAAATATTTATATGAAAACCGTTGATGAAAATAATGTTGAAGGGACGGGTTCTGGTTTTGTTGTAGATAACGATGTACAGGGTATAGCACCTTGTGCGTTTGTTGAGGGTGTTAATCCAATTACTGGAGATATTTGCACAGAATCATTTATAAGCGAAATCTACGGAGGGAAAAAAAAGAAGAAAACAACATTAAAAGATAAACCTATTGCAAATATTTATACGGCACTTGTTAGTTTTTTAATGTTATATATAACATATAAATTCATTTCTAAAAAATCTTAAGCATATGGAAATAAATATGGTTTTATAAATTGCATTACGGGCAATAGAATATAAGGGGTAAATATTAATAAGGAAAATATTAATCCTGTGCTTTTTATACCACACACAGTATTGTTATTCCCACCGCCTAATTTATTTGTTATAAAATGTCGTTCAAGATTAATTTTTGTTTTTTCACACATTTGTATTAACCAGTTATCTTTGAGATCTTTACCGTTTTTCTTGTAATTTTTAATCATATTATCACATTTGATAGCAATTCCTGCTAACGCATAATTTTTAAGTTTTCCAAAAAATAAATATAGAAATAATCCACCAACAATAATAACAACTATCCAATATAAATATTTTAAATAATAATTATACCAACTTACAGACTCTGTTTTTTTTCGATAATATGTTGTCATTCGCTGTGATATTGCCTTTTTTGATTCAATTGCCTCAATTTGTTCTTTATCTTTATCAATCGTTGTATAGTAATGTTTCGTAAGATCATCCATATTTGTTTGATAATTCAATAATGTATTATAGTATTCTATATTATCATTGATAGCAATTGCCATTTTTTCAAATTCATCTATTAATTCTTTTACTACAGCATCCGCTTTTTCTGATGCTTCTAAATTTCTCTTTTTATTTTCATAATTTGAAGCGGCTTCAGGTGGTTGTAAAAAATCTGCTTCCAATTGTAATGCTGCTGTATTTAATTTTTGTACAACAGAGTCTAAATCTTGCATTTTACCCATAAACGAGTCTTGACAATTAAGAATTTTATGTATTTGAGCTTGTGATAGATGAGGATTACTAGGCATCTCAGTTGTATAATAGTTAGAAATAAATAATAAGAGTTTAATTATTATTTAATCCATTAATTAGTTATAAGGTGCGAACGACTCTGATAATGTAGCTTCATTGTTCTTTGGGTGGTGGTTATTTTTTTCAGTCATATTGCCCACACCCGAAGTTACCTTTTGTAACCCGTGTTCCGCATGTTTGGCTAATTTATTAAAACCACTTGATGCACTATGGTAAGCACTTGATGCGGTATTTTCTACATCATCCAAACCACCACTGGCTTCATTCATTCCTCTTTCAAATGCGTTCACATCGTGTCCCCACACAGTATCATTTCGTGTCCCTTGTGAATTCACATATGGTCTATCCCAAATGAACTGGTTCCAGTTCATTGGATTTCTGTAATAATTCCACCATATGCGCTTAATAGTTAAAAATATTGCAACGGCAATGGAAATTATAATCATAGGATATCCTATCCAGGATAAATATTGTCCTCCAACATTTCGTAAAGATATTCCTGCTAAAACAAATAAACTACAAAAGGCAATTGTTTTAAAGATATTCTTATGTGAATTATATCTTAAATATTCGTAATTTGTAATTTCAACCATTCTCTTTTTACCTGTTCTTTCTTGCAGTAATTCATTTGTTTCTTGTTCGATTGATTTTAATTGATCCTCAACAACTGCAAGAAGGGTGATTTGATCTTGTAAAGCCCGTCTATCACTTGCTAACGAACACTGTGTTTGTGATGAAACATTGTTAAGTTGTAGCATTAATTTCACTCTTGAGTTTTGAAATGGTCGCAAAGCTTGAGTATATTCGGTTATTTGATTAATATTAGGATTTTCTGAATTTGCAACGGCTTGCAGTTTCTTTAATAATGACATTTCTTCATCTTGGAAATATCTAATATCATTAATAAGCGTCGGAACACCACCACTGTCTTCTTCACCGAATGGTAACAATGCTGAACAACTAGCAAGTTGTGCGGGGGATTTTTTTAAATGAGTATTTGTTCCACTTCCAGAACCCTTTGGAAATTTTTTTACTGTTGGGTTTAGTTCTCCATTAATATAACAAGGTGGGAGTGTACCATATTTTGATATAATATTGGCATCCGGTTTATCACCTAAATGACACCGCATAGTAACATCTGTATCTGTTTCAATACCACCCTTTTTTTTTATGGCAGTCCAAGTATGAGCACATACACTATTTTCACTTCCTTTTTCTGGTAAGAATGATACACCTAAAGCTGCGGGACATGTTTTAACCATTATATATATCATATCATAAAAAATTATATATAATGTGTATTTAAGAATTAAATCTACGAAGTGCGAATGCTGTTCCACCAATAGCTAAAGTTAACCAGATATAATAACTTATATTTGTGCTACCTTTTTTTAGTGATACATCTTCAAATAAAGCGGACATTATACCCTTCTTACTCTTATCTGCTTGTAATTTTTTGTAGGCTTTCTCATAAATATTCATATTTTTTAATATTTTTTTACCAACTGCACTATTTTTTAATGCGGCTGCCCTACTACCACTGTAGGACTCTCTTATTGTTTTATATATAACGGCGGCTTTCTGTTGTAACAAATAACCCAATAAATTTAATTCAAGTATATCAATATATGTGCTTTCAAATGGTACCGAAGAACACGTTTCCTTTAAATCCTCTTGTGTTGGGAGGGGTTTAATTTTGGAAATGTGATTAATAAGTGGTTTATCATATCCAGGTGGTGCGGCATATTTGCATTTTCTTTCGTATCCTTTAATAACCTTGTTGTCTTGTGGACCTTCAGTCGTCCGTCCAGAAACCCAATATTTTTTATCAACATCTTTTTTACTGCAATTTTCTGTTAATTTTACATCACCATCTTGAATCATTCCATTCGGACACGGTGGTGGATTATTAATTGGTGTATATATAATTTTTGTATGCCAATCAAATAAAGTTCCATCATCTTCTTTTTTATTAAATGTACCACAAAAACTTCCTGTCGTGTCTTTTGAAAAATCACCTCCTTGCTTTTTTACTTCTTCAGAAGCAGCACTTATAACTCTACACGGTTGACCAGGAGGTTCTGGCCATCCTCCCCCAGTACCCCACACTACTGAATATGGAGCTTTCTTTTGGATTGCGCACCCATCAGGTGCAGCCGTTTCCCCTTCCTTATTTTTACAAACATCACCTTGGTTTTCCTGTCCGTCATGTCTTTCTAATGTATAACCCGAAGAACACCCTCCTTCTACCTTACTAGTATTATATATAATTGGGTTACCTTGTACCCATTTTCCATATGAAAACCCCTGTGGTGCCTCCCAATTCTTTGTATTATGGTATAATAATGGCTTTAAATTTTCATTTTCTGGAGCACATACGGCATTGCAGGTGAAAGAGGGATGTCCGCCATCAGCATAAATTTTTTTTCCATTTTCACAAATACAGTAACCCGCACCCCCAACAACATCATTGCTGCTTCTTCCTCCTGGAATGGGTGTATCACAACCGTAAGGAGAGACATTAGATAATGGAATAGTGTTTAATTTAAAAGGGGTTTTATCACCTCCTAAATCTACAGTAAATGGTTTCCCCTTTTTATTAAATGGATAACCTGAACGATTTTCTGCAGTATTAACCCATGCTGAACAATGTTGTGTATGTCCCGCAAATTGTTTCGTATCAACTTCGTTAAAGGGTCCAGTTTTTCCAAAACCACCGATCCCTGACTTACAAGATGCTTCTAACATATTTTTCCAAGTAGCGCGCATTTGATTTAAATAAGAATCCAATACTTCTTTATCGACATTGGTTGCTTCCATTTGTTTTACTAACGGTTGGTTTCCGAAATTTTGGGAAACCTGTGCAACTACAGCGGTCATTGCACTTTGCCCAATTGCGCGCAATCCCCCAGGATTCGTATTATAACCGGTACTATCCGTTTCTTCAACTATATTTCCACCTTGTTCCGTATTAGTATCATAATAATATTGATCACCATATTCCGGATCACTTGCCAAATATCTATTAATCATATCACCCGTCGTTTTTTTGCCAACATCGTCATACCCGTTCGGACCATATGAACCCATTGCTCCAGAACCTCCTTCTGCTCCACCATAATAAGTCTTGGGTGCATTAACTGTCGCGCCAATTTTAGTATTGTATCCATTTTCCAATCCTATATCTGCATCAAAGGCAGCAGTTGCAGCATCTGTTGAGTTATTGTTTGTTTTACTCTCAAAATTTTCAACAAGGGTTGTGTTTGGGGGTGGCCGATGTGATGCGGTGATATCATCTTCTGCGTGCTGGAATACATTCGCGACATCACCGGCAATGGGGGCGGCGATGTAAGCAAAGAGGTCGAATGGGCCACCAGCCGCTATAAAAGCCGCCGCACTAGCCGCGGTGTCCCCTATTGCTATAGCATTGTCGGGTGCTACCGGATTAGTAATTCGTTGGTCTACACTACTATTTGCAAATTTACCAGTACTACACCCTAAAAGGCACGCGCTTTGTTTATCTATATTATTTTCTGTTAAACAGTGTTTAACACATTTTTTCATTTGTGGGTGTTTTATATGCTTTAAAACTATTTTGTACTGATGCCCCCATTTACTCATAAGTGTATTATAACTATTTTGCATATCTTCTAATTCTTTAATTTCAACTTTATTTCTATCAGAAACTTTATTATCATGTTTATTATCAAAACCTTCGATTAAATCTAGATTTGGTTTAACACGCCTATATGTTTTTTCTTTATCTATTAAATACTGTTTTCCCTGTCTTGTAATTAAACTCATTTATATCTATATTATATAGATATAAAAGTTACTAAATATTAACTTCTCGATGGTAATTTATACATAACAACGCCCCCAATAGTAACTGCGCATATAAACCAAGCAATATAATCAATATAGGTTGAGTTCATTTCTTGCATTCTATCTTGTAATTGTCCACCAATAGTGTTATACCCTTGTAACAAATTATCCAAATCTTCCTTTTTTTTAATTAAACCGTCTAAACTACTACTAAAGTCGTTTCTACTTTTATCCAGTTTACCCCCTTCTTTACTACGTATTTGACCCGTATGTTTAGTTTGTTTGGTAAGTTTTTTAATTATACCATTTAGTTCTTTGTTTACTTTATTAATATCATCAAAGATTTCCTCACTAAGTTTTTCTACACAAACAAGGTGACTACTGGGGGCAGATGTTACTGTCGAAGGTCCGCTATTATATTGTGGCCATTTTGTTAAATCTTTTTTAAGATTCCCTTCACATTTTGAATTTAAACAAATGGGTGCTCTATCTGGACACGGACTATCAGTTGCGAAGATGTCTATATCTATATACCACGGTGCCGGATCATTATAACTCTCAGTGCAAGAATTGCCTGCCCCAGGTAAAGTACCCGCCGTTGCTTCTAAAATAGAACAACCAATGGGTATGGTGGTGGATTTGTCACCGCCTTGTGAAGAACCGTGCATATAACCATCATCCAATTGATAACTATCTAATTCACCAATATCAGTATCACCTTTATGTTCTGCTGGGTTATCTTTTAAATTACTTAAAAAAGTATTACATGTTTTCGGGTTTTTCAAGACACTATATCCACTCGGACAAGGTTTTCCTTTTTCAGTCACCCAAAACTTTTTTGTATTTGTATTTGTATTTCCTGTCGCTGTTTCATCTGTTGTATATGTTCCAGAATTATTTGCAACATTGTTTAGTCCTTGCAATTTATAAATTAAATTTTCATATTCTGTTTCTAATCTTCCTAATTTTTTTAATTCACTTTCCTCAAGTGCCTTAAGTTTAGATTCTTTTCCATCATGTTTTCCGGTTAATGGTTCAATAATAGAACCAAGACCATTTCCGGTTGTCTGTTCCATAAGAGGGAGATTATGAATATTTTGCGAAATAATTTGATTTTGCATAAAATCAAATCGCTGTCCTTGTTTTAAATTTGGATCACCTAAATCTTTTCCTTGAGTATTGAAATGTTTTATAACATTGTTTAAAAAACTATTCATCTATAGAGTAATAATAGAAAATGTTATTTATTATTATCTGTTTTTAAAATAAGAGTATATGTAAGTTCCACCACACGTAATCGCAAGAACATAAAAAATATCCATATAATAACTCCTTCTCATTACTTCTCTTGCATCTAATCTTCTTGGATTAGCCGCCCTTCCTTGATCCAATATATTGTTTAATTTGCCATTTTCTGTTTTAAATCGTGTTTTTAATTCTTTTATTTTTTTATCTAAAATTTCTACTTTATTTTTTTCTTTTATAATATTATCAACAACACTACCAGATAATATAAATACGTCTTTATAAATATCACGAAGTTGTATTGCTATACTATCTAACATTTTTTTTTTATTATCATCTGGATCTTCTTCTAAATAAACTTGTTTTAATGCAGTCCTATATTGGTCAACTAACACAAAAAATTGTTCTAATAAAAAGGCAAGATCTTCCCTATATTTTAATGCTGCCCCTTGAAATATAGTTACGTCCGTCATCTTATATTATAAGAATAATTTTATTATTTACATAATCTGTAATATTTTGTTGTGATTGCCGTAGGTGACGAGCGTGTAATTTCTACCAACTCTCCAGGACGAATTCCCATCGCCAGAGCAACCGGATCAAATCTTGATATCTCTGGCAACTCCTTATCTGATGTAATGTAATATTTTTTATATATCATGTCCTTCTCGTCTTGAAACAACACCCTATGAGGAGGAACCATTTCATGTGCAAGAATGTTAAATAAATAATCATTCAAATTTAATACACTAACAAATTTATTATCATTTTTATAAATATTTGATAATAACTCGCGCAAAGTGTCATTAATCTTATCATTTGTTATAATTAATAACTCATCATCACTATCTAAAATTTGTTCCATATCAAACAAATCTTCCACATATTCATAAATATGGTTCTGCTTTAATTTTGGAGGCTCTAAATGATATTTTATAAATATTTTTCTACCCGTTTCTACATTAGTAATAAGCATATCCATTTGTTTATTTTTACACATTGCCTGAAGTTCGTGGGAACCCATCCCTTCATAATCACCCACATCAAATCCTCTATAATTTTTTAATATATCTAAAATAACTGTTCTTGAAATAAATAGTTTTGAAATTAACGGATTATACTTTGCACTTTGGGTTGCCATTGTTTATAATATTAAATTATTATGTTTTTAATATTATTCAATTTTTTTTATATTATCGTTTTCATCACCACTATTTTCTTCTTCGGGATTTGTTTTTAATACTTCTAAATCTTTATCAAACACTGGTTCTATCGTTTCTCGCGTAACCTTATCAATCTCATTTTGTTTATCTATTTCCTTTTCTTCTTCTGTCTTCGTATCTACAACCCGTTTTGGTAATTCTAATTGTGGCATATTTGGAACGTCTGTAGGAACAAACTGTTGGGGACTTGTAGGAACAAACTGTTGGGGAC
>TARA_R110002073_G_scaffold50034_5_pt1 | contig 10671 bp, 7 predicted proteins | sample TARA_R110002073 | Tara Oceans TARA_R110002073 (sample SAMEA4397174) | marine metagenome | biome: Polar Biome; feature: [DCM] deep chlorophyll maximum layer (ENVO:01000326); material: water (ENVO:00002006), including particulate matter (ENVO:01000060) such as... | depth 40 m
TATCAGCGACGCCGTGGTGATCGGCGACCGGCGCAAATACCTGTCCTGTCTGATTATGATCGACCAGGAAAATGTCGAGAAATTCGCGCAGGACCGCAAGATACCGTTCAGCGATTTCCGCAGCCTGTGCCGCGCCCGCGAGGTGCTGGACCAGATCCAGCGCGAGGTGGACGCGGTCAACAAGGAGTTCGCGCAGGTCGAACAGATCAAGAAGTTCCGCTTGATCGACGTGCTGCTGACAGCCGAAGATGAGGAACTGACGGCCACCATGAAGTTGAAGCGATCCACCGTCGAAAAACGCCACAAGGCGTTGATTGATGATATGTATTGAAAAGGGCAACAGCCCATAAATGGGGAGGAAAACCATGACTCATACAAAAACCCTGCTGGCGGCTGCCGCCGTGGCGACATTGGCCGTCGGGGCAAACGCCCAGACGCGCGGTGTCACCGATACCGAAGTCCGCATCGGCGGCGTGCATGACCTGTCGGGCGTGTTTGCCGCAGTCTCGACCCCTGCGGTCAACGGCGCGAACCTCTATTTCGACATGGTCAACGAAAATGGCGGCGTGAATGGGCGCCAGATCAATTATATGGTCGAGGATCACGGCTATCAGCTGCCCCGATCCACGCAGGCTTTCAACAAGCTGATCGAACGCGATCAGGTCTTTGCCATGCTGCTGAACCTGGGCACGCCGATGAACCTGGCCGCCGCCCCGCTGATGGAGCGTCGTGGCGTGCCCAACATCGCGCCGCTGACGGCAGCACGCACAATCCTGCCCAGCATGCCGGAACTGGCGTTCCCGTCCTTCTCCAGCTACTACGATCAGGTCTCGGCCGGACTGGAGTATCTGCAGGCGGAAACCGGTGCGAGCTCGGTCTGCTCGATGTATCTGCCGACCGATTTCGGCGAGGAAATCGCCACGTCGTCGCGTGAAAACGCCGAGCGTCTGGGCATGACTTTTGCCGATGAAACCACCCACCGTCCCGATGACCAGGACTTTGTCGGCGCGGTCAGCCGACTGCGTGCGGCGGGCTGTGACATCGTGACGATGGCGCTGGGCGTGCGGGCCGGTATCACGGTTGTCGCCACCGCCAAGCAGCTGGGTTGGGATGACGTGAGCTTCCTGGCCACCTCGGCCGGGTTCCTCGAGCCGGTGGCCATGGTGCCGGGCGGCGTGACCGACGGTCTGTATGCCGCCGCTGGTTGGCAGGATCTGCGTTCGCGCGCAACCGAAGAAGCCCCGGCTGCCTTCATCGCCGCCTATGAGGCGCGTTACGGCCAGCCGGCAAGCGGTTTTGCCATGCTTGGCTATACCGCCGCGCAGCAGGTGGTGATGGCGCTGGAAGCCGCAGGCCCCGACCTGACCACCGAAAGCTTCATCGCCGGCATGGAATCGCTGAACTACGATGATCCGCTTCTGGGCACGCAGATCGACTTTGGTCCTGGCGATCGCCAGGGTGCGAACGACATCTTCATCAGCCAGGTCGGCGGCGGTCAGTGGAACACGCTGGCCCGCATCGACGGCGACGCGATGTAAGATTTCCCTTGGGGGATGCGAAAGGGGCCGGTTTTCCGGCCCCTTTTCAGTTGCGCGCGGTCAAAGCTTCAGATCGTCTTCGGCCAAGGAGGGCCCAAACGCGGTCTTGGGCCGCAGGCGAAAATGCGATCCGGTCGATTGCGCGGATCGCATTCGGTCGCAGCGAAATATCCGCGGTCCGCTCCTGAGATGGTCTATCGCGACCACATACCAGACGGGATATTTCAGCAAGAGATACTGAGGTTCGATCACGCGTTCCGACGCTGCGCCATCCTCCCTTTGATACTTGATCCTCAGCATCTCAAACTCGATGAAGGCCCTGTGCAACGCTTGCACCACCCGTTTCGGGGGGGCATCGACACCGGCCTGGACGTGGGTGGATGCGGTGGCGCCGATCAATATGCGGGACTTCAGGCGATTCACCTTGCTGCGTTTCTCGGGTGAGAAGGACGCCACCAGCTGTCGCCTGATCGCACCAAGGTTCGCGAGGAAAAGCGGCGAATTCATTTGCTCTGCGACTGCGATGCTGATGAGCAGATCGACCGCCTCGTCATACGCCAGGTTGACGCGCCCGACGCCCCAGCGGTGATCCAGACGCACCCCGCCACCCCGACCGCGATCAGCGTCGATTTGCATCCCCTGTTCGCGCATGAGCGACAGGTCCCGGGCGATCGTTCGCTCGCTGACCCCGTGTTGCAGGGCCAGAACTTTGATCGTGCACAGTTCTTCCTGCTTTAGCTGAACTGCCAGCAGATCCATCCGCCTCAGCCTGCCAAGTCCGTTTGCTCGGGTCATGCAACAAATAAGACATAAATTGGCTTATTTGACCATATCAGTCGAACACCGCAATGGCCGCGAATCTGGCACGGTCCATTGTCTAAAAGCAGGAGAGAAAACCATGAAAATGAACTACTTCGTCGTCGGAACCAACGATATGGCCGCTGCACGGAAGTTCTACGGCGCGCTGTTTGAAAGGTCCGGCCTTGATCGCGTCAGTCCGGCCAAGCGCATGACATATTGGTTGGGTGAAGGTTTTGCCTTTGCCGTCGCCACCCCATTCGATGGGCAGCCGGCGACCGCTGGAAACGGATCAATGGTGGGTTTCGATGTCGGGTCAAACGAAGAAGTCGAAAGGTTTCATCAGTTGGCCCTCTCGCTGGGCGGCACGTGCGAAGGCGCGCCGGGTCGGCGGGGACTCATATACTCCGCCTATGTACGGGATCTCGACAGAAACAAGCTGTGCTTTTCCGGCTAAGGCCCGATTTCGGAATATCGCCCGGGATAGTAGGCAGTGAACAAGGGCCGTGTGAACCGGCCCTTGTGGATCGTTCAGGTTTTCACGGCGCTTGGAGCGCCGCGCAAATTCACTCAGCTGGCATCGCAGCTTCTTCAACGGCCAGCGGATGCGGGATGTGAACCAGCATTTCCTTCGGGCAGACCTGGATGAACTGCGCCTTCTCGATATCCCAGCGACGCAGGATCTCGGCGCCCTTGACGCTTTCGGTTTCCCTTACATGCCGTTCGATCAGGGATTTCAGCTGCGACTCCCAGTGATCCACCGTCACCGGGCAAGTAACCAGCGTTTCCATGTTCAACATGTTCAGCGCCGTGCCGTCCGGGTCATAGACATAGGCCATGCCGCCGGTCATGCCCGCGCCGAAATTGGCCCCGATGGAGCCCAGGATCACCGCGATACCGCCGGTCATGTATTCGCATCCGTTCGAGCCGCAGCCCTCGATCACCACCGATGCGCCTGAGTTGCGCACCGCGAACCGCTCACCGGCGCGGCCGGCGGCCAGCAGCGTGCCGGCCGTGGCGCCATACAGAACCGTGTTGCCGATGATCGTGTTCTCGGCGGCCTTCAGCGGCGAGGACATGCGCGGACGCACGACGATCATGCCGCCCGACAGCCCCTTGCCGACATAGTCATTGGCATCGCCGAACACTTCCAGCTTCAGCCCCCGCACCGCAAACGCCCCCAGCGATTGCCCGGCGCTGCCGGCCAGCTTGACCGTCAGGTGATCGTGCTGAAGCGCGTTGTTCATGCCGAACTTGGCGACGATATGGCTGGAAACCCGCGTGCCAACGGTCCGATGCGTGTTCTGCACGGCGTAGGACAGCTGCATCTTTTCGCCATCCTGCAAGAAGCGCGCGCCGTCGCGGATGATTTCCGCATCCAGCGTGTCCGGCACCGTGTTGCGCGGCTTGTCGCGGTCATAGCGGATGTTGCGCGCGCCATCGACGGTGATCAGCAGCGGGTTCAGGTCCAGGTCATCAAGATGCGCCGATCCCCGGCTGACCTGCGTCAGCAGATCGGCGCGGCCGATGATCTCGTCGATCGACCGGGCGCCCAGCTCGGCCAGGATTTCACGGACCTCCTGCGCGTAGAAGGTAATCAGATTGACCACCTTGTCAGCGTTGCCGGTGAACTTGGCGCGCAGTGGCTCGCTTTGCGTGCAGACACCCACGGGGCAGGTGTTCGACTGGCATTGGCGCACCATGATGCAACCCATGGCGATCAGCGCGGCGGTGCCGATGCCGAACTCCTCGGCGCCCATCATCGCCGCCATGACAATGTCGCGCCCGGTGCGCAGCCCGCCATCGGTGCGCAGCGTCACGCGTTCGCGCAGGTTGTTCATCGCCAGAACCTGATGCGCCTCGGTCAGGCCCATTTCCCAGGGCAGGCCCGCATATTTGATGCTGGTGCCGGGGGATGCGCCGGTGCCACCGTTATGGCCGGAAATCAGGATGATATCCGCCTTGGCCTTGGCCACGCCCGCCGCAATGGTGCCAACCCCGGACGACGCAACCAGTTTCACCGTGACCTTGGCGCGCGGGTTGATCTGCTTGAGGTCATAGATCAGCTGCGCCAGATCTTCGATCGAATAGATATCGTGGTGCGGCGGGGGTGAAATCAGCGTCACACCCGGTGTCGAATGGCGCAGCTTGGCGATCAGCTTGGTGACCTTCATGCCGGGCAATTGCCCGCCTTCACCGGGCTTGGCGCCCTGGGCGACCTTGATCTCCAGTTCCTCACACGCCAGCAGATATTCCGCCGTCACGCCAAAGCGCCCCGAGGCCACCTGCTTGATCTTCGCGCTGGCGTTGTCGCCGTTGGGCTCGGGCGTGAAATCGTCCGGGCTTTCGCCGCCTTCACCGCTGTCGGATTTGGCGCCGATGCGGTTCATGGCGATGGACAGGGTGCGGTGCGCCTCGGGCGACAAGGCACCCAGCGACATGCCGGGCGTCACAAATCGCTTGCGGATCGAAGTGATCGATTCCACTTCCTCCAGCGGGATCGGACGGCCCAGCGGCTTGAAGTCCAGCAGATCGCGCAGATGGATCGGCGGGTTGGCCTTCAATGCCGCCGAATATTTGCGCCACATGTCATAGCTGGCGCGGTCGCAGGCCGATTGCAGCAGATGCATCGTCTGGGCTTCCCAGGCGTGTTTCTCGCCCGAACGCCGGGCCTTGTAAAACCCACCCACCGGCAGCGGCACAATGGCGCCCTTCCAGCCCTTGGCGTGCACTTCCTCGACCTTGCGCTGGATCCCATGCAGGCCAATGCCGGAAATACGGCTGTGCATCCCGGGGAAATATTCGGCCACCAGCGCGCGGCTCAGCCCCACGGATTCGAAGTTCAGCCCGCCGCGATAGGACGAGATCACCGAAATCCCCATCTTGGACATGATCTTCAGAAGACCCGCGTCGATGGCATCGCGATACCGGCGCATCGCGTCGGTCAGCGTGCCGTCCAGCAGCCCGCGCTCGATGCGGTTGGCCAGCGTGTCCTGCGCCAGATAGGGGTTCACGGTGGTCGCCCCGCAACCGATCAGCACGGCAAAGTAATGCGGATCCACGCCTTCTGCCGACCGCACGTTGATCGAGGTGAAGGTGCGCAACCCCTTGCGGGTCAGCCAGGAATGCACGGCACTGGTGGCCAGGATCATCGGCATGGGCACGCGGTTGGCACCCTGCTGCTCGTCGGACAGCACGATATGCACGGCACCCGAGCGCACGGCGTCCTCGGCCTCGGCGCGGATGCGTTTCAGCCCCTGCCGCAGGGCGTCTTCGCGCGCCGTGTCGTCAAAGGTGCAGTCGATATGCACGACATCCTGCCCGAACTGACCGACCATGACGCGGAATTCTTCGTTCGCGATGAACGGACTTTCCAGCACCAGGATCTCGGTATGCGCGCTGCTTTCATCCAACACGTTCTTGAGGTTGCCGAAGCGGGTTTTCAGGCTCATCACCCGGTTCTCGCGCAGGCTGTCGATCGGCGGGTTGGTGACCTGGCTGAAATTCTGTCGGAAGAAATGGCTCAGCGGCCGGTAGACGTTTGACAGCACCGCCGACGGGGTGTCATCGCCCATCGAGGCGATCATCTCCTTGCCATCCTCGGCCATCGGCGCCAGCACCTGCTCGACCTCCTCGATCGAATAGCCGGCGGCCACTTGACGGCGGCGCAGGTCATCGCCGGAATAGGCGGCTTTTTCCGGCACGTCGGCCAGAAGCTGGTTGAGTTCGACGATCTTTTCGATCCATTCGCCAAACGGCTGGCTGGCGGCCAGCGTGTCCTTCATGTCCGCGTCGTGAAAGAGCGTGCCGGTTTCCATGTCGACGGCGATCATCTGCCCCGGCCCCAGCGCGCCCTTTTCGCGCACGTTCAATTCGTCCACGGGAACCATCCCAGCTTCGGATCCGGCAATCAGCAATCCGTTGCCGGTCACCACATACCGCATCGGGCGCAGGCCGTTGCGGTCCAGCCCGCCGCAGACCCAGCGGCCATCGGTCATCGCCAGCGCGGCGGGGCCGTCCCAGGGCTCCATGACCGAATTGCAATAGGCATACATGTCCGCCCATGCCCGTGGCAGTTCCACGGTGGCTTTTGACCACGCTTCGGGCACCAGCATCGTCTTGGCCATCGGCGCCGAGCGCCCGCCGCGCACCAGCACCTCGAACACCGCGTCCAGCGCACCCGAATCGGACGCACCGGCCGGGATGATCGGCTTGATGTCCTCGGCCTTGTCGCCAAAGGCGGCGCTGGCCATGCGGATCTCATGGCTGCGCATCCAGTTGATGTTGCCCTTCAGCGTGTTGATCTCGCCGTTATGGGCCAACATGCGGAACGGCTGGGCCAGCCACCATTGCGGGAAAGTGTTGGTCGAATAACGCTGGTGGTAGATGGCAAAAGACGACACGAAGGCCGGATCCTGCAAATCAGGATAGAATTCGGCCACTTGCTCGGCCAGCATCATGCCCTTGTAGATCACCGACCGGCAGGACAGGCTGCACAGGTAGAGCGCCGGGATCTGCGCGGCGGCTGCGGCTTTTTCGATCCGGCGGCGGATCACATAAAGCTCGCGCTCGAAGGTTTCCTCGTCTGTGCCCTTGGTGTTCTTGATCAGGATCTGCTCGATCTCGGGGCGCGTGGCATTCGCCTTTTCCCCCAGAACCGAGGTATCGACCGGCACATGACGCCAGCCATAGATGTAGTAGCCCATGCGCAGCACTTCGCTTTCGACGATCGTGCGGCAGCGTTCCTGCGCGCCGAAATCGGTGCGCGGCAGGAACACCTGCCCGACGGCGATCAGCGCGTTCATGTCGGGCTCATGCCCGGTGCGGCGGATCTGGTCGTAGAAGAACGGAACCGGGATTTGCAGGTGAATGCCCGCGCCGTCGCCGGTCTTTCCGTCGGCGTCCACGGCGCCCCGGTGCCAGATGGCCTTCAAGGCGTTGATCCCGCTGTCCACGACTTCGCGGCTGGGCCTGCCGTCAATCGACACCACCAGTCCGACACCGCAGGATGAATGCTCGTCATCGGTCTTGTAGAGACCATGTTCCGCCATGTGGGCGCGCCTGGCTTCCTCGGTGGCAACCCAGTTTTCGTCATACTTGGTCATGTCAGGTCTTCCTTGTCCGAGAGGCCGAATTTCGCCAGGGTTTCCGTGCGCGTCAGGCGCGGATGGTCACCGGCATAAGCGAAGCTGTCAGGCTTGTGGTCGATGTAGATTTCACTGTTGAAGGTCAGGCCGTTGGCATCGTCAAACAACCCAACCGGAATTTCCAGATTGGCGGACATCGCCCCCTTTGGCGTGACGTGGTAATACAGCGGCGAGCCGCAGGTCCGGCAATTGGCCCGTTCCGCCCAGTTCGAGCTTTGGAACCGGGCGATTTGCGCGGCGCCCTGCCACTGGACATTGTCTTGCGGCACGGTGATGCCCAGCAGCGCCGAGCCCGTCCAGCGGCGGCACATCTCGCAATGGCAGGCACCAAAGTCGCGGCTGGTCAGCGTGGCGGTGAAGCGCACCGCGCCGCACAGGCAACCGCCCGATCGCGCGCTCATCGGGCTATTCCGCCGCGACACTGGCGGGCTGCGCCAGATAGGTGAGCATCGCATCGGCCGCGTCGCGCCCGTCGCGGATCGCCCAGACCACCAGCGACGCCCCGCGCACGATGTCGCCGACCGCATAGACGCCGGGCAGGCTGGTCATGTGCGTGGCGTGATCACAGCGGATCGTGCCCCAGCGCGTCACGGTCAGTTCGGGCGTGTTCCACAGGGTCGGCAGCGCCTCGGGTTCGAAGCCCAGCGCCTTGATGACCAGATCGGCGGGCTCATGATAGTCCGCGCCGTCGATCAGCTCGGGCGCGCGGCGGCCCGAGGCATCGGGCACACCCAGACGCATCCTTTGCACCATCACACCGCTGACCGCGTCGTCGCCGGTAAAGCCGGCCGGGGCGGTCAGCCAGACGAACTCCACGCCTTCCTCCTCGGCGTTGAGCACTTCGCGCTGCGAGCCGGGCATGTTGTCGCGGTCGCGCCGATACAGCAGCTTGACGCTGGTCGCGCCCTGACGCACGGCGGTGCGCACGCAGTCCATGGCGGTATCGCCACCACCGATCACCACGACGCGCTTGCCATCGGCGTTCAACATCCCCGAGTCATACTCTGCCACGTCATCGCCAAAGCTCTTGCGGTTCGAGGCCGTCAGATAGTCGATGGCCTTGACGATCCCCTCCAGCCCGGCGCCCGGCGCCGCCAGATCGCGCGACTTGTAGACGCCGGTGGCGATCAGAACCGCGTCATGCTTGCCGCGGATCGCGTCAAAGCTGATGTCCTCGCCCACCAAGCAATTCAGAACGAACTGGACGCCGGCGGCTTCCAACTGTTCGATCCGGCGCATGACAACCGGCTTTTCCAGCTTGAAGCTGGGAATGCCATAGGTCAGCAACCCGCCCGCACGGTCGTAGCGGTCATAGACCGTGACCTGAACCCCGGCACGCCGCAGGCGGTCGGCGGCGGCCAGGCCACCGGGCCCCGCGCCAATGATGCCCACCGATTCGCCGCGTTCCTGCGTCGGTGTCGCGGGCTGGACCCAGCCCCGCTCCCATGCCGTGTCGGTGATGTATTTCTCGACCGCGCCGATGGTCACGGTGCCATGGCCCGCTTGCTCGATCACGCAATTGCCTTCGCACAGACGGTCCTGCGGGCAGATACGGCCGCAAATTTCGGGAAAGGTATTGGTGGCCTGGCTGAGCTCATAGGCTTCTTGCAACCGCCCGGTGGCCGTCATCATCAGCCAATCGGGGATGTTGTTGTGCAAGGGGCAATGCGACTGGCAATAGGGCACGCCGCACTGGCTGCACCGGCTGGCCTGTTCGGCGGCCTTGTCTGCGGCATATTCGCGGTAGATCTCGTCGTAATCCTCGCGGCGCGCATCGGCGCTGCGCTTCTCGGGCATTTCTTTTGACGTGGTCACGAATTTGAGCATCGGCTGCTTCGCCATGGCGGGCCCCTCCAGGTTGTCGCGCAGCAATACTCTGCCGGGAAACGCAATAAAAGTCAGAACGTGTTACCTATATTCAAATTTTTTCAGCGCAGCAGCGCCCGGTCAAGCAGTCTTGTCGCCTTTTTGTGTCATAATAGGTTACCTATAATTCAGATTTCAGCCGCGCCCCAAAACCGCTAGGTTGCGCCGCGAACCATTACGGACATCCGACATGACCCTGCTCAATTTGCTTGTTCTGGCCCTGATTCAAGGGATTACAGAGTTTCTGCCGATCTCGTCATCGGCCCATCTGATCCTGCTTCCGCAGCTGACCGGCATGGTGGATCAGGGCCTGGTCATCGACGTGGCCGTGCATGTAGGCACGCTGCTGGCGGTGATGCTGTATTTCCGGGCGGATGTCGTGATGGTCGCGCGCGGCATTCCGCGGCTTTTGCGGGGTCGCATTGATTCGCCGGGTGCGCGTATGGCGTTCTTGCTGATCATCGCCACGATCCCTGTCATGGCGCTGGGGTTGGTGCTGAAGGAAACCGGGCTGGTCGACCAGTTGCGCAGCATGGCGGTGATCGGCTGGACGATGCTGATCTTCGGCATTGTGCTGTATGTCGCGGATAAGCGCGGCGCCGAGGAGCGGATCGCCACCGACTGGACCCTGCGCGACGCCATCGTCCTGGGGCTTTGGCAGGCGCTGGCCCTGATCCCGGGCACCTCGCGTTCGGGGATCACCATCACCGGCGCCCGGCTTCTGGGGTTCGAGCGCCACGACGCCGCGCGCCTGTCGATGCTGATGTCCATTCCCACGATCATCGCCAGCGGCGGATTGACCGCGCTGGACCTGATCGGCAACGTCAATTCGCAAACGCTGATCGACGGATCCATTGCCGCCGGGCTGGCCTTTGTGTCGGCGTTGCTGGCCTTGTCGCTGATGATGCGCCTTTTGAACGCGGTCAGCTTCACGCCCTATGTGATCTACCGGATCATCCTGGGCGCGGTGCTGCTAGTGCTGGCCTATTCCTGACCGTGCAGGCCCTTCGCGGATTCCACGATGGCGGTATATTGCCCGGCCGGGCGATACCGCCACAGGTATCCCGGCAGGATCAGCTCCATCGGCGTCGGATCAATGCCCAGATCAGCCAGGGTTCTGGCTCCGTCGGATACCACATTGTCGTAGGCCAGGGCGCGGATCTGATCCAGCGTCAGCAATGAATTGGTGAACAGCCCGGCCGTCATGAACTGCGCCGCGCTCAACGACCGGGCCACGATGCGCGCGATGAAGCCGGGCAAGTTGATGATGACGCGGTGGCGGCGGGTTTCGCGCAGCAGGCGCTGCATCAAGCCGCGGAAGG
>TARA_R110002073_G_scaffold32099_3_pt1 | contig 10668 bp, 8 predicted proteins | sample TARA_R110002073 | Tara Oceans TARA_R110002073 (sample SAMEA4397174) | marine metagenome | biome: Polar Biome; feature: [DCM] deep chlorophyll maximum layer (ENVO:01000326); material: water (ENVO:00002006), including particulate matter (ENVO:01000060) such as... | depth 40 m
GAATGGTTTCCGCCATTGCCGCGCCACCTTCAAGCTTTACCGCCGCACAGCCGGTTTCCCGCAAGGCCCGCGAAGCATTCTCAAAGGCCTGTTCTTTCGATTGTTCAAATGACCCGAATGGCATGTCCAGAATAACCATGGCTTTTTGCGCCCCGCGCATCACGGCCTTGGTATGCTCAATCATGGTGTCAAGAGACACCCCGATGGTGCTTTCCATGCCGTAAAGGACCATCGCGAGACTGTCGCCCACCAGAAGAAAATCCACATATTGGTCAAGCTGCGCCGCCATCGGGGCGGTGTAAGCCGTCAGAGATACGACGGGGCGCTCACCTTTCAGTTTGGTGATGTCCCGAACGGTATTCCGGCGCACTTTGTTATCTGCATACATTAGTCTTCTCCTGATCTTTTTTATACTTATAAAAAGTCAGTCTCCCAAAGCCGTAAAGCCTTCCTTTATTCCCACTCGATGGTGCCCGGTGGTTTTGAGGTAATATCATAAACAACACGGTTTATGCCCCGGACTTCATTGATAATCCGGGTTGATACCCGGCTAAGAAATTCATGGTCAAAATGAAAATAATCAGCCGTCATGCCATCGGTCGAGGTCACTGCCCGTAGTGCACAAACATAATCATACGTCCGGGCATCTCCCATAACCCCAACAGTACGCACCGGCAACAGAACAGCAAATGCCTGCCAGATCGTATCATACAGACCCGCCAGTTTGATTTCCTGCAGATAAATATCATCCGCCTTTCGCAAAATATCGCATTTTTCCGGCGTAATGTCACCCGGAATGCGGATCGCAAGACCCGGCCCCGGGAAAGGATGACGTCGGATGAAGGCTTCCGGCAGACCGAGTTCCCGGCCCAGTTCCCGCACTTCATCCTTGAACAGTTCCCGTAACGGCTCCACCAGATCCATCTTCATCCGCGCCGGCAGTCCGCCAACGTTATGATGGGATTTAATGGTGACGCTTGGTCCGCCCGTGAAAGATACGCTTTCAATCACATCAGGATACAATGTTCCCTGAGCGAGGAAATCGGCGCCGCCAATTTTCTTGGCTTCCGCGTCAAATACATCAATAAACAGGCCACCGATGATTTTGCGCTTCTTCTCCGGATCATTCACCCCTTCGAGCTTGCCGAGGAACAGATCCGCCACATCCTTGTGGATCAAATTAATATTGTAATGATCCCGGAACAGGGTCACCACTTCTTCCGCCTCGTTCAGACGCATCAGCCCATGATCCACAAACACACAGGTCAGTTGATCGCCAATGGCCTCATGCAGCAGGACGGCGACGACAGAACTGTCGACCCCGCCGGACAGGCCGCAAATCACACGACCAGCGCCCACCTGCATGCGAATGGCGTCAATGGCTGTTTCCTTGAAAGACGCCATGGTCCAATCGCCCTTAAGACCGACAACTTTATGTACGAAATTAGCGATGACGCGGGCCCCATCCGGGGTATGCACCACTTCCGGGTGGAATTGAACCGCATAAAATTTACGGGCTTCATCCGCGATCGCCGCATAAGGCGCGTTGCCACTGGTGGCGGTGACGACAAAACCTTCCGGCAGTTCGACCACTTTATCACCGTGGCTCATCCAAACCTGATGGCTTTCCCCTTTGGCCCACACGCCTTCGAACAAAGCACAATCCGCCTTGATGTCGATAAAAGCGCGTCCGAATTCTTTTTCCTCGGAGAGACTGACCTTGCCACCAAGTTGCTGACACATCAGCTGTTCACCGTAACAGATGCCCAGGATCGGAACACCCATGGTGAAAATTTCTTCTGGCGCCTGCGGGGCTTCAATGCCGTTGACGGAATTCGGCCCGCCCGACAGAATAATTCCTGCCGGGTTAAAGTCCGCCAATACTTCCGCCGCCTTGTTGAAAGGCACAATCTCTGAATAAACACCGCTTTCCCGAACCCGGCGGGCGATCAGCTGCGTTACCTGGGAGCCGAAATCGATGATGAGAATTTTATCTGTCATGCTTAAAATTACCTTGCCTAATATAACTTGTCCAGCCTGGAGGGCGGCTCTATGCGCTCTTCTCCAGGATGGCCACAAAAAATCCATCAGTACCGTGGGAATACGGCGACAGCGCCAAACATTCCGGCAGTGTGGATAAACTCTTTAATTCAGGAGCCCCTTCTCCCTGATCAATGCTTCTGTAAGACACGAGTTTCGCGTCCTTCTGTTCAGCCAGAAATGTCTCTATCTGGTGCTCGTTTTCATCGACGAACAGAGAACAGGTCATATAGATCATGCGTCCGCCGGGCTTGACAAACCCCCACCCCTCGGTCAGTAAATTCTTCTGAATTCGACAATATTGGGTAAGTTTCTCTTCCGTCAGTCGCCACTTGGATTCCGGATTCCGACGCCAGACCCCGCTGCCGCTGCAGGGAACATCAAGCATCACCCGATCCATCCTGGCTTCATGTTCCGCCAGAATGCTTTTACGCTTGCCCCCTGCGGTATCAATCAAATGCGCCTGCAGAATACGGGCATCGGCCCGCTTGGCGCGGGGCTTCAGATCCTTCAAACGATATTTGTTATTGTCAAAAGCATAAATCTGCCCCTTGTTATCCATCAGGGCCGCGGCAGCCAACGTCTTGCCCCCCGCCCCGGCACAAAGGTCCATCACCTGCTGACCTGGCTTGATGTCAGCGAGTTTGACAGCAAGTTGCGCCGCCTCATCCTGAACCTCAATCAACCCGTCCTGATAAATTTCCCAGGCGTCAATACGTGGGTTTTCATCCAGAATAAGAGCGGTATCTGCCCACTTTCCTTTTTCAAAGGCAAGGCCTTCGGATTTCAGAAACGCTTCAACCTTATCCCCCTCGCCCTTACCTGCATTAACCCGTAATTCAAACGGCGCCCGCCCGTTTAACCGGGCGAGTTCATCTGAAAAATTATCGCCGAAACGCATCTTGAGACGGTCTTCCAGCCACAGAGGATAATTCAGGTCATGATGCGGCAATTTTTCATGCGCCTCTGACACGAACGTCCGTTCTTCATCGCTCAACACATCCGGCGCATGGTCCGCCCCGTTAAACAATGCCTCAAGGCTTTCGCTATCCTGGGTCTCTGACAGGCTGAGCAACAACATGCGACGCATGTCTCCGGCCGCCTGATCACAAAGATATCCCCAGTTCCGGATCACCTGATACACCAGCCCCGTGACAGCCCGGCGATCACGGGAACCGGCATAACGCCGGGTGCGGAAATATTTACGGATCAGCACATCGGCCGACGCCCCGTCTGCGGACAGGCTGTCGGCCACCTGTTCCAATATGTCTAGGGCGGCCTGTATGCGGGCGGGTTCAATCATGATAATGCCTTATGAGGAAGGATAATTCGGTGATTCCCGGGTGATCGCCACATCATGGACATGGCTCTCCCGCAGTCCCGCCGTGGAAATTTTGACAAATTCGGCCCGTTTATGGAAATCCTGAATGGTCGCACTGCCGGTATAGCCCATAGACGCCCGGACACCACCAACCAGTTGATGGATCATGCTGGCGACTTCGCCTTTAAACGGCACCTGTCCTTCGATGCCTTCCGGCACCAGCTTCAGGTTATCCGTCACTTCTTCCTGGAAGTAACGGTCCGCAGACCCCCGCGCCATGGCGCCGAGAGACCCCATACCACGATACGCTTTATAAGACCGGCCTTTATACAGGAAAACTTCACCGGGAGACTCAGCCGTTCCGGCCAGCAGGGAACCGATCATGACAGAGCTTGCGCCCGCCGCAATCGCCTTGGCAATATCCCCGGATGTCTTCAGGCCGCCGTCAGCAATAATCGGCACGCCGGCTTTTTGCGCCACATCGACAGAATCCATAATGGCGGTCAACTGGGGCACCCCGACGCCTGCGATAATGCGTGTGGTACAGATAGATCCCGGCCCGATACCGATTTTCACGGCATCTGCCCCCGCATCAATCAAAGCCTTGGTGCCCGCGCCTGTCGCGACATTGCCGCCAACGATCTGCACATCGCCATATTGTTTCTTGATTTTCGCAATCGCCTCAAGCACCCCTTTGGAATGGCCATGCGCCGTATCAACCACCAGCATATCAACGCCGGCATCGACCAGAGCCTCGGCCCGGGCGAAACCATCGGCCCCAACGGATGTCGCCGCGGCGACCCGCAACCGGCCATCACTATCTTTACTGGCATTAGGGTGCAGACGGGCCTTTTCGATATCCTTCACCGTGATCAGACCAATACAACTGTAGGCGTCATCCACCACCAGCACTTTTTCAATGCGATGCTTATGCAGAAGCATTTTAGCTTCTTCCATGCTGACGCCGGCTTTGACTGTCACCAGATTTTCACTGGTCATCAGTTCCCGGACAGGCTGTTGCATGTTGGTGGCAAACCGCACATCACGGTTGGTGATAATTCCGACCAGGCGACGGGTTTGCGGCTCCACCACGGGAATGCCGGAAATTTTCTGACTGACCATCAGGTCCAGAGCTTCGGACAGGGTCTGGTCGGGATGGATGGTCAGCGGATCGATCACCATGCCGGATTCGAATTTCTTGACCTTGCGGACTTCCGCAGCCTGTTCTGCGATGGAATAATTCTTGTGAATAACCCCGATACCGCCCATTTGCGCCATGGCGATGGCCATAGGTGATTCCGTCACCGTATCCATAGCGGCTGAAATCATTGGAATGGTAAGGTGAATTTTCTTCGTGACATGGGTGCTGACATCGACCTGACCCGGCAGGACATTCGACTCCTGTGGCACAAGTAAGACATCATCAAAAGTAAGGGCTTCACGGATATTCATTTCGACTCCTAATTAGGTAAGGCAAAAAAAAATATCCCGCTGTGGTATAAAAATTACAACATCATCAGGAAAGTTTTCTGCAGATAGCAGCTATTGGCATAAAGGTCAAAAAGAAAGCGTCAAAAAAGACGATTTTCTATTCCTCCACTTTATTCTGCGGACTTTTAAATCCCTGAGCCACCAAGTAGGTTTCTGCAGATTCGGGCCGGCTCGCCGGCGGCTTGTAATGACGTACCGTTTTAAAACACTGTTTCAGTTCTTTTAAAAGCTCCTGATCGGCGCCGCCCCGGAAAACCTTGGCCACAAATACCCCGTTAGGCCCCAATGTCTTTTTGGCAAAATCAAAGGCCACTTCCACCAGCGCCAGAGTACGAATATGATCGGTCTGCTGATGACCAGTGGTCGCCGCCGCCATATCACTCATCACCAAATCAACCGGGCCGTCCAGAAGCCCAAGCAGTTCCCGTTCCGCCTCGTCAGTGGTAAAATCCATCTGCAGGAAGGTCGCCCCTTCAATCGGCACAATTTCCAGAAGGTCAATACCGACCACCTTGGCCTTCTTGCCTTTTTTCTTCAACGCCACCTGGGTCCATCCGCCCGGCGCCGCGCCCAGATCCACCACAGATTTTGCATGTTTCAACAAACCGAACTTTTCGTCAAGTTCCGTCAGTTTATAAGCCGAACGCGCCCGATAGCCGTCCCGGTTCGCCGCATCAACATAAGGATCGTTCAATTGACGCTGCAACCAGCGTACAGAAGAAATCTTGCGCCCGCGCGATGTTTTGACACGGAACTTTTCCCCCCGGGTCAGGCCACGAGGGTCGGTTTTGCGTTCTTTACCGGTTCCGGTCAATTTTGGTCTTTTAATCACGTGATACTTCCTAAGCGCGCCGGGTTTATCGGCACACCTTATTTCTTCGCCGCCTTGCTATTGCGGTTGCGGTTAGGCCGGTTCCGGCGGCGATTGTTTTTCTTGCGGCGGGGCGTTGTCGTTTCCATCATTTCCAGCAACATGCCCTCGCGAATGCCGCGGTCCGCAACCCGTATATCACGGATCGGCCATAAATCCATAATGGATTCCAGAATGGCGCAGCCTGCGACCACAAGATCGGCCCGGTCCTTGCCAATGCTCTTCAACGCCACCCGGGCGTCATAGTCGAGCCCTGACAACTGCTGACACAACGCCTGTATTTCAGCGGCCTTGACCTTGGTGCCATCAACCTTGTTGCGGTCATAGGTTTCCAGCCCGAGCTGCATACTGGTCAACGTCGTGATCGTCCCGGATGTCCCCAGCAGTTGCACCCGACCTTCACCGACCTCTGCCGCCATATTGTTTTTGGCTTCAAAGGGCAGAATAACATCAAGGATACTTTGTCGCATCTCCGCATAATGATCGGCTGAAATCGCGTCCTTGGTGCCATACTTCTCTGACAGGTTCACCACCCCGAACGGAATCGACGTCCAATCAAGGATTTCCGGCATGCCGTTCTTATGGACCTTGACCCAAATCAGTTCCGTACTGCCACCGCCAATATCAAAGACGATCGCCCGCGGTGTGTTACGGTCCAGTAGAGCCTTGCAGCCCATCACCGCGAACCGCGCCTCTTCCATGGGGTCAATGATATCAAGCTTGATGCGAACCTCTTTTTCCACCCGCTCGACGAAGGCATCACAATTCAGGGCTTCCCGGCAAGCCTGGGTCGCCACATTGCGCATGTGGGTCACGCCACGGCGTTTGATCTTCGCAACGCAAATGTCGAGTGCCGCGATGGTCCGGTCAATTGCGGCCTCGGACAAAGTTCCATTCTGCCCCAATCCTTCCCCGAGACGCACAATCCGTGAGAAACTGTCAATAACCTTGAACCCGCCCTCGGTTTGCTGCGCCACCAGAAGACGACAATTGTTGGTGCCCAAGTCAATCGCACTATAGATATGATTGGAAATCGGTTTTTGAAATTGCGGATTGCGATTAGAATTATTTTTTCTATTCGGACGCGCCTGACGCACGGCCGGCCTGTTTTTGCCGCCATCCGGTTTTTCAAGCGCAGTTCCGGCCGCCGACCCCCCATTATGGTTCCGCGCCGCCTTGTTTTCTGGACTCGACACGGAACCCGTATCAGACTGTGACGTTTTTTTCTTTCGCCTCCGGTCCGGTCGATTGTTAATTTCTGTATTCATTACAGGCAAAATACTCTTAAATTTTACCGGATCCTCCTGGATAAGGTAATTTATCACTTTTTATATAATGCCTCGAGGGCCAGTACCAACCAAAAAACCAAAAATATTTCTGGACCTCATAAAAAAAATCATTATATAGGGCACATCAAATGCTCAAGCGCATCTGATCCGGAGTAGTTTAATGGTAGAACTATGGACTCTGACTCCATCAGTAGTGGTTCGAATCCACTCTCCGGATCCAATTCTCCACAAATCAGACCAACAAAGTGGTCCCACAGTACCGTGTTCTCTTTTCAGTTTTGCACCTGTCCTCTTTTCTTGGATATCTTTTCCTCCTGTAAACCTTTCCGTATTATACTGTTTAAGTATTTCCCCCTGATGTGATAACCTCATCTGGGGTAATGAGCAGAGTATCTTTCCGGGAATTCTAAAGTGAAGTTTTTTCTGATTATCATCCTGTCGCTATCAACGCTCGCAGCTCACCTCCCTGCAAGCAGTGCCGCCGCCAAAGTCGTGCGCATGATTTCTTCCGACTGGCCCCCCTATTCAGGATCAGATCTACCTGAGCAGGGTGCAACCATCAAAGTGGTGCGGGCGGCGTTTGCCAAAATGGGATACCACTTGATTGTCGAGCACCACCCCTGGGAACGGGCGATTAGCATATCCCGGCATAATCCGGAATATATTGGCATTCTGCCCATCGCATATTCAAAAAAACGCGAGAAAACATGTATTTTCTCTCAACCTGTCGGCGCCAATATGCCCACTCTGGCCTATCATCGCGATGACCCTGTGGAGTGGGACAAACTCACCGACCTGAAAGGCATTCCTATTGGTACCGTCAGAGGGTATTTGAATTCAGTGGAATTTGACCGCCTGGCGGCAGAAAATATCCTTACGGTACGCCCGGTCGCAACTGACAATATCAATCTCCGGAAATTGGCGGCCCACCGTCTCCGCCTGGCCGTGGTTGATCTTCATGTTCTACATTACCTTTTGGAGACTGATCCTGATCTTGTTGAAGAACGAAAGAAAGACAAAAAAGCCCTCCCCCTTCTCATACCTTCAAAAATCATTGAAAAGTCGGATCTTTTTATTTGTTTCAGCAGGTCCAGAAAAGGCAAGAGAATGAATGCTCTTTTCTCAAAGGGGCTAAGCAAAATTGACCCAGAAAAAATATTTTCCCGTTATATGAATGACCTTAAAACAGCACTCGATCAAGATCGCCTTATTTCAGGGCCGGGCAAGCCATAAAAAAGGCCCTCATTGCTGAGAGCCTTTTTCTTGCCATGGAACACTTTTATTCCGATGCGGATGCTTCGTGAGGCTCAAGCGCCTCCTCCAGCGCCACTTCTTCAGGCGAGGCCATATATTTATTCATCACCGCCGCGCCAACAGAATCGCCCCAGACGTTCACGGTGGTGCGGAAACGGTCGAGGAACCAGTCAACGGACAGCAGGATTCCAATCCCTTCAGCCGGAAGACCAACGGCGCCCAGCACGATCAGCATGGTCACGGTCCCGGCCTGTGGAATACCGGCCGCCCCGATCGCCGCCAGAGTGGCCGTCACCACGATCAGGACCTGCGCACCAATGCCAAGTTCAATCCCGTACATCTGGGCGATAAACATGGCGGCAATCGCTTCATAAAGCGCGGTGCCGTTCATATTAACCGTACTGCCCAGCGGCAGCACGAACCGCACCGCCCGCTCACTCAAACCATGTTCATGCGCGCATTCCATCGTCAGCGGCAATGTCGCCGAGGAACTGGCTGTACCAAAAGCCGTCAGCAAAGCCCGGGCCATATCCTTGACAAAGCCTATACCACGACCAGACATGGTCATCATGATCAAGAAAAGTACAACAGAATGCACCGCCAAGGCGATCAGAACCGTCGCAACATATTTGCCAATCCCGAGGATTGTCGCCAGAAAAGCCTCACCACCGCCTGCTTCGCCAAGAGACGACGCCACCAAAGCGAAGACACCAATTGGCGCGAAATACATGATCCAGCCAACGATTTTCATCATGGCATCGTTCAGGCCTTCGAAAAAGTCGATCACTTTCCCGCCGGCGGCGCCAACCGTGGTCACGGCCGCCCCGAAAATCACGGCAAAGAACACCAGCGGCAATAACTGCAGATCAACCGCCGACTTCACCAGATTGGGCGAAATCAGGCTAAGCAGAATATCGCTGAACGTCATGCCACCATTACTTTCGGCTTTCGCCTGCCCCGCCCGCAAGGCCTCTGCACTCATTTCAACACCAACGCCCGGCTGAATCAGATTTACCAGCACCAGACCAATGATAATCGCAATCACTGTGGTGGAGAGATAATAGAGCATGGTCAGACCACCCGGCCGGCCAAGCTTGCGGATATCACCCAGAGACGCAACGCCTGAAATCACCGCCGCCAAGATCAATGGCACAATGGTCATTTTCAACGCATTGAGGAACAAAGTCCCCATCCATTTGATCACCAGAACATCTTCCCCGAAGAACCAGCCTGCCCCAAGGCCCGCGACCATTCCGACCACGATTAAATATAACACTATCATTGAATGCTTATGCGACATGTCGTCTTCCCTTTTTATACATTCTTACTCTTTAAATTGACGGCGCCCCAAACCGGCGTTCGTCCTCTGTCTATTTTCTTAAGACGATTCCCAAATGATAATTGGAACTTTTAATTTTTGTCCTTAATTTATTAATAGCACTGTAACGGCTTTTTTTGTAAAAGGAACGCAGACTATAACAGGCCATGATGAGAGTTCAATGTATTACCTGATCGATAATTATGACAGCTTTACCTATAATTTATTCCATTACATGGGCGAGATTGGCGCAAATGTTGAAGTCTTCCGCAATGACGCCATCAGCGTGGATCAGATTCTGGCCGACCATAAGACAGGAAAAATCAAAGGCGTTATTCTGTCTCCCGGGCCCTGCACCCCGAATGAAGCCGGCATCTGCCTCGCGCTGATCGAAAAAGCGGCAGGCTCATTACCAATTCTTGGCGTCTGTCTCGGTCACCAGTCCATCGGCCAGGTCTATGGCGGCAAAGTCATCCGCGCGCCTTATCTGATGCATGGTAAAGTCAGCGATATTTATCACCAGCAGAAAAGCATTTTTGCCGGCTTCGACAGCCCGTTTCGCGCCACCCGCTATCATTCGCTTATTGTCGAGAAGGAAAACCTGCCGGACTGTCTGGAGATCACGGCAGAAACAGAAGACGGTCTGATCATGGGCCTGTCCCATAAAAGCCACCCGGTGCATGGGGTTCAATTCCATCCCGAAAGCATCGAATCCCAGAATGGCCACGCCTTGCTGCAAAACTTCATCGACATCGCAACAGAGTTTAACGCCCCATGAGCCCTGATTTCAAAACGATCATCGACCGGATTGCCCGCGGTGAAAGCTTAAGCCAACAAGACGCCCGCAATGCCTTTAATTATATGATGAGCGGCGACGCCACCGGCGCCCAGATTGGCGCCTTCCTCATGGGGCTGCGCCTGCGCGGTGAAACCATCGATGAAATTATCGGCGCCACCCAGGCCGTCCGCGCCAAGGCCCATACCATTAAAGCTCCCGCCGACGCCATTGACCCTTGCGGCACCGGCGGCGACGGCAGCCACACTTATAATATCTCCACGGCCGCCGCTATCGTGCTTGCGGCTT
>TARA_R110002073_G_scaffold17694_2_pt1 | contig 10664 bp, 16 predicted proteins | sample TARA_R110002073 | Tara Oceans TARA_R110002073 (sample SAMEA4397174) | marine metagenome | biome: Polar Biome; feature: [DCM] deep chlorophyll maximum layer (ENVO:01000326); material: water (ENVO:00002006), including particulate matter (ENVO:01000060) such as... | depth 40 m
TTCTTGCTCAGTCATAGTCTGCCAATCTTTCACATCATTGTGTAATGGTACGTCTTCAGGGAACCAGTGCATCTGATTCTGCTGTGAGTAGTAGTCAAACATCCACGGGTGGTCAAACGGTTTGTAATAATCTCTAGTTCCTAGTAGGCTCATGTTATTTTTCCTTTTCCGTTTAATTTAATATTATTATATTTGTTTGCATAAAGTACTGTATGAATAACAGTAGTTACCATTTCAGGTACAGGGTTTCTGGGAGCTTCAAAATAATCTTTCCCTTCGCAATAATCTAATACAATCCTAAATATATCTTTTTCGAGTTTAGCTAAAGCTGTTAGTTTTTTATTACTCATCTAGCCTATACCCCGTTGTTAATATTGCTTGTTTAAATAGTTCCATCATATAAACAAGTTCTTTTGTATCTAATCCTTGGGTAGTTCTAGCTTGAAGTGAATTATCTTCTCCCCAACCTAGTACTAGTACAGAACTGTACTCCCCTTGACAACTTTCTAAGACCTCATCTGCTGATACTTGCTCTGGCACTAAATTAATAATATTATCCTTCACAACTTAAGCACTCCCCTTCCTCTAAATTTATTCTAGGTATTCTGATGTTAACATTCTCTGTATTTCTAGCCGCTGTAGAGCGGAGGTAATACATGGATTTGAGTTTAGTAGCTCCTGCCCAATGCACACTATTAACATATCCCAAATATTCATCATGTATTTCTTGCTCTGCTGTGGCTGGTGGTGGGTTGAAAAATAAATTGACAGACTGTGACTGACAGATATAGTCCTGACGCTGATAGGCGTGTTCAATAATCCACATTTGATTAATCTCAGGAGCTGTTTTGAAAACCTCTTTCTCTTCTTCTGTAAGATCTTCTAGCTCCTGTACAGAACCTTCAGCAGCCGCAATAGTCTTCCATGTTTCTTCTGTGTTTATTTTCTTTTTGGCAAGTAACTTCTTCAAGTATTTATTCTTTACCTTATAAGAACCTGTCAGCGTCTTATGCGTAAAGACGTTAGCCCTTGTTGGCTCGATAGAAGGAGTCGTTCCACCGCATATAATACTGCTACTAGCGTTAGGAGCAACAGCAAGTAAGTGAGAATTCCTGCGATTGCAACCATCCATATCAGGTGCTTCGCCCCGATCTTCAGCCAGATTAACACTAGCGTTCTCAGCTTCCGACTTGATGTGTTTGAATGCTCTGTTATTAAAGCTGGCGGCATACATACCTTCAAAAGGGATACTGTTACGCTGTAAGTAACTATGAAAGCCCATCGCTCCAAGCCCAAGCGCCCGTTCTCTATATGCTGAATAAGCGGCTTTAGCAAAGCCTTTTTTACTTGCTGAGACATGTTCATTAAACTCCTCAAAAGTTAAGTGTCCTAATTTAAAAGCATCTTCAGTGTAGTGTTTCCCCTCTGTAGCGTTACTTACAAAATGTTCAATAATATTATCAAGCATTGTTATAAGATCCGCAATAAAATCTTCTTTGTCTTTCCACTCATCGTAGTGTTCTAAGTTAACACTTGATAAACAACATACAGCAGTGCGCTCTTCACTGGTAGGTAACGTAATTTCTGAACATAGATTACTCTGGAGTACTTTTAAACCTAGTTTCTTTTGGGACTCAGGTAGGTTCTCATTGCATCTGTCTATGTTTACAATATAGGGTTCGCCTGTTTCTGCCCTAGTATGCAGTAACTGCCACCATAGATCCCTTGCTGATACGGTCTTAATGGCTTGTTTAGACTTAGGATCTATTAGTCTCCAGCTTTCATCATCCTTTACTCGTTGCAGGAAGTCGTCAGTAATGTTAACACCATTGTGTAGATTAAGACATTTACGATTAAGATCTCCACCAGTGGTCTTTCGCATAGCAATAAACTCTTCAATTTCTGGATGATCAATGTCCATATACGCTGCATAACTACCCCTCCTCGTAATACCCTGATTAAAGGCTAACATCTGACTATCTACAACGTGCATGAAAGGTATGCTACCTGTAGACTGACTACCGTTGGAAGTAGAAACACCGTTACTTCTAATATCTCCCCAGTACCCGCCTAGTCCCCCGCCTCCACTAGCTAACCAAATGTTCTCATCATAGTGGGAAGAAAGACCAGCGCGTGAATCAGGTACATAATTAAGAAAGCAACTAATAGGCAACCCACGTTTAGTTCCCCCGTTACTGAGTATAGGAGTACTGAAGCCGAACCAACTCTTACTACTGTAGTCATATAAGCGTTGTGCAAGATCGTAGTCAGTGACATCTCGATACGTTGCACCGTAGACCGAAGCTCTTGCGAATGCTTCTTGAGCATGTGTCTCGTCTTCCCAGAAGTATCTATCTTTTAAAGTTTCTAAAGAGAACTTATCAAGATCATTTTCTCTAGCGTAATCAATCTCTATCCCTAGATAATCCTGCTTGCCAATCTTTGATGTCACTACTGTCATCTTTATCCCTCAATTGAGTTTGCTTGTACCCTCTGGTACGTATCTTATTTTGTTTTCTATCTTTGGCTTTGTTTTTTTTATGGAATCTCTCAGATCTTTCTGTCTTTCTATCCCACACCATCCTCGTTCTCCAACAGAAATTTCATAAGTCTATCTTCATACCATCGAGCTTTCTTTAAATCTTCTATAGGTTTATTTTTGTATCTAAATCTCCATCTGTACTTGTGAGAGTTGCCGCGCAAGTAACCAATAAACTCATCAGTTGTAAGCATAGCCTCCATAGAATCTATGCACTCTATACTACCGTTGTTATAATGCTCTGGGTTTTCGACCTCATCAAACTTATTAGGCTCTGGATGATTTAAGAGATGCTCTATACTATGAAACTCAGCAGGTTCCATTCTATCCCACTCTTCAGGTGTGACATCGGCTAGTCTTTTTTTCATTGCATGTTAACCTTTAATTTATTGTTACGTTTCTTATACTCAGTAGACTCCCTAGCTTCGGAGTCAATCCATGAATCAGGAATTGTTTCTTCGCTAAACCATCTAAACCCATTAGCCTCTGCCCACTCAGCATGAGATCGCTTAGTTCCATCTTTACGTCTTTTGGCTGCTGGCATGGGAGAGGAAGGGTTCGCAAATAAAAATACTAACTCAGTATCTTCAGGAAGGTATTTGTTAACCCAAATGTATTTGTTGTACTCTGCAAAGTCCCAGAATCTACCCTTGGATTCAAGTAATATTTTCTTACCTTCTACTACACGTACAAAGTCAGGCTCGTATTTATGCTCAATAACGTAAGATACTTTATCGACATGATGTTCCCAATCCTTTAAGATTGATTCGTGTAAAAGCATCTCCCAGATTGAATCATATTTACTACCGCCATCACTAGTTAACTTCTTTGGGCGTGGTACTCTAGCTTTACGCCAGCCGTTACGCGCTTTATTCTTCGTCATCTAAAAGTACCTCATAATCTTCACCAGCTTCCATGTAAAGCATCTCGTTCTTAAGGGCCTCTAAATGCCCCGCCATCGCATAACCATCATGAAATAAACCAGCCGCTTCGTGTCTTAGTTCTGAGTTTTCACACACAATAACAGTTAATATCCCTACAACTTCCCCGCTTCTTATTTCTTCTACTATATTTTCAACATACTTAAGTAAATCTCTAACGCTTGGGTCTAGTGGAATCGGCTTATTCATGCTCCTACCCTTTTAGTTTATTCTTCGTCTTGATTTTGACTCTCCGCTTTTTTCACAAACGTTTCTAAGTCTTTCATAGTGATGCGCTCTACGGTGTGGCCTAGACGTACTAGTTTTTTAATAGACTGCCGTACCCAGCGAGGACTATAGAAGCTCATCCATATCTGACGATTAACATAGAAGTAATCGGTAGGTGGTAATAGGGAAGCCAGATTAGAAGGTGTAACATTAGCTTTCTCCTCATCAGGTACTAACCCCCTAAGCCAATCCAATAGTATTACTTCAGTGTGTCTTGATACACGCTTGCATAATTTAGAGTTCATATAACTTCCTCTACTCTAGGTTCAACTTTAACGGTGGTGAGATAGGTGGGGCCTTTGGAATATTTAAATACTCTTAGTCCGTTACCATCATTAGCGTCTGCATGACATTCAAACTTATAAGAGCAATAGAAGCAGCCTTTATTTAATTTCATGTTGCCTGACTTACCCTCAGGTACTGTAGAATAACATTTCTCTGGTGGGGTATCAAGAGACATCTCATGTTTCAAATGATCTATCTTATCTACTACGTTTATCTTATCCAACTCTTCAGGTCGATGAAGTGTGAGTTCCCCTGTCTCTTTATTAATAACTAAGAAGCCTCCATTGTCAGTACCTTCAGCTTCTTCGTACCCACATAACTGAGCGATATAACCGAAGGGGTCGTCCTGTGCCAAGGTATCATTAGAAAACTTTTGGAAGGCTCTACCTGAAGCAGTCTTGATATCAATTACTTCTCCGTCAATCTTACAATCCATATGCCCTTTGATACCGTTGACTAGTACTTCTTTCTGAGCAGCCTCTATCTTGTGTCCAGCAATAGAGACTAAAAACAGGAGGACTTCTTCAAGTAAATGTCCATACATGAACTTAATAAAAGTAGAAGGCGTAATCTTTTCTTTACCTTTCGGTAATTTCTTCTCGTACCATAGCTGCCTAGAAGGTTTACCTATATTGGACATGCGTAATGTGAAGTTCTTATTACGCTCTGGAGGGTTCTGCCACTGCTTGAATACTACTTTAATATTCTCACATAGCTTGTCGATAGCTTCATCAGGAATATCTATACCTTCGTTGTCACACAAAGGCGTAAGACTTTCATATATATCAGCGACTAATGTATCTAAGTTTTTAGAAGAGTTCAAGTTGTGCGCTCCTTACTTTAAAATGATTTTCTAAAAGAGTTTCTACTTCTTCGTAGGAGCATTTAAACCACTCACCCTTACGTCTAAACTTCTCTTCTAAAAGGTTATGTATTTCTAACTCAGCTTCTCGTTTGTCTGGAACTTTATAAGATTTTACAAGCTTGTAATTTCTATGTGGTGAGCCAGTTTGAAACTGGTTAACTCTATCTTTACTGTTAATGGCCATGCCAATCTTGAGCCAGCCACCAAAGGAGGGATTGGTCATAACGTATACCTCACCTTCTTGTACTTCTGAAAAGAGATTATCAATGGTAGTCTTTATGTTCTCAAGGAGTGTTAGGCCCATCGCTTCCAAGGCGGCAGACATACCTTGATTCTTGTAAATAGAATTATAAGGATGATTAATATTACCTAGTCTATACCTATTACCTTTTATAGTAACTCTAGCTTTATTCTCTAAGTACCTGCTGTAAGGATAGTTAGTGTGTTTCATTAGAGATGTTCTCCTTATACATTTTATGACGCATAATTTTTGACCTACCTTCTTTGTCTCCATTACAAAAGATGCTTCCATTTTCTTTCAATCTAGCAAAGCTGCCTCTTATAACATCCTTTTGCCACTCTGTAAGATCCTCATACTTATCATTTATTTTTTTCTGTATTGTCCCTTCAGCTCCTGCTTCTTTTATATCCTTTAGGATCATATCGTATATATCTGTTGTTAGCTTTTCAAAGTCAGGTTTATCATTAGCTTCAGCTAGCATAAACCTCTCTAAAAAATCTTTTATTCCTGTGGCTACATAATGCTTAGTAGGTAAACCTCTAGTCTTGGGTGCCCATCTTCCTGTTGTATAATAATAAGCATAAACGCCTTTTTCACAGTATATCCAGAGCATACTGCCTCTTTCCATATACTTAAAATCTATACCTTGTTCTTCAAGATAAGCAATAACATCTTCAACGCTCTCGTTTGTGGTGTGTCTGAATTTTGCTTCTCCCTTTGAGTTGGTTCTGCTGTAACTCCAAGCGTACTTGGTAGTGTGTTCCATATTAGTGTGTCTCTGACCAATTGTTTCCGACATTATACTCTCCATCTAAAGGACAATTAAGATTAAACGCGACACCAGCTTCTATAATAGACTCAATACCAAGCTGACCTACTAACGCTGCTTGCTCTGTATCTGTCTCAACCTGCCACTCATCATGTACATTCATTACAAAGTCGGCAGCTATGCCTTTCAACTTATCATTGAATAAGATAACAGCTTTCTTCATAACTAATGATCCTGCACTCTGTAGTAAACTATTTAATGCAGCATGTTCCGAACGGACAAATACTTTTCTACCATCTAACCCTTTGACAAAACCTTTTGTTGCCTCTCTCGCAACGTTATTCTTAAGAGCCTTGAATGCTGGGAGATTATCAAAGAAAGATTTTCTAAGTCGTTTGCCAATAGATCTACTTCCTCCAGCCACACTACCAAGCTTTGCATCTCCTGCTCCGTAGAGGAGGGCATAGATGAATGTCTTAGCCTGATCTCTTGATTCAAGTCCCGCAAGTTTTTGATTAGCGGTGTGTATGTCTCCGTTAAGGATTTCATTTGTATACCCCTCGTCATTTAAATAGTGAGCTAACATTCTAAGTTCTAACCCCGAAGCATCAATACCTACTAGCTTACGTTCCTTAGGCACTGTCCAACAGGCTCTGCACTCCATACCATAAGGAGATTTACTGTTAGGCACTTGTGCTAGGTTAGGGCTGTTGTGGGTCATACGACCTGTAATAGTACCGTTACTGTTTATAAAACCCCGAACTCTGGAATCATCTTCACACTTCTCTAGCCAAGACATTACCTGTGCTATTCTCTTCTGGTACATGAGGTAGTCAGCTATCATACCTGCTTCAGGTATATCCTTTACTCTAGAAAGTATCTTCTCATCTACCTGTGGTTGACCAGTAGGTGTGAATGCCTTAGGTTTCCAACCGAAATCAATAAGGTATTCACCTATCTGCTTACGTGAGCCTAGATTAAAGTCTGTAATTATATCTCTGTGTATCCCAAGGTTACCAGCTTTCACACTCTTTTCGATCTCACTGTATTCCGAGTCAGTAAGTCTTGTTCCCTTACCATCCTTCAACCTTCCTGTCTTAGATAAGGCGTTGTCTTTATTATACAAAGCAGTAATTAATATACGCTCACTCTTAGGTACAAACCTAGTATGTACTTTGTCTACTGCCTCTGCCATCTTACCATTAAGCTCTGATAATAATTTCTCAGCCTTAGGTATGTCCAGCATGAAGCCTGTCTCTCTCTGAGTACATATAATTTTAAATGTTTCCATCTCAATATGTACACTCTCTGGACTAAAGCCTTTACTCTCCCGCTTCAAAGCATTGAATACTTTTAAGTTCAGCCGAACATCTTGCATACAATAGTCTAGCATTTCTTGAGAGTAAACATCATACTCATGGAAATCAATCTTGTGATCGCCTAATGCATAGCCCCATCTTTCTAGGCCGTGTCCTCCCTCTCTTACAGGATTAAACAATCTTGAAAGTACAAGGGTATCAACTAACTTAATATGCTGTAGAGACAAACGAGAGAACTTCTCAACTACAGGTATATCAAAGCCAATTATATTATGCCCTACTAACTTATCAGCAGAGTGTAGGAAAGCATAGCCCTCCTTCAATTCATCGGGGCCAAATGTAAACTCTTCTCCGGTGTTTATATCTATTGCACATATACACCAGACACAGGTAGAAACTAAGCCATCTGTTTCTATATCAAAAACCAGTTCTCTTTTCAAAGTTCTACTTCCTCATGAGCTTCTCTGAAGGTTTCAGTGAGTCTACCTGTCTCTTTATCATAAAGCAAGTGTCCTGCCAAGCCCACCTCTCCAGTATATCTAGACTTAAGTATTCTCATACGTGTCGTTGATGCTTCAATAGGGTCATCAGATTGTTGGTTACGCTCAAGGGCAATCACACAATCTGATATCTGACCGATACCATTCGAACCTCTAAGGTGTGACATAGATACTTCAACGCCTTGTTCATGCCCCTTGTTACCTTCGATCCTCCGTAGGTGGGATACCAGAATAACTCCAGCCCCTGTCTCTTCTACTAGGGATCTAAGGCGAGTCATAATATTATCAATGGCTCTACGCTCATCACCTTCAGCGAGTGCCGAAGTCATCATTCCTAAGTGATCAATAATAACCCACTTACAATCACGACCAATGATCATGTACCTTAACTTGGAGAATATTTCGTCGATGTCCTGAACACCTAAGTGAGAATGTATAATCAATCTACCTTCGTTCTCACCCTTACAGAGATTGTGATAGTATTCTTGTTGCTGCTCTTTAGATAACTCATCTCTAATTTGTTTTACAAACAACCTCTTGTCGGCCTCAATAGAAAGTAAGCCATACATTGTACGCTTCCAGTTTTCCTCCAGTGCTAAGATTCCTAAGCTATCTTTGGTTGTCTTAAGTATCCAGTGTTCTAGCTCACGGGTAACGCTAGACTTACCTAAGCCTGTACCACCAGTGATAGTGACTAGCTCACCTTGCCTCAGGCCGTAAAGCTTTTCGTTCAAGCCCTGCCAAGGATAGGGAATAGATTCTTTTTCGTTATCGGTAAAGAACTCCTCCTCCATATCAGTCATGTCAAGAACACCTGCGGGGGTATAAGTCTTCGCTGCCCACCAAGCTGACATGAATGCCGCGCCACGATTCTTCCTAAGCATATCATTGGCATCTTTAAACTCTTCAGGCAACTGTACTATTTTACTTTTACCCGGCTTAAATAATCTAGCAACTTTCTGTGCTGACTCCTGTCCAACCTTATCGTTATCAAAGCTAATTACTACACAGTCAAAAGATTCTAGAAACTCAAGGTTTTCTTTGGCATCTTTCACAGCCCCGCCAGCACCATTCTTTACCGATACTACAGGCCACTTAGAACCCATCAATTCGTATGCAGCCATTGCATCACACTCACCCTCTACTAGAGTAATATACTTACCACTAGTCTGAGCCACCTGTTGTCCGAATAACATTGTACCTTTAGGTGATCCACGCCATGTGAAATCTTTAGTAGTGCAGTTGCGTATCTTCGTACCTACAATTTCATTGGCGATATAGTAAGGGTATGAATGTGTTTGAATCACCCCGTCATGGTTAATAGTAGCCTTCACCCCATACTTACGAGCAGTACCCAAACTGATTTTACGATCAGTTAAATCTTGAAACGAACCTTCGTTAGTATTCATAGAATTATTTTTGTACTCTACAAAATCTTTCACTATTGGAGCCTCTGAGTTTTCATAATTTGCTATATGTTTATAGCAGCTAAAGCAATATGCAGATCCATCTTCGTTAACACTGGCTGCGTCACTACTCTGACAGAGTGGACACGGCTCATGATATCTAACAAATCCCATACATTTTTCTCCTCAAAAAATAAGGGGCCATTATAGCCCCTTTAGTTTAGTACATGATACAGCTTACATTCAAGACTCTGTAAGTACAGCATTGAGCTGTTCAGTGAGTTTAATTTCAGCCGCCTTTAAGACCATAACACGATACTCCACCGCCTCTAGATCCTTTCTTATAGAAGTGATGTGGCGCACTAGTATCTGCCCTGTCTGAGAAATATCATCAAAGTCATAAGTATTTTCACCTACCGTGATGGTTGCTTTTTCTTCTTCACTCATAGTTCATCAATCTCCTCTTCTTCTTCAATGTCAAACTCATCACCGTCCAAACTAAATGATACTAAGTTCAGTACCTGCATACCTTGAAAGTCTAGACCTTTGTAAGTAGTACCATTACGGCTAACTTCCCAAGGCTTATACTGAACCTTAACCTTAGAGCCGTTGCCTACCCTAGTATCTACTGCCGCACGGGAAGAATCCATCAAGATAGGAGGGTTACGAATCATACCGTTCGGGCCATTAACTTTACGTTTAATAATAATAGTTGGGCCTTCATCTTTGTCTATAACCTTGTGTCCTTCATCACGGAAAGCGGCTGCTTTATCTTCAGGGATTACGAGATTCACAGTGTAACATGGCTCGTAAGTTGTATTGGGGGTAGTTACACTGGCCCAATATGCGATGCCTTCAATTACCATTTTAGTACTCCGTTCGTTTTTGGTGGGTTTACTTTATCACAAGTCCAGAAAGCTGTCAAGCGTGATGACGCTACCATGAACCAAGATCTTCTATAAATTCTGAAAATAATATACTGAGTTCTTCGTCGGATATATTAGTTGCTCCTGATATCTCCATATATGATTCTGCAAATACAATAAACTTAAGCTTTGTTTTCTTACTAGGGGGTGGCGCACCTATACGTAGTGCGAACAATTGACACCACCAATCATCAATCTTAATTTGAATAGTATCAAACCCAGTGTCACTCATTATGTTCCTCCAATTTAAAATAATTAGTAAGAAAAGATATACAAAACTCTTCCCCATGTTGATGTACTAAATACCTCATGTCCTCCATAAGATCATCAGGTGGTTGATGGCGACCATGATATACATCAGAGTATACCATTACATGATTGCATAAATCAATGATATGTTGCACGTTGATTCTCAAATGCTTGATCAACTACAGGAAGGAGATGTCCCTCTGTTAATAAATCTAAAAGGTACAGCATGAAATCTTCACTTGTTTCTATACCATCATCATCATCAAATTCAAAATTAAGATTAATCTTTGTCATCTGTAATAACCTCCAGTTGCGTTTCAATCCAAACCTTAGCACCACATGACAAAGGTTTATCAG
>TARA_R110002073_G_scaffold1471_16_pt1 | contig 10663 bp, 10 predicted proteins | sample TARA_R110002073 | Tara Oceans TARA_R110002073 (sample SAMEA4397174) | marine metagenome | biome: Polar Biome; feature: [DCM] deep chlorophyll maximum layer (ENVO:01000326); material: water (ENVO:00002006), including particulate matter (ENVO:01000060) such as... | depth 40 m
CAACGGCCCCGGCGACCCGGCGGCCACGGGCGTGTATGCCGTGCCGATGATCCAGGGTGTGCTGGCCGCCGATCTGCCGGTGTTCGGGATCTGCCTGGGGCATCAGATGCTGGCGCTGGCGCTGGGCGCGCGCACGATCAAGATGAACCACGGCCACCACGGCGCCAACCATCCGGTCAAGGACATGGAGACCGGCAAGGTGGAAATCACCTCGATGAACCATGGATTCACCGTAGACAGCCAAACCCTGCCCGACGGGGTTCTGGAAACCCACATCTCGTTGTTCGACGGCTCCAATTGCGGGATCCGCATGGCGGGCCGCCCGGTCTTCGGCGTGCAATACCACCCCGAGGCCAGCCCCGGCCCGCAAGACAGCTATTACCTGTTCGAGCGTTTCGCGGCGGCGATGGCGGACCGCAAGTCGGCCTGACTTCAGCTTCTGTTAACGCCCGTTAACCGGGTCTTAACGCTTGCGGCGTCATTGTGACCGCTGGCCCCTTTGGGGGTAGCAGGGGTTGATCGATGATAGCAGCGAAGGCGCTTGCAGACCCGGACCGCAGCAGAGCCGCAGCCGGTCCGGCTGCACCGAACCTCAGATCGGTGGCGCAAACGCTGCCCGCGCGCGTGCCGCTGGGGTCGCTTCTGATGCGGCGCGGCGCGGTGACCCCGGCCGATCTTCGCATGGCGCTGGATATCCAGACCCGCCAGCAGGTCCGGCTGGGTGACATTCTGCGCGCGCACGGCCTGGCGGACGAGGACGCGGTGATCGGCGCCCTGGCCGAGCAATACGAAACCAGCGTCATCGACCCGTCGGACGCCCCCCCGGACCCACGTCTGATCGACCTGATCGGCCCCTCGCGTTGCCTGAAAATGGGCTGCCTGCCCTGGCGGCGCGCGGGGGCCTGCACGCTGGTCGCCTGTTCGGCCCCGGACCGGTTCGCTGACCACAGGCCTGCACTAGAGGCGGCGCTGGGGCCGGTGGCGATGGCAGTGATCACCGAGACCGGCCTGCACCGCGCGCTGATCGGATCGCGTCGAAGCAGCTTGCGGCTTCAGGCGGAAACTTGTGTGCGGGCTCGCGAAAGTTGCCGCACCTGGGACGCGCGGCGCTTCAGCCTGCTGATGGGCGCGGGCGTGGTGGCGCTGTTGGGCGCCACCGTGCTGGCCCCCAAGGCAACCTTCTTGGCCCTGTTCGGAATTGTTGTGCTGGCGTTGCTGCTGGGCACCGCCATGAAGATCGCCGCCGCGACCGTCCAGTTGCGGTTCCTGAAACGCCCGCCGCCACCTGGCGCTGGCGCCGGCACAGTGCCCTTTCCCGCCCGCAAGCCCCCGGTATCGATCATGGTGCCGCTGTTTCACGAACCCGACATCGCGCCCCGGCTGGTCAAGCGGTTGGGCGCGCTGACCTATCCACGCGAATTGCTGGACGTCTTGCTGGTGGTCGAGGAAGACGACCACCGGACCCGCGACGCGCTGGCGGCAAGCGCCCTGCCCCATTGGATGCGGGTCATTCCGGTGCCGGATTCCGACCTGCGCACCAAGCCACGCGCCCTGAACTACGCGATGAATTTCGCGCGCGGTACGATCATCGGGGTTTACGATGCCGAAGACGCCCCCGCCCACGACCAGTTGCACCGCATCGCCGACCGCTTCGCCCAGAGCGGACCGGACCTGGCCTGCATTCAAGGGGTTCTGGATTACGTCAATCCGCGCACGAACTGGCTGAGCCGGTGTTTCACCATCGAATATGCCGCGTGGTTTCGTCTCATGCTGCCCGGGCTGGAAAAGCTGGGGCTGGTCGTGCCGCTGGGCGGGACCACGCTGTTCTTTCGCCGTGACATCCTGGAAGCCCTGGGTGGATGGGACGCCCATAACGTGACCGAGGATGCGGATCTGGGCCTGCGGCTGGCACGCCACGGCTATCGCACCGAATTGCTGGATACCGTCACGCTCGAGGAGGCCAATTGCCGCCTGTGGCCCTGGATCAAGCAACGCTCGCGCTGGCTGAAGGGCTACGCGATGACCTACGCCGTGCATATGCGCGACCCGGTAACCCTGTGGCGCCAATTGGGGCCGTGGCGGTTTGCCGGGGTGCAGGTGCTGTTTCTGGGCACGTTGATTCAGTTTCTGCTGGCGCCGATCCTGTGGAGCTTCTGGATCATGTTGCTTGGCTTCGGTCATCCGCTGGCCGAAGCGCTGCCGGGCTGGACGCTTCCTTTCATCGCCGGCATGTTCCTGCTGGCCGAAGTCTCGGGCCTGGCAATCAACATCGCAGCGTTGCGCGCCCCGCATCACCGGTTCCTGCGTGGCTGGGCGATCAGCCTGCATGCGTATTTCCCGCTGGCGGCGGTGGCCGCCTACAAAGGCTGCTGGGAGATGATCTCAAGCCCGTTCTACTGGGACAAGACCACGCATGGCCTGCACGACACAGCGGAGCACGGCCAAAGCTAGGGCCGCTGCCGGTCGCCGCTTTCCAGTTTCAGGCGGGTCTCGAAGGCCAGCGATATGTGATCGCGCAGCGCCTTTTCGGCGGCTTCTCCATTGCCTTCGGCGATGGCGCTCACGATCGCCGCATGTTCTGACAGGGCGGCGGCGCCCCGGCCCTCGGCCTCCAGCGAGGTTGTTGCCAGCAACACCATCGACCGGTGCACCAGATCAAGCTGCCGGATCAGGAACCGGTTGTGCGAGGCCAGATGGATCTGCTTGTGAAAGCGCTTGTTGGCACGGCTGAGCGCGCGGGGATCGTTGACCAGCGCCCGGTCTTCTTCCACCATGTCCGACAGGACGCGAACTTCTTCGACCGTGGCATGTTTCGCGGCCAGACGCGCCGCCAGCCCCTCCAGCTCTGCGCGCACCACGTAAAGTTCCGCCAACTGGCTGTGATCCAGCGACGCCACGATCATCGAGCGCCCGTCACGGGTCAGCAGGGATTGCGTCTCCAGGCGCTGCAAGGCCTCGCGGATCGGGGTGCGCGACACGCCGAAACGCTCGGCCAGTTCGGATTCCACCAGCCGGTCACCGGGCTTGTAAATCCCGCCGTCGATCGCCGCGAGAATCAGCGAATAGGCATCAAGCGATGTGGGGCGCGGTTCGGACATGTCAGGCAAGGCCTCGCTTCTTCGGACATGTTACCCTAGTGGCCCTGCCGAACCCTGAAAACCCCTGTCATCGCCGTGGACGAATGCTTGTGCGCGCGCCGGATCCGGTTTAGCCCGAACCCATGCCCAAGGACCAATTCAGCCATGTGACCGAATGGGTGTTCGATCTGGACAACACCCTTTACCCCCCGCATATGCACCTGTTCGATCAGGTCGACCGTCTGATGACCGATTTCGTGATGCGCGCAACGGGTGCCGATCATGCCCGTGCCGATCATCTGCGCAAAACCTATTGGCAGGACTACGGCACCACGCTGGCCGGGCTGATGGCCCATCACCAGGTGGAACCCGAGTCCTATCTGATCGAGGTTCACGACATCGACTTTTCGGTGTTGCAGCCCGACCCCGGCCTGCGCGCCGCGATTCGACGTCTGCCCGGGCGCCGTATCGTCTATACCAACGGATCGGCCCCTTATGCCCGCAATGTCATCCGGGCGCGCGGGCTCGAAGGACTGTTCGACGCGGTATACGGGGTCGAGGACGCCGGCTTTCATCCCAAGCCCACGCCGCAGGCCTTTCAAAGGGTTTTCGCGCAGGACGGGCTGGACCCCGGCCGCGCCGCGATGTTCGAGGACGATCCGCGCAATCTGAAGGTCCCCCACGAGTTGGGGATGCGGACGGTTCTGGTCACCCCCGAGCCTCTAGCACGCGACTTCATCCACTATCACACCGACGATCTGACGGGGTTTCTCGAACGTCTGTAACCCTGCGGCTATCCTGCGGCAATCCTGCGCAGGCGGCGCTTTGCCGCAGCGCGGCAATCTGCCGGATAGCCTGATCCGGCAGAAAACACATATCTGGTCAAAACCATAAGATCGGAGATACCCATGACCACTGCCGACAGCATCCCGTACCGGTCCCCCGGCGCTTTTCGCGTGCCCGTTCTGGGCGCGATCGCCCGCGAATGGGCCGAGGGCGATCCGGAATTCCCCCTGTATTTCATCCTGGCCCTGGTCTCGGCCTGGGGCTGCGCGGTGCTGATCTGGGGTATCCCGGCGCTCTATCTACCGGCGGTTGGTCTGGCGCCGCTGATGCTTCTGGGGCTGGTCGCCCTGACCCGCGGCTGACCTACGGGTGACACGGACGCGGCGTGCTGTCGCCTCGCCTTGCGGCAAAATCCGGTCTAGAACACCGGTTCAGGGCCGCAAGGCAAAGGGCATGGTGCGAAGATGCGACAATCGGCGGACATTCTGATTTCAGGGGGCGGCGTGGCGGGACTGGCCGCCGCCGCCGCGTTCGGCACGGCCGGGTATTCGGTAATAATCGTCGACCCGGCGCCGCCGGTCACGCAGGCCACGGCGCCCGGCGCGGATCTGCGCACCACGGCGTTCTTGCAGCCGTCAATCCCGGTTCTGACGCAAGCGGGGCTGTGGGACCGGCTGGAGGCGCACGCCATGCCCTTGCAGGTCATGCGCATCGTCGATGCCGGCGGGCCGGAGCCGGTGGCGCGGCTCACCCATGACTTCGACGCCGCAGATGTGTCGGCGCGGCCCTTTGGCTGGAACCTGCCCAACTGGCTGCTGCGCCGCGAATTCGTCGCCCGGCTGGCCGAACTGCCCAACGTGGATTTCCGCCCCGGGGTTGCGACGCTCAGGCTGTTCACCCGCGAGGCCGAAGCGCGCGTCACCCTGTCCGACGGTGCGCAGGTGACGGCGCGGCTGGTTATCGGTGCCGACGGGCGTCATTCGCGCGTGCGCAAATCGCTGGGGATCGGCGTCAGGACGACCCGCTACGGGCAAAGGGCGCTGGCCTTTGCCGTGACCCATGAGGCGCCGCACAACAACGTCTCAACCGAAGTGCATCGCAGCGGCGGCCCCTTCACCCTGGTCCCCTTGCCCGACCATGACGGCCGACCCTGTTCGGCTGTGGTGTGGATGGAAACCGGGCCGCAGATCGAGCGTCTGCGCGCCTTGCCGCGCGACGCCTTCGCGCTGGAGATGAATGAACGCTCGTGTGGGCTCTATGGATGGTTGGAGCAGGCTTCCGCCCTGACCGTCTGGCCGATCATCACCCAGATGGCCAATCGGATGACCGGTCAGCGCACCGCCTTGATGGCCGAAGCCGTGCATGTCGTGCCGCCGATCGGTGCCCAGGGCCTGAACATGAGTCTGGCGGACCTGACCGCGCTGATCGAACTGTCGACGCCCGACACGCTGGGCCCAGACATGTTGGGTAATGTGGCAATGCTGGACGCCTATCAGCGCCGCCGGATGCCGGATATCAAGCTGCGGCTGGCGGGTATCGACGCGCTCAATCGCGCGTCGATGTTGGCCAGCCGGCCCTTGCGCGATGCCCGCGCCGGCGCGTTGCACGCGCTGTATTCGCTGGCTCCGGTGCGCAAGGGGTTGATGCAGCTGGGCATCGGCATGCGCTGAACGAGAGGGGCCTTGCCCCTCTCTTGGCTACGCCAATTCACTCCCCAGGATATTTGCCGCACAAAGATGGACAATTTTAATCAAATTGTTTGCATCGGGGCGCCGGTTTCGGTCCACCCCTGAAAGGGGGCAAATAACCCCCGTCAGCCTTTCGCGACTTTCAGTGCCTGTGCGATGACGTCGGCGTCACCGATATGGTTGATCAGGGTCAGGATCAGGCGGGCGTTGAACGCGTCGCTTTCGTCTTTCGACAGGCCCTCATGCGCGTCGATCAGCATCGCGTAGACGTCGTCGGCGTTCGGCACGTTGCGGGTGGTGTTCAGGGTTCCCATGCTCAAAGCTCCTTGCCGATGGCGCGGCCCAGCGCGGCCGTCGCTGCGGCGGCGTCCCATGCGCTCCAGCGCGCGGCGACATGTTGGTCCGGGCGGATCAGGTAGACGGCACCGGGTGCCGCGCCGAGATACCGCTCGCGCAAGGCGTCATTTCCCCGGGCACTGAGCCGCAGAAGCTTGCAGTCGATCCCCTGCGCGGCGAAGCTGTCTGGAACGTCGGCATCGATGGCGAGGATCTGGAAGGCGGCGTCCGACACGGCGCCCAGCCGATCCAGAAGGAAACCGTCGCCAAGCGGTGCATCGGGGCAGGGCGCGCCCGGGCGGCTGCGGGCCGGGCCATGGGGCAGGCCATCGGCGCTGTTCAGGCGCGAGCCGTCATAGATGCAGGGCACAGACAGGCGACCCGAGTTGACGAAGGGGCGCGCGAAGTCGTTGGTTTCGGACAGGTCGAGCACCGCATCGCGGAAGATCTTGCTGATCTCGGATTTCGGGGTGATGAAATCGGTGGCGCGGGTGGAGTTCAGGATATTTTCCCGGGCCCCGTGGATGCGTTCGTCATCATAGGTATCCAGCAGTTCCGGCGTGGCCTTGCCTTCGAGGATCAATTGCAGCTTCCAGGCCAGGTTTTCGGTGTCCTGCAAGCCGGAATTCGCGCCGCGCGCGCCAAACGGCGACACCTGATGCGCCGCGTCCCCGGCGAAGATGACCCGCCCGTCATGGAACTTCGTCATGCGCCGGCACTGGAAGGTGTAGATCGAGGACCAGACCAGATCGAAGGGCACATCCGCGCCGATCATGTCGGTGACCCGCTTGCGGATGTTTTCCTCTTTCATCTCCGAATTGCGGTCGGCATCCCAGCCGATCTGGAAATCGATGCGCCAGACATCGTCGGGCTGCTTGTGCAGCAGTTGCGACGCGCCTGCCTTGGAGGGCGGATCGAACCAGAACCAGCGTTCGGTGGGAAAGTCAGCCTTCATGCGCACATCGGCAATCAGGAAGCTGTCCTTGAACACCTCGCCTTCGAAGCCCAGCCCGAGCATGTCACGCACGGGTGATGACGCGCCATCGCAGGCGATGATCCAATCGGCGGTCAGGGCATAGGGGCCATCGGGCGTCATGACGGTCAGCGTGGCCTTGTCGGCATCCTGCACGACCGCGTCGACGCGGTTCTTGCCCCGGATCTCGAGCGGCAGGCCCTGTGCCTGAAGCGCGTTCACGTGATCCAGGATGAATTTCTCGAAATAGGGCTGTTGCAGGTTGATGAAAGCCGGGAACTTGTGCCCGCTTTCGGGCAGCAGGTTGAACTCATAGACCTGCTTTTCACCGTGGAACACCTTGCCGACATTCCACACCACACCTTTTTGCGCCACCGGCTCGCCGCAGCCCAGCCGGTCCAGGATTTCCAGCGGACGCTTGGCGAAACAGATCGCGCGCGAGCCCATGCCGATGCCTTCGTGATCGTCCAGCACCAGCACTTTCGTGCCCTTGAGCGCGAGATCCAGCGCCAGCGCCATGCCAATCGGCCCGCCGCCAACCACGATCACAGGGTGATGCGCGGGCTGCGGCTGATCCTGGTCCGCTGATCGGGCGTAGGGATAGGTCTTGTAGGCCAGCGGATAACGGTCTTGCATGGTCATGGCGTTCATCCTTGCAGATCAGCCCACATTTTCTGGTCGCGTTCGGCGGTCCAGATGCGGGGGGTGTCGATGCCGCGCGCTTCGTCATAGGCGCGGGCCACGTTGAACGGCAGGCAGTGCTCGTAGATCGCGTAATCGGCGAATTTTGGGTCGCATTCGGCGCGCACGGCGTCCCAGGCTTCTTTCAAAGTGCCGCCACGGGCTGCGACCTTTTGCGCCGGACGATAGGTGCTGTCGACGAAATCAAACGTGTTGGCGATGGCGGTTTCGACCATCTCCTCGCCAAGAATGGCGTCACCGCGTCCGGGCGCTATGGCCTTGGGTTCATAGCTGGCGATGGCGGCCAGCGTGTCGCCCCAATCCGAAAAATGCCCGTCGCCGCAATAGCAGGCGCTGTGGTATTCCACGATATCGCCGGTAAACATCACCTCGGCATCCGGCACCCAGACCACGGCGTCGCCGGCGGTATGGGCGCGGCCCAGATGCAGGATGTCCACGCGCCGCTTGCCCAGATAGACGGTCATCGAATCGCTGAACGTGGTGGTGGGCCAGGTCAGGCCCGGAATTTCCTCATGCCCCTGGAAAAGGCGCGGAAAGCGGCCGAATTCGCTGTCCCAGTCTTCCTGCCCGCGCTCGACAACCATCGCGCGCGCCTTGTCCGACATGATGATTTCCGGCGCACCATAGGCACTGGCCCCCAGAACGCGCACCGCGTGGTAGTGGGTCAGCACCAGATGGCTGATCGGCTTGTCGGTGACGCTGCGGATGCACTCGACCACCTTGCGCGCCAGGCGCGGCGTGGCCTGGGCTTCGATCACCATGACCGAGTCGTCACCGATGATGACGCCCGAATTGGGGTCCCCTTCGGCGGTGAACGCATAAAGCCCGTCGCCGACCTGCGTGAACGAGATGTTCTTTTCTTCCATGTCGCCGGCCGACGCAAAGGACTTGCTCATGTGGGGATCGCTTTCTTAAGTCAGTGGGGTGTTCGAATCATGTGTCGCAGATTATTAGTTGTATATGTAACTATCAATGCTTGTGGTTATTCTTATGTTTCTAAACAGTTATTTGCCGTATAGGCTGAATCTTCTGGCGGAATTGACCTCGGAAAACACGCGCGACATCTATCGCAAGCGTCACGGGTTGACGCGTGCCGAATGGCGGGTTCTGGTCAATCTGGCCGAGGCGCAATCGCTGACCGCGAGCGCGCTGTGCCAGCGGGTTCCCGCGCACAAGACGAAGATCAGCCGGGCATTGGCGGAACTGGAGCGGCGCGGCTGGGTGCGCCGGCTGACCGACGGCAAGGACCGGCGCATCGCTCATGCTTCGCTGACGCTGAGGGGCACGCGCGCCCTGGCCCGCATCCGCCCGGAAATGGAGGCCGCGACCGAGGCACTGCTGGCGCCCCTGTCGGACGAGGACCGGGCCAAGGTGGATGAAGGACTGGCGGTGCTGGAGCGTCTGTTCGACCGCAACGAAACACCATAGCACCGGCCGCTTCGCTCGCGTTTAGCGCCGGCGCGCGGATCAGGAAACCGGCGCGGATTGCCCCGCGCCCGCGCCGTTTCTCGCGGCTCTGGACCTGATCGATTGGCCGGATCAGACCGTATCCAGCGCGTCAACCAGCTTGGCCGCGCCGTAGCGGAACGGATCTGTCGCCGGCAGGCCCACGCGCGTTTCGACTTCGGCCAGATAGGCCCGGGCATCCGCGTCGGTCATGTTCTGGGTGTTGATCGAAATCCCCACCGCCTTGCAGCCCGCGTTGACCACATGGGCCAGTTGCAGTGCCAGGTCGCGCAAGGCTTCGATGCTGGGCAGCGAATAGGAGGGCAGACCGCGCATATGGGTCCGCGTCGGTTCGTGGCACAGGATCAGCGCATCGGGCTGCCCCCCGTGCACCAGCGCCATGGTGACACCGGAATAGCTGGCGTGGAACAGGCTGCCCTGCCCTTCGATCAGATCCCAATGGTCCTCGTCATTGTCCGGGGTCAGATATTCGATGGACCCGGCCATGAAATCGGCGATCACGGCGTCCAGCGGCACGCCGCCGCCGGTTATCAAGATCCCCGTCTGGCCGGTGGCGCGGAACGTGGCTTTCATGCCGCGCGCGCGCATTTCGCGCTCCATGCACAGGGCGGTATACATCTTGCCGATCGAGCAATCGGTGCCCACGGCCAGAATGCGCTTGCCCCGGCGCTTTTCGCCGTTGGCTATCGGGTATGGCACCGACGGGATGCGCACGTCATGCAGCGTGCGGCCGGTGGCGCGGGCAACGGCGGCCAGATCCTCTTCGTCGCGCAGCAGGTTGTGCAACCCCGAGGCCAGGTCGAACCCCTCCTCGAGCGCCTGCACCAGCACCTTTTTCCAACGCTGGCTGATCGTGCCGCCACGGTTGGCGACACCGATCACAACCGTCTTGACGCCGGCAGCCTTGGCCTGGGCCAGTGTCATGTCAGGGACACCGACATCGGCCTTGCACCCGTCCAGGCGCAGCTGGCCGACGGCATATTCGGGGCGCCAGTCCTTGATCCCCTGCGCGACCTTCGCCGACAACGGGTCGGGCGCATCGCCCAGGAACAGCAAATACGGGGTCTTGATCATGGCCGAATCCTTCGCGCGCGGGGTGACGCGCAAGATTACAGGGATTCACGGCGAAGTTTCTTGAAATAGCGCCGCGAACCGCCCATGCAATTCGAAGAATCTTCGGCTAAATGTCAGATATGCAGAACAATCATCCGCAACTATGTCAATAGATCGCGAAGCGTCCCAGCACCCCCGCCAGCTTCATCGCCTCCAGCGCCTCGGCAATCGGAAAACACGCCAGAAAGCCCAGCGCATCGGAAAAGTTCGTGCGAAGGATGCGGGCGTTGAATGTCACGGTTTGCGGGGTCTGAAACCCCGAGGCGCGCGGCAGGATGCGATTTGGCACACGCTCCGCGAACCGGTCATAGGCATCCCCGAACTCGGCCCGCAGGAACCGTTCTTCGCCCGACGAAGTGGCCGTAAAAATAATCAAGGTCAGCGCACCGAACAGCACCGCGAGGACAATCGACCCCAGCAGCAAACCAAACCCAAAGGCCCCCAACGTGGTTCCAAAATACAACGGGTGGCGGCTCATGGAATAGGGGCCGTCCTGGACGACACTCTGGTTCTTGCGCCCG
>TARA_R110002073_G_scaffold26607_9_pt1 | contig 10663 bp, 11 predicted proteins | sample TARA_R110002073 | Tara Oceans TARA_R110002073 (sample SAMEA4397174) | marine metagenome | biome: Polar Biome; feature: [DCM] deep chlorophyll maximum layer (ENVO:01000326); material: water (ENVO:00002006), including particulate matter (ENVO:01000060) such as... | depth 40 m
CTTTCCGTCAGGCGTCAAAGATGTAATCATATGTGATACTCTTTCCAGATTGACCGTTGGCCCCTCTGGATGACCTAGTTCCCCAAATGCCCGTTTCTCTTTAATAAAGTTCTTATTATACTTCCCAACCTCATTCTCAAGTATTTCCATAGGATATACCCGTCCGTTGCGGTTCTTTATGTCAGCTTGCATAAAAATACCGCGAATTTTGTAGCTCTTAGAACCATCATCTTTTGCTTCACAGATGTACTCTACTTCTTCTACTGATTCTGAAAATAATTTAACTGTGTTCATTTGATTAATCCTTAAGCGTAATTTTCGTCTTTTTTAAATTCAATCATTACAAAACCAGATGTTCCAAGACAAGCTAATTCCATATCACCAGAAGTAGCACCAGTATTTGTTGCAGCAGATTCAATTAATCCAGCAGAACCATCATAATACCCACTTCCAGCAAGATCAATCAATGTTATATCTGAGTCACCCTGTTCGATAATTTTAACATGGCCAGTATTATCATCAGCAGTACCTTCAACTAATCCCCACCAAATTCTTTTTATGTGCAATTTTGCACCATTGGCATGACCAGATAAAGCACTTGCATCTAAAATAGCATTGGTTGTAGTTGTATCGTTAGCTATATTAACTAAGATAGTAACAGTACCACCATCTCCAGCAGTTCCTACAACTGTATCTCTAAGTGTTCGTGTAGTAAAGGCCATTATCTACTCCTTAAATTGATAACATTTCTTTCTCAAAATAACCTAAAAGTTCTTTTTCAGAAACTTTAAATTTTTTTGATACTTCTTTTATACTTTTTTCAAAACTATTTAGGAAATCTGAAGGTTTAGAATCCATTTTCTGAAATATAATATCAATAGCATCTTTCATTTTTGGTGAAAGTTTCTTATATTCCTTAGATTTTTTGTGTTCATCCTTCTCAATTACGGATGTATACACTCCACTAAACTTCTGAGTCATCAATTCCCTCTGGCTCTGTTGACATAGTTTTTACAAAAGTGTTTGCTAAATCTTTTCTTTTTATTTCTAAAGCATCACCAACTTTTGCACCCACAGTAGATTTAAATACTTCTTCTGCGCCTATGTTATTTCCTGATGAAATTGCGTCTACAAATTCTCTACTCATTAAAATTTTCCTTGTTCTTTTTCTGGTTCTTCATAATCTGGCATTTGATCTGGTGATACAACACCACCGCTACCATCTTGTGGGTAACGTGTAATTCCATCACCACCATCTGGTATACTTATACCGCCATCTAATGGATCAATAGTAAGCTCTTTCTTAATCTGATCATTCATTTCTGCAATCTCTGCATCATTCATACGTAATACTTTCTTCAGTACATATTCTTTACTAAAGAATGTACCAATGTATGATTGAATTGAATCAAGTGTTTGAATACGATCATTAAGAAGTTCTGCATCTTTAAGCTCTGCAAAGTGACCATCTTGTAGAAAGTCATATTGAATATGCTCTTGCATCGTAGCCCAATCTTCTGGAGCAATAACACCCTTTAATAGAAGTTGTGTTTTAAGAATGTCTGTAAATAAAGGTACAAACTTCTTACGAATACGTTGCACAAACTTAGAGAATTTAAGTTCATCTCTTGTTATTTCAGAAGCTCTTCCTAAAGAAAACCCTGCTTCAGAATCCATACGAGAGATGGGAACATTTAAAGACTTATAAAGTTTCTTTTGGAAATAAGTAATATCATCAATTTCACCAAGATTAGAACCGCCCGGCAAAGTTGTAATTTCTGTACCTCTACCACCTTCACGGCGAGGCAACCAAAAATCTTCTAACATTGACATATGATTTCGGTCATCACGGATTTCTCCAGTAGATGCATCATATACCAATTTGTTACGATAACGATTCATAACATCTTTGAGATATTGTTCTGCTTTAATTTTTGGTAGATTACCAACGTCAATATAAAAGATACGTCTTTCTGGTGCTCGTGATATACGATAGATAACAAGAGCATCTTCAATCATACGTAATTGATTGACAGGTTTAATTGCTTTATGTAAGTATGATAAAACTCTACCAGAGTTACCATCAACTGAGCCAGATGGTGCATATGATATTGCATCAGGAGCTATCTTTAGACCAGAACCGCCACCGCCTGTTCCAGAAGAAGACAAACCTTTTTCATTATAAAGATAATACTCTTCAACGGCATCAATCATATCAACGCCAGTTTTATTACTCTTAGCTTTTTTAACTTGACGAACTTTTCTTATTTTTGTTGGGTCTATATACCTAAGTTCTATAATACCCTGTTTTGGATTTTTAGTGTCAATAATCTTATGATAAAATAATCTACCATCGACATACCAACGCCTAAAAATATCATGACCCTTCTGCTCAAAATGAAGGAGCCGCAATACTTCCCCAAACTCTTCTCTTATTCTTCTTTTTATTTTATCTGGATAAGGTAAACGATCAAGAGTAATTTGTACTGCTTGATCGTCCTCATTTGAAACGATACCTTCATTGATAATATCTTCAATTGCAGTATCACACTCAGGTTGTTGTGCGATATCACGATATCGCCTGATTAAATCTAAATCAGTTTTCTCTCTGCCATCAGTATCTAAAACTTGTCCAAAAAAACCACCGCCAGCAATATCAAGTGTGCCGTCGTCAGCAGTAGGGGTAGTGAATGATGATACACTACCCTCTGCTTTTTTTGGTCTTTCTATACGGAACCCGAAAAGTTCAGCCATTCTATATTTCTCCTACGTTCTATTTAGTAGGTAAATTAGAACGAAACTCCAGAAGGTTCAAAGTGCTGATATCGCCAAGTTACTTCAAAAGTTTCAATCTCAGTTGCTTCAGCATTTGTTAGTTCAATCGTACCAACTGTCAATGGATATGCTGCTCTGAAGATATAACTCTTCAATACAGTTTCATCCCGATCCAACTGTTCTACAGTCAAATCAGTTTGATAGTCAGCAGGAGCAACAACACCAGTATTATTTGCATAATCATTGATACCGTTCTGCCACCTTTCCATTGCATTTCTTATCATGAAATCAGTATCATTCATGAAGGTAGTAGACCAAGGCTCTGGAGCTGGACGATCACCAGATACATAAATGTTTCTTCCACGAAAAGGAACAGGAATTTCACCCAATGTTGAAGCAGGCAAGTTAGAAGCAGTTACTAGAAATGAAGTTCTACGAACATCAAGTCCAATTGCAATGCCGGGTGGGGGAGTAATAGTAACCCTGTATTGGTTAGCTCTTGCACCACCACCGATTAAGTTTGCTTTAAAGTCATCTATATTAGCCATGATTAACCTCCTACCTCGCTAAAGGCAACCCCTGTACGAGTTGCGATAAAGTTTAGGGTAATAAAGTTAATAGAACGAGCTGGTTTGATGTATATGTCACCAATAAACTCGTTACGATCAATAACTTCTCCTGTGTTGTTTGTTGCATCAGCGACTACCTTAAAGTCAGTGATACCACGGCGACCTTGAACATCTCTCAAGAAAGGTTCTACTAAGTTACGGAATTGAGCCCTTGTAAATTCATCATTGAACTCAAATAGTTGAAACTTAGAAGCAGTTGCGATTGCTTTTTCAAGAACCAAGAACAATCTACGAACATTGATACGATCAAATGCACTTGGTTTTGATAGAGCAGTCTTGTCACCAAACAGAACCACACCTTGGCCTGGAAAATTGACAACAGGATTAACTCTAAAGCGATACAATTGATCTCTTTCACCCTGAGATGGGTTGTAAGAAAGTTTAATTGCACCACGAATATTTCCACGATTATAACCAGCTGGAGAGAACCAAGGATCAGCAACACCATCAGTACGAGCACAAAGACCAGCAATATCCCCATTCAAAGGAACATAACGATATACGTCAGCATATTTATCGTACATATATTTGTAAGAACTATCAAATACCATGTAAGAAGATGAAGGGCATAACTCAAATGCAGAAGTAACATTTTCCGTTTGAGTAGTTGTGTTTGCAATACCAACCGTTGCAGAACGATATGGAGAAACAAATCCAACACAATCCTTACGACCTTCTACAAGAGAAGTTATCATTGTTACATGAGTATCTTGTCCAGCAGCTGAATCAGTAACACCAGAACTTGGCCCACCAAGAACTAGATTTACATCTACTCCTTCAGCGTCACCAAACTTATCATAAGCAAGTTCTAATTCACCAGCAGTAACAGAATAATCATCTGTTCCACCAGCCAAACCAACTGTAGTGATAGGAACAACTGATGTATATGCAGTTGCAGTATCAGTACCCCAGTTAGTACCAGCAGCAATATGATCACCCCAGAAAACAAACTCAGACTGATTAAAGATAACCGTTGGATAATAAATACTATCTCCTTGAGGCCCTTTAGCAGATGAATTTTTTGATAGGTTAGCATAAGTTTCTAATACAGCATTACCTCTTTGACCAGCAACATCTACATCAGAACCAGTAATAAGACCAGTTGTATCAAAAAATACAATGTGTAATTCATCACCAGTACCACGACCATTTGCTAAGTTATATGCAGATTGGCCAGGAGCAGAATTAAATAAATCTGCCCAACGCCAGCGTCTTGTAATCAAAGCATTATCAGGGATAATAGTTTGCAATCCACCTTCGTCTGGGTCATCCTTTAAACGAATACTTAATACTTCACCGCTGATAGAAGTAACTTCGTATTGAGTATCACCAGATTCTATAGAAGCGTAATCTGAAAATGCTAAAACAACATCATCTGCAACTGTAATAGCTTTGTCTAAAACAAAAACTGTTCCTGAAGTAACTGTTTTAACTTTAACTATCTCAGTAATACCAGCACCGATAACACGATGACCTACTGCAACCGTACCAGAACCACCATCAACTGTAAGGTTAATGGAAGCAGTAACAGCACCAGCAACGACTTTTGTTACACTAAAAGCTTCATGAAACTTGATCATGTCTCCAACTTGGAAAGCAAACCCTGCTTCATCAGCATCATCAACTGTAATCGTTTTATCACCAACAGCTCCAGCACCGTTTACTAGGTTGTTTGAACCCAAGTCTTGTTCGTATGCTTGTGCAGAAGGACAAACTTCAACACCAATAGAGTTACCATTAGTACCAGCAGTACGTGCATACCAATCATTAGTAGTTACTGTACCATCACCTGTTTCAGAAAAGTAATCTGTAAGATATTGATCATTATCGCGTATCAATAATCCAGTACCACCTTCAGAAGCATTTAAGAGTGCAGATTCTGCACGAACAACTTTTAGAGTGTTGCTATATTTTAGAAAATTAGAAGCAGTATACCACCATTCAAAATTATTTGCATTGGGTTTACCGAAATTGTTGAGGAGATCAGACTCAGATGTGATTGTAACTATTGAAGATACAGGGCCCTTTTCAAAAGGCCCAGCAATTGCACCAATTGTGGTATCAACTGATGGAACAACATTAGTTAAATCAATCTCTTTGACATGAACGCCAGGAGAAACTAGAAAAGACATTAATTGGTACTCCTTATCTTTAAGAGTTGGTTTTTGTTTTGTACAGATATTTATAAAAAAAGAAACTTACAAAAACAGTTTTTATAAGTGTTATAACATATAAATATTAACATGGTAAATACACATTATGAGAAGTATAAAGACACTATCAAAAAAGTGGCTCGTAGAAACTACCGTAAAAGAATTATATTGTTAAATGAAAATTTAGCTAATAAATCTTGTAAACATTGTGGTGAGAGTGAAACTGTATGTTTAAAATACTACCCTCACGATTCGGAAATACGAAAAATAACAAAAAGAGTAGGAACTAATCCTAAGAGTAGAAAAGAAATATTCTCTCTTATTGATGAGAGTATAATATTATGTGCAAATTGTTGGATTAAAAATGATAATGATTTATTAGAGTTTATCTAATATTACCAATCCGTTCCATAATCTCTCACTACTGCAGCCCACTTCGTACCATACTCATCTACCATATTTCCTATATTTTCATCTTCTAAACCATTAATCATAAAACCAAAAGGAGCCATGTCTTGTTCTAATGCATTTTGTTGTTCCCTCATCATTGTCATACGTACATCACTATCTGTTAATTCTTTAAAATATTGTTGATCTGTTACCCATGCAAATATAAACAAGCAAGCAACTAGATCATCATTACATCCATCATCAGCTTCATATGATGAACCCTTTACAATAAATGTGGATAATTCACTAATAATATCTAAATCTTCTACTATAAGTTTATCATCTTCAATTAATTGTTTGAGATTAGAACATCCTATTCTTTTAACAGCCTTAGTAGTTCTAACCCCCAACTGCGCTTTTCCACCGCTAAACCCCCCTCCTAGTACCTGTCCTGACCGCCCACGCATGGATGCCATAATAAGGTTGTCATACTCCAAGTCAAATTGTAAAGTGTTTGCAACTTGTTCACCAATATCATTTACCTCAACAAGAACAAATGCTTGGTTATATGCGCGAGCAACTTCATAAATTTTTGCTGGAAATAGAAGAGGTTTAATTTCATTATCTCTATATTTTGAAACTACCCTGTAAGGCATTTCTGTTACATCAACTACAATAAATGCAGAATAATCATTTTGTGTCCCTCGAGCAACGTCAGCAGTAATTACATAAGTATGTCCCTCTTGTGGTGAGATATGTACATCAAGGCCTGCATTTGATTGTTTAGGTTCTCTGTATGGTATTACTTTAAGTTTTTGTGCAGTTATAAGAGTATTGATAGAACCAAGAAACTCACACTCAAATTCTGTATTGAATTGTTGTTCACTGGTATTTGCAATAGTTTCTTTCTTCCATTTTTCATCACGGCCTGGAATTTCACTCCAATGAACCTCAATAGGAACGTATGTGTTTCTCTTTTCCTCTGCATCTGTCCATATTTTATAGAACATATTCATACCATGAGGAGTTGATACTATCATAACTTTTGTGGTTTTACCAGATGATATTGTAGGATAAACAGAACTAAAGAATTGTTCAGCTACATTACTGGGTACATACGCAAACTCATCAAGAAATATAATATTATAAGAACCACCACGAACTGCACTAGCTGAAGTAGAAGACGCCAATATTTTACTACCATTTTCAAGTTCTAAACTTCCTTTGTTCCATGACATAACTCCTTGTTGTAACCACTTAGGTAAATGTTCATATGCAAGTTGTAGTCTACTTAATAAATCTCTTGCGGTTGCAGCTTTGTTTGCAAGTATAGCAATATTAACACTTGGATTAAATAGAGCATAGTGTAATAGATAAGATACCATAACAGTAGATTTACCAGACTGTCTAGGTAATTTACAGATAGTAAAACGATTACTATGAAATGTACCAACCATTTCTTTTTGAAAAGAATACATATCAAATGGTACTAGGCCTTCATCAAGAGAAATAATTTTTACATAGTTCTGTATAAAATATATTGGGTCTTCCATACAATCAGAATATTCTTGGAGTTGTTTCTTTGTCCAAGATTGCTGTACGTTTGCTTTTTTTAGATTTGGATTTCCTAGATAGGTAGCATCAACCATCAGATTTACCTTTTAACATTTTTTGTAATTCAGCAGTAGAACCTACAAATAAAGCATTAGTAACATTTTTGGGAGCAGTGTTTGGAACTTCTTTAAGTCTCTTCATCTTCTCTTGAAGATCACCAAGTTTTTCTGCAACTTCTGCTACCTGTTTAATAAGATTTCCAGCAACCTCATATCCCCTTGGATGCTCACCTTCTTTTGCAAGCTCAAGTATTCCGTCAATTGCAGTTGAACCCTTCTCTACCAAAATATGAAAAGTATCTCTTTGAAGACGATAATCTTTTTCAATATCATCACATTCTTCAGTGTTGTTTTCTACTACGATTGGTAAAGTTTCTTGGTAGTCTAAAGGTTCTGTTTGTGATGTAAGAACATCACCAGCAACCCCAAGAGCTTTATTCAATTCTTTAAGGGTATTGACCATTATATTTTAACTCTTATCTGTACCTGTTACTGGATCAAAATTCTTTGCATCTTCAAAGAAAGAAGTTGTTTCATTAAAACCAAAATCATCATCTGCATCGGCAGTAGCAGGTTTTGGTGAAACTGTATATCTCTGTTCTCTTTTAGGAGCAGTATCTTTAAGATCAGTATACTGATCAACTTGTACTGTTTTAATAACAGCTTGAGAAGTAACAGGGCCGTAGAGATAAAACTTTGCAGTAAAATCTAAAGTATAAATTAATGCACGGCGTGTTTCAAAATCACCCTGATAATTATCTTCATATGCAACACTGTTTAATACAATAGGAACATCTCTTTTAATTCCCATATCTGCCATATCATTAATAGTAAGAGTATAGTCTGGTTGAAAGTATGGAAGAATCTGTTCAATAATTTGTAAAGAGTCATCAGATTCTTTAGCCATCACATATAACTGTATATTTAAATTATAAGGAACAGGCATATACTGAGAATCAAGACGATCATCATTTGCACTTTTAACTTTTTTAAATTTTTGAACTCTATTCAGTTTTCTATTAGGATCATACTGTAGATTTTGTATTTCAAAACCAATACGAGGTAGAGTAATAGCAACTGTCTTTGATAGATCAGCATCTTCATTTAAACGAGTAAGCCACTTCTGTCTTGGCCCGTAAGCAAGTGGAACCTTCATTGATTGTTTTATATTACCATCATTGTCCTTACGAACAAGTTGAATATTATTAAAAGTTGTTCCAAAAGCAATAATAACTTTCCTTATGCTTTCGTGATAAAACTGCTGTCCTAACATTACGAATTACTCCCTACATCCCCAAATGGATTTGATTCACTAAAATCTAGTACTGTGTCATCAGCAGATTCAAACAACTCATTTTGAGCCCCTTGAGCACCTGTTGTTGTACCATCTCCTAATATATAGTCTTCTTGAATTAAGTATTCTTTATTACCTGTATCTGCATCATTCTCAAGAAGAAGAACACCAGCAGATGTTGTCATATCACTGTCTTCATAGACTACAAGTTCATCTGTATTATTTTCATGTATAATACGTCCAGAATTATCTTCCATAGTCATTGCATTAACTACAGCACTTTCTGATTCCATAGTAAATTGATATTCAGCAGTAGATGTAGATAATACACCTTGTATATCATCTATATCATCTATACCAGTATCAAGTTCTTCAGAAGCATAATCAAACAGACGGCATCTTAATTTATATACTGGGTTATTGTCCAACTGAAAGAAAGGCTCATCATGATCTACAAAATTAACTTGAAACATCTTTTTAAGTATTGGATGATAAATTGCATCACCCTCAAAAGGACGATCCGAATCTGTTGCATCTGTTTCTGATATAATGTAGAAATCACTTCCCTCTAAACTTGTAGTAGTTTCTGCAAGTGTACCAGCTTCTAATAAAATAGAACCACCTTCTTCTACTGTAGTTCCATCTACATCTGCTGAAGTTCCTGACTCTATTGTGACCTGTTTTGTTAATTCTTGAAATCTTATTTTATTAACTACAAAGGTTGCTTCACTTAAATTCTGCAAACCAAACTGATTCATTATCTCTCGTTCACCAGCAAAACCACCGTCTGCATTTTCCATATACATTTCTATTTTTGCAGCGTCTTTAAATTTAGAAAGAGTGTCGCCACCAAGAACAGAGTCTTCTGCAACAATAGTACGATCCATATAGAAAACATCATGGCCGTGTATTTGAATTGCTTCTGCAACTAAGTTTGAGTATAAACTTTGTTCTGTTGATATTGCGGCAACATTATTAGAATGAAAGAAAGAATTTACAGCCATACTTTTACCCTACCATATAACTAACTGGTAATTCAAATGCTAATTGAATCTGATCCTCTAGTTTTTGTTGTTCCTCTATTGCTTGTGAATAGATTTGTTCACCATTCATGGTAACGCCACCCAACAATGCAACACCACTAAACTTAGATAGGTTTGCTCCCCACTGCCCTTTGATTAAAGCAGTTGCATACCTTTTAAGATATATGTCATCATATATGTCAGTGTAAGATGTTGGGTCAACCTTACGATAGCACTCTATGATTATATGCTCAGTATCAGGTTCTATTTTATTTTGCCAATCCATATCAATATACAAACGGTTTTGATGTTGATTAAAACGTATGGGTGTTTCTCCCACAAGAATATGCTCAAGGAAATCTAAATTCTGCATTTGTAACTGATAATCCATAACAGAGGTGGATGAAAAATCATAAAGATCATTTAGTCTTAGTTGATAACGAACATCAAATAGACTTCCACCACCACCAGTATCAGTTAAAGGAAATACTCTTAGAACAGAAACAACAGCTTGAGGAACAGGAATCCAGTTATTACCTTCTTTCCATGTTGCAGTTACAGAAGTATCTACTGAATCGGTTGCTGTTGTTGAGGTATTGGTTAATGCTCTTGCAACATCATCAGTAGATATTAGATGTTTAAGATACATTTTCTCAATACCATCATAGTGATATTGCGCGAAATATTGTAAGGCCTCATCTAAACGGTCATCTACTTGATCATCTGATACGTTAATATCTATAACACCAGAACCAAGAGCTCTAAGACAGTAAGTTTTTAGGGTTGC
>TARA_R110002073_G_C9496099_1_pt1 | contig 10656 bp, 10 predicted proteins | sample TARA_R110002073 | Tara Oceans TARA_R110002073 (sample SAMEA4397174) | marine metagenome | biome: Polar Biome; feature: [DCM] deep chlorophyll maximum layer (ENVO:01000326); material: water (ENVO:00002006), including particulate matter (ENVO:01000060) such as... | depth 40 m
CCTTTGCACCGACTCAGCTTATCTACAACGTGGATACCTCGGTGCTATGCTTTATGCTTTGCTTTGAGGTCGATGACCGCTTCTTGCTCTCGGCTCAGCCACGCGGCGACCATCGCCACGATGAAGTGATAGGAGCCGATTGCCACGGTGAAAGACTAGACGGATCTTCTGTAAACGTCCCATGAGACTGCTTCATGTCTGCAGTCTCATGGGACGATCGCAATTGCGAACAGGACGCCGTCCCAGTGAAGGCTGTGACGCCCTTTCTCCGAAGAACATGGTCGGCCCCTGACGGTTCCCTATTCACCACACAGCTCGACACGCCCGTCGTTCGTCGCTGCACGTCGAGCGTTGCCGCTCAGCTAAGTCTCTCCGATCTTGCTAGAACCAATGAATCGTAAAGCAACTATCCTTCTGCACGAGCTGGCTGGTGTCCGAATCATACAATAACGACCTGGAGCGGTATCCTTTTGTGCCGGGCGCTGCGGCTTCGAGACCGAAATCCATAGCAGGCAAGAGTCTATGGCTATAAGAAGTATTCTGATTCCCGTTGGGGCAGCTGTTGTTCGTGTACGCCACACTGCCAACAAATTCTTGGGTACCTGCGCTACAGCTAGCTCCTTGTGCTGGAATGGATCCAACTGCCCGATTTCTTATGATATAGGAACTCATGTTCGTGCAGCTTTGTGTGGTCCTATCCACATTCGACGAAACGAGTTTTTCCTTGGCGTTTGCACGCCCCTGCGCGTCGTAACCCTGTGCGCCGACGGGGCTCCATCGTGGGCTATGCCCTAGGGTTCCTCCTTGGGCGCTATCGTCAAACAATGGCTGAAGATAACAGGTTCCGATTTCACATTGGCTAGGGAATGGCTGGCAAGAGACCTCAAACTTGTCACATTGGGCTAACCCAGATACAAACTCACCAGCCCAGTTTAGCTGGTAGCTATGGGAAATTTGGCTCCCGCTCAGGGACAGAGCACTTATCAGGGTAAACATTACGGTGGGCTTCAAGAGATTCATGGGAGTGTCTCCATTTCCGTGAATGCGCCGCCTTCGTTCGTGTGCTGATGCCAAGAGGGCGGGCCGGTGAAGCGGTCAGTGATTCCGCTCCAGTCAACGAAGTACGCTATCCGCGTCATCCCCTCATTGTCACTTTTCATGAAAATGCTACCAGACAGACCCTCATCGGCTGCTGTGTAGCGTTCACGAAGCCAGCAGATAGTGAGAACATCCGCGGATGGGTCACAGACACCCTCGTAGTTCTGGGTAAACACGACACCTGTATCCTCGGTTAGATCTATGCGCAACCCATCGGCACTGTCGATCGCTGAGGTTTTGTTTTCAGGTACGTCAATTCGAACCCACCAGAAATCAGATTTCTCCTCCATGTCCACCTCAAGACCGAGCTTCGAGATGTCCGCCTGTGGAGGTGCGTTCGTAATGATGTATAGATCTTGTGAAGTGTCCTCGGCATAGTAGATGTGCTGTGTGGCTTCTGCATCCTCCGCAGGCACCTCTTGCTCATCCTCGGGCACAGGCGCGGGCACCTCTTCCTCGGGGGGCGGCGCGCTATTTGCGCAGCTCACGATAGTTGCTAGTACTAATGGATGTTTCCAGCGAAGTAGGAGCATTTCTCAACAATACGGTTGGTGTGGTCGTTGTCAACGCCGAATTTTCGGCCGCAGGCCGTGAACCGTTACTAGGGGGGCGAGGCACAATCGTGTAAAAAGGTCCGGTAAGGGCCAAATTCCAGCGATAACCCGCGGAAATCATTAGAGCAGGTTTTCACCGGACCAAAGTGTCAAGGGGGCGCCCTACTCTCCCCGAATGAGCGCCCGTGAAATCAACTTTTCAACCGACCCAACAGAAGAAGAACTCTTACGTCACTGGACACTTTCCAAGAGCGACAAGACACAAGTTCGCGCGTGCCGAGGTACCGCGCAGCGCTACTCCTTCGCTCTCCAACTCTGCATACTGCGACACCGTGGCCACTTCATGTCGACAGATCAAAGGCGAGTCCCTCTTCGCATTGTTAATCACGTCGGCGAGCAGCTCGGCTTCCAACCAACACTGTTTCTGCCACCGGTGCAACGCGCCACAACGCACAAGGAGCATCGCAATCGCATTCGCGCGTATCTCAAATTTCGCACGTTCGACCAGGCCGAGCGTGTGTTGCTTGTTCAATGGCTCAAAGAGCAGCAGCGCTACGACTTGAGGCGTTCGCAGCTCGCAAATATGGCCCGTGAGTTTCTGCTCCAACGCAGAACGATGATTCCAGCAGACTCCACACTCGATCGACTTGTCAACGCAGAGGTAACACGCCAAGAGAGGAATTCGTTCCACCGGCTCTCAAGCCAGCTGGGCGATGACGTCGCCAAGAAGATGGACGGCCTTCTCGATGTTGAGGAGCCCTCTCGTGTTTCAACTCTTGAGTGGCTCACCGAATACCCGCCGGAGGCGACACCAAAAACGATCTTGGACTACATGAATCGCGTAGAGCGGATTCGAGAAACCGAGATGCACGTCGTCGACTTGCGCGACATTCGCCCGAGCATGATTAACCATTGCTCCCGGTTGGCCGAGAAACTGACGGCCCATCAACTCAGGCGCCTGCCCAACGACAAGCGATGGTCGCTCGTTTTCTCACTTCTCTTCACAACCAGGCAATCGCTGCTAGACAAGCTCGTCGAGATGCATAGAACATTTCTTATCGGGATGAGGCGACGAGCAAACCGAGCGGTCGACCAGCGTGAGCGAAAGCTGCAACTCGAAGCACGCGAAGGCCTTTCCATCATCCTCGATGCAATGGATGTCATTGTCGACGAGTCCATGGTCATGGAGGCTCGCGCAGGCGCGGCTCACGAGACGTTTGGATCCGATGTGCTCGTCGACTCTCTTGCAAGTTGTCGACGGGTCATGGAGGCGACTCAATCCGCCTACTACAGCGAACTCCGAGCTAGGCACCATCATCTCAAGCGATATCTGCCTACGTTTCTCCGCCTTCCATTCGAAGCAGAACCAGGAATGAACCAGCTCCTTGAAGCGATTGAAACCGCTAGGCAGTGGCACAACGGAGAGCTTGCAAAGCTCCCCGACGAAGTCGACATGAGCTTTACGACAGCCCGATGGCGGAAAGAGATCCGGCGGAATGGGAAGACTGACAACCTCCAGTGGGAAATCGCGCTTGCGTTTGCGATACGCGACGCTCTCCGTTCCGGCGACCTCTATCTCTCTGGCAGCAAGAACCACGTCTCCTTCTGGGACCTCGCATACAGCCCAGAACGGTGGGAAACGGAGAAATTGACGGCCTACAAGAAACTCCGAATATCGGAGGAATCGTCAATCGGTGTTGCGGCGCTATTGCGCAACCATCACCTCGAAGCGCGGGCTCTTGCCGATGGGCTTGATGCAAACAAGTACGTTTCAATCGATACCGACGGGCCCCGATTCAGCCGGCAGCCAGCACTGCAAATCCCGCACACCGTGCGACAACTCAGACGAGTGGTGCAAACTCGGATGTCTCGAGTCCGAATTGAAGAGCTACTCATGAAGGTCGACGCGTGGTGCGGATTCAGTCGACAACTCTGCCCACCGGAAGGCTACGCGCCACGTGGTGAACAACCATATAGGGCACTCATGGCTGCCATCGTAGCCCACGGAACAAACCTTGGAGTTGCGACGATGGCGCAGAGCACCAAGCGGCTGAGTGTCTCGAAATTGCACGACGCCACCAAGTGGTACTTACGACCTGAAACCTACAAGGCAGCGAACCGAGCTCTAGTGGACTATCACCAAAGCCTTCCACTAAGTCATGTCTGGGGCGACGGAGCCACATCCTCGTCCGACGGACAGCGGTTCGGTGTGCAGGCGAGCTCACTAATTGGCTCCTTCTATCCGCGATACTTTGGCTACTACGACCGAGCGCTCACGATCTACACGCATGTCTCCGACCAATACTCAGTCTTCGGTACTCGCGTCATTTCCTGCGGCCCGCGAGAAGCCATGCACGTACTGGATGGGCTCATAGAGAACGACACGGTGCTCCCAGCTCGCGAACATTTCACCGACACTCACGGGGCGACAGATCAGATCTTTGGGCTTTGCCACCTTCTAGGCTATTCGTTCCGACCAAGGCTCAAAGATCTAAAGGATCAAAAGCTCTACAGAGTAGATCCGGACGAATCCTACGGTGAGGATGTCGACAGTTTGTTCACGGGAACACTCAACCTGAGGCCCTTGCACGAACAGTGGGATCAGATGATTCGGCTTGCTTCAAGTCTCTCCAACCGCACCGCGCCTGCTCACGTCATCCTCCAAAAACTGATCGCAAACCCTCGGGCGGATGGCGTGGCAAAGGCGCTCACTGTGCTAGGACGGCTGGTCAAGACGACGTTCTTGCTGCGCTACATGCGCGACCAGGAATTGCGACAACGCATTCGCACGCAGCTCAACCGCGGAGAGCACCGTCACGCGCTCGCCCGACGAATCTTCTTTGGTAACCAAGGGGTTTTTCGCACGGGCGACTACGAAGAAATGATGAACAAGGCGAGCGCCCTCTCACTACTCTCGAACGCAGTCTTGGTCTGGAACACGGTACACATCAACAGAATCACGTCGAAGCTCGAAGCATCAGATGCCGACTTGGCCAGGGTCTCCCCGTTGGCTCATGCCCATGTGATTCCAAGCGGCACCTACCACTTTGGCCACCAGCCCCTCCCTGCCCTGGAATCCTAACCGGACCTTTTTACACGATTGTGCCTCGTACCCCTGGTAGGTCTGGTGGCGAGGGTGTTGGAAATTGATGGGCTGCTCATCGCCGCAGCTAATAACAGCGACTTCGGGAGATACTCGTTTAACAAAGCCAGACTCGGTGGCGTTTGCGGCTCCGTGGTGCCCGGTTCGAAGGACTTCAATGTCGATGCCTTCGTCGGCCATTTTCCTACCAAGTGCTACCTCAAGCTTAGCGTTCTCAGTGCCCGCCTTCTGCCCGATGAGGTCACCCGTGACGAGAAACTCAAAGCCATTGCCGTCTGACACGAGCAGCGCAATAGACATCTCATTCTCAGAGTCGGCGTTGCTGATCTTCTTGGCGCTGCCCCACACGTATCCGCCACCAGCGACAATTCTCGCCGATGCTCCGCCACCTAGATCGAACTTCCCGCCGATATGCGCGCCGGCCTCCACCCGCCAGTAGGGGACAGAGCCAGCGTCGGCAACCTGCTGTGCACATGCAAGCCATTGAGTCGTCCCCACGTTTGGCTGAGGCCTGTCCCCCGTGTCGGCGATCGCACCAACCGGAAACCAAGACTTGGCAGAACAGCTTATCGTGTTGCCCGTCTTCGTCGCCGTCCATAATAGGGCGTCGTTTCCGTCGCGGTCGGTGAACCCGCCCATGTGGTCGGCGTCGTAGTGTGAAAGGACCACGTAATCAATCGATGTAATCCCAATGCTTCCGAGAAGCTCGGCAACAATCTTGCCCCGATTTCCCTGGTAGTGACCAGCATCCATGAGCAGGACCTTGCGCCGACCGTCTACAGTGGGCCCAAGGATGACAGTCGAGTCACCTTGCCCAACGTCAACAACATAAACCGATAGGGTCGCCCGCCCAGCTGGTGTACTCGCTTCTGATGTGACGGGTTCAGAAGCAACGGTCTCCTCGCCTGCTTCAAGCGGGACTGGCCTCTGAGGCAGCGGAGTTGCCTTGCCTCCGCAAGCGGTTAGCAAGACGGACAACAAGGCGGTAGACAGGACACGGCCAGACATGATTTCACAACCCAGGTTAGGTGTAGGACTGCATTGCTACTCGCGGACACACAACTGCGCCCGAGCGGGACCACTCTAACAGGATTCGGATAGCTCTTCACTCAAAACAGCCAAGGTTCGAAGAACTCAGTAAAACTCGCAGAACGCTACCCGGGGTGAGCGTGCACTACGTGCTAAAAGTAGCGATTTGGATGTTAAATCAGTGCAACTAGTGAAGATATGCGATTAGACTTTTACTCAGTGATCTTGGGTTAAGCAAGCGCTGTAAGGGAACAGGCAAAGAATCTTAGAGCTGGAGCGTTTCATGACCACTTCCAAGTCCCAAACTCCGACAAAGAGCAGAATTGTTGTCACTCTCAAGGTTCCAAACCCACTTGCCGCCATCCTGAAAGCTGAGTCCAAGGAGACAGGGCGGTCCTTTGCGAGCTTCGTCCGCCGCGCCATCAATTGGCACAACGGCAAAGGGCTCGCACGCCATCCAGGGCGTCGACCCGTAGTTCTGGCTCCCAATCCCACAGGCGCCACGACACAGAAAAGCTCGCTTGTAGATCTGGAGCATATTGACTATCTCGACATGCTTGGAAACCGTGTCGGACTTCCACGCACCGCAACGCTGCTCGTAATTATCGTGCAGTATCTCGGTATCGATCCGCTCAGACCGTAGTCTGAGGGCACCGCACAAACCTAGGAACTATTCTGGGCCCTTCCCTCCCTGCTTGGGCCTCGTACCCCGAATAGTGCCAACCTTCAGAGACAAGGGATTCACGTAACCAACACTATGCGAAGCGGAATTAAGTATTACCCCTAGGAAAACCGCCGAACATCCAGCAGGCTGTTGCTAATTCAGCGCATTCGAGAACTGAACCTCTTCCGGATCTGGGGTAAGCGTCAGTACTCTCCCACTCTTCTTCGGCCATTCTCTATTGCGATGTGCTTGGACCCAACGGTCGTGTCTTTGGACTAGTTGGTATTATCCTGAAAGTATTTGCGCTTCTCGCCGGTTGGCTTGTCATCATAGCGTCGAATGAGACTGCCCTCGTACTCCGGTATCTTGCGATTGCGCCGTTTACCCCGCTTCGCCGCCTTACTGGGCTGTGGCTCTTTAACCGGCTTTGCAGCAAGCACGATGTGACAAACAGGAAGTTCGGCAGATACGCTGCATTCGTAGGTACCTGCGAACTCCTCGGCAAGAACTGTCACGGGCGAGGTGCCAACGGAAAGATTGAAGATAGACGGAGTGACGCTAGACTGCTTATCAACGCGCACCTCAAGGCCTTCGATTGCAACCCCATTGTGTGTTGCAATCACCCTGGCCGGAACCTCGGTAACGAGGGGTTGAGGTGCTTCCACTTCCTCGACATCGTCCAGGGCTTCCTCGAGCTGCAAAGCGGGCTCAGGGGATGCGGTGACCGCCAGGTGAGCTTGCTGCTGAGTAGGCTCGCCCTCCCCTCTGCTTCGCAGAATAAATACTAGAGCGATTGCCAGTATTGCAACGACACCCGCAGCGATGTAGCTGGCCCCCAGCGTAGAACGTCGAGGGATTTCCTCGGTCTTCTCAACATGGAGAGCCGCCTGGGGTGTTGGCAAAACCGTCTCAAGCGTTTCAGGGGTCAATGCCAAAGGAGTCTCTGCTGTTGGGAAAGCAGCAGAGTTCAGTGGCACGCTTGAAGATGCCAAAAGTAATGGCGTCTCCATGTCGGCATCACACGATTGAACCCATTTGCGCAGTGCCATCTCCGTGGGATCTGTTGAGAAAACAGGAGGGGTAACGTGCGCAGTGCCCGCTTCCATTGCGCGTACAAACTCAGCGACAGAGCTAAAGCGCGCTGCGGGCTCATGCGATAACGCTCTCGTTATCGCAGAAAGGACGCTCTCTGGCACCTTCACATGATGCTTCAACTTGCGCAATGGAGTCACCTCATCCTCAAGGATGCGATAGTCAATTGTGTTGGCTAGCTCCCGACGATTAGGGTTGCTCTCCTCCCCTGGCCGAGCACCAGGGCGAAGTGCCGTTAGCATGAAGTAGAAGCACGCGGCAAAGGACCATTGGTCACTTGCTGGCACGGTTTCGCCAGCTATCTGCTCTGGCGCTGAGAAGCCTGGAGTACCAATGCGAGTGCCTTCGGCAGTGAGATAGGAATCTTTCATTCGAACGATTCCAAAGTCGAGAACAGTCGCTTTCTCATTCTCAGCGTCGAGAATAATATTGGGTGGCTTCACATCGCGATGGATGAGCTTGAGCTCATGTGCGGCATCAAGTGCGGATGCTGCTTGCATGGCAACCTTAAAAATCGCCGTCCACCCTCCCCCCTCCAACAGATCATGGAAAGCGTGATTGAAGGTTTGTCCCGTGGCTTCGGCCATGACAAGAAAGGGATACTCACCATGGGCTGCGTTGGCGTAAATATGAGGAATAGAGGGGTGCTGGAGGGAATGCAGCGCTTCGCACTCAAGGCGAAATCGCTGGCGCAATTTATCAGCAAACCGCCCTCTCGGCCCATCTGGGTACACGAGAATTTTTAGCAGTTGTGGCTCTCTGATAGAGCGGTGAACGTCTTCAACGCGATAGACGGCCCCCATGCCGCCTGCGGCAAGAGGCTCAATCACTCGATACGTATTTGCGAGAACAGTGCCTGCGGAAAGGTTTGACGGATCGAAGCGCATGGCTTGCTCGAGAGACTCAAGCATCTCGCCAGCATCCTTGAAGCGCTCTTTGGGATCGAAACGCACGGCGCGTTTTACTTGCTCCGCGAGGGCCTGGTTGACTCCTGCGAGTTTTCCTGTGGGATGCTCGTGCAAAAGCGATAGCTCTTTGCCACTTTCAATACGCGCACGGTAGTCGTCTAGCGGAATCGGCTGGCGTCCAAGAATCATTTCGTAGACCACGAGACCTATCGCATACACATCGTTTGCGGGTGTTACTGGGTCTGGGATCGCCTTGTACTGTTCCGGCGCCATATACTGCTGCGTGCCTCTCGGCAGTGTTTGGCCAAGAGTTGCAACCGTGTCATTGAGTGCCTTGGCGACGCCAAAGTCTAGAATCCGAACATTGCGAGAGTCGCCGGGGCGAGACTCTATGAAGATGTTTGCAGGTTTAATATCTCGATGAATGACCCCCTGTGCATGCAAGACGCTCACAGCTTTGAGGATGCCGAGCAGTAACGGCAACGCCTCAAGAGCTGGCATTCCCTGGGAATACTCTTCCTCAAGGAGCCTTGCTAAATCTTTCCCCGGAATGGGGCGCATGGCGTAGTAAGCAATCCCTTCAGCGGAAATGCCACAGTGCTCAATTGTTGGGAAATAGTCGCCTTCAAGATTGTCGGTGAGCTTTGCCTCGCGGAGAAGAGCATCGATGTACTCCTGATCGTGGGCAAAGGATGCAGGCAGAAGTTTGATGAAGCGTTCACTGCCAAGACTCAGCGTTTGGGCACTCCAGATTTCGCCCATCCCGCCTTTGCTGTACTGGGCCTTGAGCCTGTAGAGGCCGTCAAGCTCCACGCCGGTCAGGTCACGTTTTCGGCGACCTTCGCTGGTGCCAGGCAATGTTCCCTCTTCATTCATTCGCTTGTAGTCCTCTTGCGCTTGCGAGGTCGACCGGCACGTAAGAATTCTTCTTTGCGCTTTGGAAACGTGCGTCCACCGTTTACCAAATCGCGTTGGCGCTGCAGCTCGACGCGAACTGCGTTGTCGAAAAAGTCTGAGAGCCGGAGTTCATGTGGTGTACCGCGCTGGGCAGCAATGCAGTTGCGCACGGCGTCTAGAAGGCACACGTCCAAGTTTGTTGTAATTGGAGCCTTGGCCCCCTTTGCAATCTTTCCGCCCACAGAAAGCATGGTAGCGGAATACTTGTATTTCCGCAATGTGCTTTTCGTTGGCCGAGCAGCCGGGAACCCGGCCGTTATGCCTGCGCGATTTCGACACTTTCCCACCCAGCGGCAGATCTACCCAGCGAATATGGGGGGACAGTGGTGTCTTCGTCGAATGTGGCGAGTGCTTCTAGTGAAACGACTCCGGGCTGCTTCACACCAACGAGCGTGCGCAAGAGCCGTTCAGCCGTTGAAGACATGGGCCTTGCCCCAGAGGCCCATCGAGATGCGTGTTCTGGGCGCACACCCATAAGCTTGGCAAACTCCGTATTGTCGCAATCGAGCCAGCTTCTGAGATAGCACACTTCTTCCGCAACGAGCGGGGCCCGTTTCACTGCAATGGCAGCTGCAAGCGCGTCGTGTAACGGACCCGGGCTTTGAAGTGCGACGAACTCTTCGTTGCACTCCTTGCAAACGTAGACGGTCACGTCACGAAGAAACACGCTTGAGAGCCCGCACTCCGTAAAGTGGTAGGCCTCAACTGTGGTCTTCTCGAGCTGCCCTCGGCACTCTGTACACTTCTTCATTGTCTTCTCTCCTCTTCTTTGTAGAAGTCGAGCTATCGCAACATCTTCCAGCCAGTAATGACGACGCAGCAACTAACCTCTTCCAGTTCAAAAATGATTGCGACTCCCCTGCCCTCCGACCGATAGCGGAGCCCGCCATTCTCGAACTCAGGCCCCGTGTAGGCTCCGCCTCGAAGCACTGCGACGGCGTCGGTGGTAGTTAGGCTATCCTTCGCTAGTTCGGCGAGTGCATGTTTAGAAAATATCAATTGACCATTGTCTAGAATTGAGCGAACGAGCTGCTTGACCGTGGCAACGGGAAGCGGTTGATCTAGATCAAGTGGCACAAATACATCATACCACGGATTGACATTATCGCAATGAATGATTGATGTATAGGCAATCCCATTGCCTCGCATAGCGAGGCAGTGGATGCCACAGATATCGGTGTACGCGCTCAAATAGCGCCGGATCCGGTGCTTTCATCGGTGCTTTCATCGGTGCTTTCATCGGTGCTTTCA
>TARA_R110002073_G_scaffold173209_1_pt1 | contig 10644 bp, 11 predicted proteins | sample TARA_R110002073 | Tara Oceans TARA_R110002073 (sample SAMEA4397174) | marine metagenome | biome: Polar Biome; feature: [DCM] deep chlorophyll maximum layer (ENVO:01000326); material: water (ENVO:00002006), including particulate matter (ENVO:01000060) such as... | depth 40 m
CGGCTGGGCTGCTTTCGTTTGCAACGTAGAGATCAGCACCGCCACCACCTCCAGCAGTAGCAAACGTAACTGCTCCAGCACCGTCTGTGGTTAGCACTTGGTTAGCTGTACCATCTGCTGTGGGTAGGGTGTAGGCAGAAGATATACGCACTGTATCGCTGGTGCTGCCTAGTGTAATTTGGTTAATAGCTGATGAAGATGCAGTATCCCCTAACACTATACTGTCTTCATGCGAAGCTGTGCTGTTAGCACCAAAAGCTACAGAATTTGTACCACTAGCTGTATTAAAGTAGCCAAGTGCAGTCGAGTACGTACCAGAGGCTGCACTGCCACGACCAATTGCTAATCCGTGGCTGCCAGAAACATTAGCATTGTTGCCTAAAGCTAACCCTCCAGCACCTGTTGATCTTGCAGCTTGTCCAAGTACAACAGCATTATTTTGTCTTGCACCATAGCTTGCTGAGTTGGTTGTTATAGCTGCTGCAAAGCTGTCTGTGCCAGAGGCGTAGGCTTTACCTAACGCTACAGAACCTGCTCCTGATGCTGTAGCAAGACCTATTGCAACACTGTGTGAGCCAGAGGCTGTTGTTGAGTGACCCTGACCAGTGCCAATGGCGATTGAGCCAACACTACCCGCAGTCGATCTGTTGCCCAAAGCCATTGCATAATTATTTGAGGCCTTGGCATTTGCACCTAAAGTTACACTGTGGTGATAATAGTCATATGCCTTTTCACTGTATATCTGCCAGTATGTTCCAGAGTTTACAAGTGTAACCCCAGTACCCATTTCTAATTTTAAGGGGTCAGTAGAGTCGTAGTCGTTACCAGCAGATACACCAATGCCATCAACACTGTTTGGCTTAATAGATATGACGCCTGTGCCGCTGTTCCAAATGCTAACGTGGAAACCTGTAGTTAAACTAGACAAAGCCGTAAGAGTTACATCTACGGTGCCACTGGTATAATTTAATATCTTACCAAGATCACCTGACACAACAGTATAAGCAAGTGTCTTGTTGTCTATTGTATATTCAGAAGCACCACCACCACCAGCCGTAGCAAATGTAACTGCTCCAGAGCCATCTGTGGTTAGCACTTGATTGGCAGAGCCATCTGCTATTGGTAGGGTATAAGCAGAAGATATACGCACTGTTTGATCTGTGTGACCTAAAGTAATTTGATCTGCCGCAGATGATGAAGCCCCACCTCCAATTACAATTGCATCTGTGTGGCTAGAGGTACTATTGTTGCCAAAAACCATAGAATATTGGCCTGAAGCGAGTGCTATATACCCAATCGCAGTACTATTATTTGCACTCCCTTTTGAATACTCTCCAATCACTCGGCTCTTTGCGCCCACGGCACCATAGGCTGATGAGTTGGTTGCGATGGCGGCAGCAAAGCTGTCATTACCGGAAGCGTTAGAATTTAAAAGGGCCATAGACCTTGTGCCGCCCGACACAGCACTATCACCAATAGCTATAGCATTAGCACCTGTTGCACTTGGTTGGGCTGAAGGTGAACTTTCATTAGCTGCATAAAGGTCAGCACCACCACCACCCGCAGCCCAGCTTAGATTTCCTGAGCCATCTGTCTGCAAAAACTCTGATGCAGCCCCGTCATCGTCTGGCAAAGTAAGTGTGTATGACGCAGCAGCAGAATGGGGCGGTGATTTAATCTTTACACCGTGAGAATTAGCTGAACAGTTTATCTGTAATGTTCCATCATTACCGCCAGCACCTTTAACCTCAACAACACCTGTGCCGTTTGGTGTTAGTTTTACATTTCCGTTGGTGGTGCTAGTCGTAATCTCACGGGTTTGAACGTCTAAGTTGCCGCCAAGCTGTGGCGTTGTGTCCTCAACAACATTGCTCAGTATATCCTCCGCCGTAGCCCCGATAAACACAGTAGCTGAGCCAGTAAGCACAATTGCGGCGTCAGCATTGCTACTTTCGCTTACAGTGCGAGTTAATGTCGTCCCAGTCGCCGTGTAGGTGCCTGTGCCGATTTCCCATGCCGTGCCATCCTCAATGACATAACGGACAACATCAGCGTTTACCACTCCCGCATCCGCAAAGGTTTGGTATCCACTCTCGGCAGAACCAAGTGTAATTGTTCCAGTGCCAGTTGTGGCAGTGGCTACTTTTGCTCTGTTTACGAGAGTTACCATGTTATATTACCCTTTAGGCTGGATCTGGAATACCGATAGAAACGCTAGATAGTGTAAATGTATTACCAGAGGTAACAGATTGAGAAGCTGACAGGGAGCCAGCAGCCAACAGACGGGTGTTTCCAGTATCAACGATAGCATAGTGTGTAGCTGTACCTGTGCCACTTACGGAGCCATCAGTAATTGCAGCAACTACAACCTCACGACCGCCACCAGAACGATCTTGCGGTGCTCCAATGGATACAGAAGTACTATTTCCAAGAGCGTAAGTAGCGTTTGCTTCGGTGTACGTTGCAGCCTGCTGAGACGTAATTAAAATCTTATTTGCTTCGGTATCTAAGACGGTAAGACCGTTGTCATAGACCCTGTTGTCTAATAGTGCCATTAGGTTTCTTCCTTGTCTGTAGTGGAACGACCAACTTCAGGATCGTAGTTTAAGTCAGCTATGTCCATAAGGTCTTTAACAACCTCTGGGTGTGAGGACACATCAATGTTAGCGCCATTCAAGTTACGCAAGAACGCTGCAACCTCACGAAGATCATGTGGGGCAACATCACCAGATACGATAGTCGGCATTAGGTCATAATTCAGACCGTTCAACTGCCATAGACGCTCGACCAACTGTTTGTTGAGAACGTCTACTATTGCTTGGATGTAACTCTCAAGCGCACGGAGGAACAGGTCTGTCTTCGACTTGGAGAGAGCATAGGAACCCCCAGAGGAACCAAGCAGAAGAAACTCGGAAAGAACAGAACGAGCTATGTCATGCTGGTAACGACTAACGATAGGGTTGATGTCTATGTTACGTTTACCATTGGATGCCATAAGCTCAATGTCTACTAATCTAGTGGAGGAAGGGGCTCCATCTTTATCGGGGTAGGTATCGGATGGCAGTACAATGTAGCCTTGCTCGTTGAATTTAACGTCTCGTAGGATCTGCTGCAAGTCTCTGACGAATCCTGTCTGAGAAGCAGAAGCATCACCAGAAAGATACTCGGCAGGAATGCGAGCGACAGGAATACCCGCCAGTTCTCTTTCAACTGCAATGGCTTCAATAGATTGTATGTTGTTAAGGTACTCGTAAGAAGTATAAGCGTTACGAAGAATAGAACGTCCACTTGGATCACCATTTATTGAGGTAGTTCGGTAATACAGTGACTTATTCAAGGGAATATAGTTCTTACCATTCATAAGACCAACGGACTGCTCTATTCCTAGAACATCTCCAGTCTTTTGGTCTACATCGAACTTATTGATCGTCCAAGGGGCACGAGCAGCAATCTTCTTAACGCCTAAGCGTCCGTCTGTATACTTCGAGTGTTTCTTGTCTGAACGCTCAGTAGGTCCAACACGTCTTTTATAGATAACCTCGAACCAACCAAAGCCATACGACAGAAACGACAATGCTTCAGCAATATGGTCATCTAGTGTGTGGTCCATGTCATTCAGGACGCTTTTAACGAAGTCAGCCTCTACCTTAGCCGCATCGCTATCGTCAACAGGCATAACATCTAAATCAACATCTCGTAGTATCTGCTCAACAGAATACATAACTGCACCAACGGTACTGTCATTGTCACGCATCTCACGATATTTACGTATGGCTTTCTTGCCACGTAATTCAGGCAGAAACTCATCAGCACGGATTTGACCGTTGTGGGTATTATCGCCAGCTATACCAAGTGTGGATTTAGCTTTGGCTTCTGAGAGCTTCTTAACCATGAGACAGGTTCCAATTATGATTTCTGTGAAAGTCCCTTAGCACTTGAGTAAGCGAGGGTCAGTTGTGGTTTTGCGTATCCGTTAAGAGAAAGGTCTGTTAGCGCCCATACCATAGCATCTAATCTATCTGGAGAACCTATTCGACCTAAAGGTTCCCACGTTCGCATTTGTATTTCAAGTTCGTTGAGTGAAGCCCCATCAGGGGGATTAGAGACGTGCTTTACAAGTCCACGTTCGTATAGTGCTGATACTGGCTCTGCTCGGGCATACTTACCACGAGAGGCCCTTACAGCCTTATATGAGACACTATCGTCTTCACCATGTATCGTCTGCTTAACCATATCACCACCTTGGTTAACTTCCGCTACAATACGGTCAGCTTGGTAGTGATGATACAGTTGTATGGCTTTAGTAGCCCAACCCTGTGGAGATAGCCTATCAGTGTAGTCACCGAGGACATATGCAATACCGTTGATGTCAATGCCAGCTACAACAATACCTGTCATATCACTTTCAGCATTAGATGTAACAGCAGGATCAAGTGCAACGACAATACGGGCTAAGTCAGGTACGTCCTCATGCTTAACTGCACAGTCGTCTAACATAACCGTAGTCCATAAGGCTCCTTGAGCTTCTTCTAGGACTTCAGCATAAAGCTCTTGTCTACCTATCCTAGTCCCTTCGTACTGCTCTTTAACAGCAGTGAGGTATGTAGTGGCTAGGTTAGCTGAGTTATCAAAGGTACTACCAGTAGTAACTACAGTCTTAGGGTCTTTGAGGATCTGTCTGATTAACTTAGTTGGCTTAGGGGTAGTGGTAACCATAATACGGGGATGCTTACCGAGACGCATACAAAACTGTAGCATCTGCCAAGTGTCCATGTCTTTGTTCCAAGCAGCGGTCTCATCACACCAAGCTAACTCAAACTGGGGACCACGTAAACGCTCAGGCTCTTCAGCGGAGAAGAACTGTACTTGCGCTCCATTCTCCCATGTTAGTGTACGCTTAGTAGGTGACCAATCAGGGAAACCCATCTTCTTGCCCTTGTGGGTCTTATCGCCTCTCCAGCATACCGATAGGAAGCCTGACTCACCCTTAACCATAACACGTTCGATATCTGAGTTAGTAGAGGCTACAGCAGAAATACGCTTAATACCACGTTTGACATTCTCACGTACCCACTCTACCCCAGAACGAGTCTTACCAAATCCACGACCAGCGTTAATAAACCAAACATTCCAATCGGCATCTTCAGGCTCCAGTTGATTGTCTCTAGCCCAGAACGACCAGTCATGCTTTAGTTCTTCAGTCTTAGCTGGGCCTAGCTGATCGAAGAGTTCTTTGACTTTACTCTGAGGTAATCCTCTAAGAGCATCGGCAGTGATCTTCCTCGCCACAGGCACAGGTGGTTGCTTCTTCTTCGGGGTCATCGTTGTTATATCCTAGTAGCGACATAAGAGTAGAGGTAGCACTCTCGTCTAGGTCAGGGTCAACTGGCTGTTCAACCTCAATGTTAGTCTGAGTAGGCGACCAACCACCTTTACTACGAAGATATAGTTCAGCAGCCTTAAGGTCACCATCGAGTGCCTTCTGTACCACTACCTCACCTACGTCTCCGATAGTCTTAAGTTTGACTTCAGCCATATCACGACCGTACAACTTATAGAAAGTGGCTAGGCTGGAAGGCGCGTGTTGGTACTTCTGAATGCCAGATAGGATATCAGATACAGTCACACCACGGCCAGTCCCAAGCCTAACGACTTTGGCAATAACATTACTATATGGAAGTTTTTTATTAGAAGCCATTTCGTACTACCAAAATAAAGTCCTTCCCCACTATCGGCATAGTCACGTCTAAGCGACAGATTGACTAGGTTCACTATGGTTGGCGGGGGAGGATGCTGTGGAGGGTATCCTATAGAGACTGTAGTGTATACCTATAGTATACCTATACCTTCTTCTCTATTGGTTGTCCTTAACTATGGACCGGGCGAATACCCCTTCATATATATATAGGGGCCTAAACTCAGAAAATGTGAATAAGTATTTTATTTATTTTGTACTTTGTTAATATTGTGTGTTATTTATGTCACACCTTAGTCTTAGACAGGGGTTTGAGCCTTGTGGGGTTAGGTATGGGCAAGTGTGTTATTTATGTCACATGCTAATGTTTTTTTTTGTTTTGGATATGGGTAGGGTTAACGGGCGCCACTGATTCGTTTGCGTATAATCTGGAGGGTCCCACAAAAGTCAAGCCCCCCAATGAAAATAATGTACCCGTGTGATATAAATGCCACAGTGTAAGATAGTTCAACGTTAAACTACTTTATGATTATAGTTCAACGTTAAACTACTTTATAATGGTATCACAACTGCATAAACTATTGACAAGCCTTCGTTATTCTGAAGCTAAACCTACAAATTTAAGCGCGAGGGAGAGCGATTCGCCTCACATCCCCGCCTTCAGTTCACGCTACCGAATAGCCAAGGCTTGCCCTATAGTTTGAACCGTTCGCACCTTAACCCATTGCCGCCACACAATAAAGCAAACCCATGTCAGAGCCATTGTAAGCCCGTTTAAACAACCTAAAAACAATTCTGGTATATAGGCTGGAGATTCTTTTCATGCTATGTATGAGGCTTACAATGGCTCTCAGATGCTATTGCGCTGCTTGGCTATATGTGACAATAAGGTGGTGGACTAATCCGTAATTTAACAAAGGAATCACCTATGGAACCCGTTAAAATTCACTTTGACAAATTGATTGACTCATTTGAGAGCAGTGTCGCTTGCAATGACTCCGACTATAATCAAAGCCTATTCTATGCGCTAAAAGACTCGCTTAATGATATTATGGACTCTTGTTCCTCATTAAGCGCGGCATGGGGCTTGGCTATATGGGCGAGTCCTATAGTCGATACAAAAGACGGGCGACTCATGGCAATCTATTCAAGCGCAGATGACTTAGAGCGCGGGCGTCGTACCGTAGGCAAACCCGGTAAACTACTGCGCAAGCTCGCACCTATGGCAAGCGACTCTGATTGCGCTAAGTTTGCAGAAGTATTTAAAGATACTTTCGTAACACCCTTGCAAGGAATGATAATAAAATCAGGTAAATTGCCGGAGGATTTTGTACGCGTATACACTCAGAAACAAGCGCCAAAAGGTGACCCGCGTTTAGGCCATGAGTTTAAGAGTCTGGCTGCATCTTGTATGCGCTATAGTTTTGACCATTTAGCAGCGCACCCGGTGAGCGTATATGGCTCAGGCGATTTTGAGATAGTATGGGTGGAAAATTCCAAAGGTGAGTTATTAGCTCGTGTAGTTGTGGCGACTCTAAATGGCCGCTATTCACCCGCGCCAATATACACAAATTCAAACGCTGCTAGCGAGATGTTACAGAGTCACCTTTCCAAAGCTAATGCAGCAAGCGAGCGCCCAGAAAGCGAGTCTTGGATCAATTGCAAAATGCTCAAGATAGACTCTGGCTATTGCGGCGACTCTTATCTCGCGCCCTATTTGGATCAGTACCAAGCGGTAAAGGAATCCAATTGCGGCGAATATTTCAGAATATGCCAATCAGGGAATTCTGAGCTAATGATGGATTCAACCGAAGGAACTGTTGGTGGTCATGACAATCGATGCGAGTCTTGCGCTTGTGGTTTGCATGACGACGAAATTTTCTTTTGCGAGAGCGGCGAGACTGTACTTTGCGAGTCTTGCTATGAGGATTCCCACTATCGTTGTTCAGATTGTGGAGATATGACTCACAATGATGACTCAATCTCTGTTGTTGGCGGCGACACAATTTGTGATTATTGCCTGCATCATGGCGATTATGTAGAAACATCTGAAGGTGTTTCTCATCTAGATGATACAGTCTATTGCGAAGAGTCAGATGAATATTTTCACATTGATTCAGGTGATTTCTTTACATGCGCTGAGGGTGAGATTCGCGCGTATAGTCTGAAAGCGCCCGTCCCTATTGATTGCACATTCGATCAGGCGATTCAGTGGTACACTATCACAACCAAGCGCGACGAAAACAATCGCCTTGTTTCTACGTTCACTCTAAAGCCTTGGTTTGAGTATTCAGAAGATGATAGCGGCGAAACTGTAATTACTACCCGCCAACTTGAGCTGTTTGATATTGAGCCTGATTGTAATTGTGAGTTGTGCAAATGATAAAATTAACAAAAATCACTCTAAGCCTTTACGCGCTTGCAATACTTGCAGCTCTCTCAGGCTTTACCTATGCCGACTCAACGGGCGCAGGAATCTTTGTAGCAGGCTTTGGCGGATATCACGTCGAGTTTTCCGCGCCTACTGAATCCGGATTCTATAACTAACACAGATTAACTTGAGACAATTAACCCGCGTTTATTGCGCGGGTTTTTTGCCGTTCGTATTCAACCGAGGGGAATAGTTTAGGCAATAATTCAACCCGCTATCAATCACCAACTAGACGGCAGCGCGACTCATGTTTGCGCTCAGGCTCAGGCTTTAATCAGGTTTGCGCTCAGGCTCAGGCTTGCAATTTTGGGCTGGAGATTCTTTTCATATTCGAATGTTTGCATATAAGTGATCTCTTATATAAACCTATTCTTATATTCGAATGTTTGCATATAAGTGATCGCTTATATAAACCTATTCTTATATTCGAATGTTTGCATGTCTCACCCCCCTCCGGTGGAAACAGACCCCACCAGTGGAAAATGACCGTGACCCCCTACAGTGGAAATTAAGACCCCACCAGTGGAAAATGAGCTTGACCCCGCCGAGGGAATTATGTACAACCCACCGAGAGAATTAGAAAGGAACTACCGCATGGAAAACAAAACCAAGGTAGATGTATATTGGAATATCAACAAGAAATGTTTCAGCATCAAGGATTGTAAGACGGGCAAAGTCACAGGTTATACTGATGCCATTCGCCTAGTCAAAGCTCAGTTCATCGTTCGTAAAGCCGGACGTGATAGGGTGATCCGTGAGCAGCAAAAGAACGTCCACGCATTTGTTCGTGGCTATATCGAGGATGTAGTTTCTAAAGCTACCACCACCAGCGAAATTAGAGAGGCCACATACAACCCGTACAAGTATGACAGCTTTGTTGATAAGCATACCGAGCAACCTATATCTGAGGCTTCAGTTGTCGAGCTATTCACAACCGAGGACATCAAGGGCGACATCAAATGGGCTGTGTAGTTGCTTGACCCCTACAGCGAAATTATGTCCAGCCCACCGAGGGAATTATGTACCCCTACAGCGAAATTAACGCTTGACCCCACCGTAGGAATTAGTGTATCTAAGAGTAAATCAGATAAGGAATATCAAATGATGACAACACAAAATTATATCGAGATGCTATCTTACATGCGACCAGAAGGTACTAAGGCCCAGCGCAAATTCTGCAACCGTTTCCTATTGCCTGTCTTTGGTGAGCCAGATGATCGTGGCAATTACATCCTGCGCGTTGGCAATCCTACTGTTGCTTTTATGTCACACCATGACACAGTACACCGTAATGGTGGTATGCAGAAGATTATCATCAACGATAACAACTTCGCTACTACCACAGAGAACTGCTTAGGTGCTGACTGTACTACAGGAGTCTACATCATGCTGCGTATGATCGAGGCAGGTGTCGAGGGTTTGTACATCGTACACACAGCAGAGGAAGTTGGTTGTCGTGGTTCTAGCTACATCGTATATCATACCCCAGAGGTAGTTGACGGTATCCAAGCAGCAGTTAGCTTTGACCGCTATGGCTACAACTCTATCATCACTCACCAATCAGGCGTCCGTACATGCTCAGAGCGCTTTTCTGATAGCCTTGCAGACATCCTACAGTGTGACTACAAGTCAGACCGCTATGGTTCATATACGGATAGCAATGAGTACCGTGGCATTATACCTGAGTGTACTAACATATCTGTTGGCTACTTCGATCAGCACAGTAAGAAAGAGTCTCAGGACTTAGACTTTCTTGAGATCATTACTGACAGTTGTATCAATGCAGATTGGTCCAAGCTGGAAATTTGTCGTAACCCATCCAAGCCATCTGCCGATTGGGATTTGTTTGACACAGGCACAGACAAGGCTACTTACTCTGAGTATGACGATGATGTAGACTTTGACCCTGACATGGAGCAGCTTATTGCAGAGCGACCAAAGAGTGTGGCAATATTGTTACAGTCTCACGGTTATGATGTTAATGAGCTTGAGTATGCACTAAGTTTTGTGCGAGACGGTTACTACCCCCAGAGTGGAAATTAAGAAGGGAGAACATAAGATGGAAATACGTGAAAAATACTATGAAGTTTACATTGATGGTGACCTGTATCACGAGGGGAGCTTTGAAGATTGCAAATACTATGCGCTACATGCTCTTGATGATGATTGCGCTGAAGTGTATGAAGTAACTGTAACAGAAGAAAAGGTAGTAATATAAATGGCTAGAGTTAAAAACTGGATGATGGATCAAGAAGAAAAAGACAGTTGGGAATACGAAAGGGCAGTGATGATACACCTGTGGTATGGTAGTAATGCTAGTGTCGAAGACATAGCTCAAGAGACTGAGTACCCGGTGGAAATAGTCCGAGGTGTAATCGCCAGCGAGTTTAGGAGGTTGGACAGTTGACAACCCTAACGAATCGCCCTAGATGTACCCCTACAGTAGAAATTAAGGAGACTGCAAATGACTAACACAATGAACCGCACAACAGTACGAGACCTTGTTAAAGCTCGTGGC
>TARA_R110002073_G_scaffold154858_6_pt1 | contig 10639 bp, 7 predicted proteins | sample TARA_R110002073 | Tara Oceans TARA_R110002073 (sample SAMEA4397174) | marine metagenome | biome: Polar Biome; feature: [DCM] deep chlorophyll maximum layer (ENVO:01000326); material: water (ENVO:00002006), including particulate matter (ENVO:01000060) such as... | depth 40 m
AGCCTCGGTAGTCTCGATTCGATCGCGTTTGACAAAACAGGAACGCTCACCGAAGGCGAACCCAAAGTCACTGACGTTCGCGCGGCTGATGGCGTCGACGAAACAGAATTACTGCGGTTCGCCATCGCCGTTGAAGACCTCAGCAAGCATCCACTTGCCAAGGCGGTCGTCCGCGATGGGAAGGAAAGGTTGGGAGATAGGGAGTCTGGGAGTGGGGGAGAGATTCCAGAGGCCACAGATCTCAAGAGCATCACGGGACGCGGCATCCAAGCGACGGTTGAGGGGGACGTCGTTCATATTGGCAAAGACGACTTGTTTGCAGAAGTCGACGGGCCACCGCTACCGGACAGCGTTCGCGAGATTGTCGAATCGCTGGAAGAAAACGGACGCACGACGATGATTGTCCGGCGAGGAGATCGTTACCTAGGCGTCATCGGTTTGATGGACACACCCCGTGAAGCATCCAAGCGAACGATCGCGCGGCTTCGCGAACTCGGCATCGAGCGAATGATCATGATCTCCGGCGACAACCAAAAGGTTGCCGACGCGGTCGCGAAAGAAGTCGGCCTTGACGAAGCAAGAGGCGACTTGATGCCCGACGACAAAGTCAACGAGATCAAGAAACTGCAAAGCGAAGGTGGCGTCGCGATGGTGGGCGACGGAGTCAACGACGCACCGGCCATGGCATCCGCGTCCGTCGGCATCGCGATGGGAGCCGCCGGTAGTGACGTCGCACTCGAAACCGCCGACGTCGCCCTGATGGCCGACAACCTCGACCACCTGCCTCTCGCAATCGGACTCAGCCGCGCAACACGAAGCATCATCCGTCAAAACCTTTGGATGAGTCTTGGCATGGTCGCCTTCCTCGTCCCCGCTACGATCCTTGGCCTGAACATCGGTCCGGCAGTTGCACTTCACGAAGGCAGCACGCTCGTCGTCGTCTTCAACGCCCTGCGTCTACTCGCTTACAAACCAAAATCCTGAGCGGGCAATCCCTCATAGAAGTCAAACATCTCATTCTCCACTTGCATGAAGTTGTCAGAGGATCGCTGCGACTAGACACGAAGGATACAACCACGGCTCAGGAGATCATTCCGATCACAATCATTAGTTCTGCAGTACAAGTCCAATTCGCAAAAGCCCGTCTCATGAAAAAGGGCGGCCAATTCAAGGCCGCCCTTTACGAGTTGATGCAATCACGATTTTCGACTAGTGATGGCGGTCGAAGTGCGTTGGCGTGTGCGGCACGACATTAATAAGGTAACAAAATGAGAAAAAAAACTCGTCAGCAGCGAGACCGGGAGAAACGAAAAACAGCTGAGGAACGGGTTAAAAGGCGGAAACGCCGTTTCAGGTATGCCGCCATTTTCGTATTGATCTATCTCTTGTCGATTGCTCCCTACGCATTGGATTTATTGCGTCATCCCAATCTTTGGAACGCAATTGTGTTTCTTGCACTTGCCATTGGCGGGACTGCAGGCATCATCTTGATTGCAAAACATGATCGCTGACGTTTTTTTTAGGGCTTCTACAAAGTATTGGGCCTATTTCGATGTTCGCAGCCGCAACGCATTACCCACCACCGACAGTGAACTGAAACTCATGGCGGCTGCGGCGAGCATGGGGCTGAGGAGCAGGCCGAAGAAGGGGTAGAGGACGACAGCTGCGATGGCGGATTGAGGTCGCTCCGTTTTGCCGTCGAGTTTCTGATTCCTGTCTATCAAAACCTGAATGGGACTCAGCTAGAGACTGACTGGGCATTGATAGCTGGTGCTAAGAAGAGCATTTAGACTGTGTGCATCTCGGGATATTGAACTGTTGCGGACGTCGACTTCCGCTAAGAATCGTTGCCTAAGCAACACACGATGGCGCTTTCGCGGGCTATCGCCATTGCGTCAATTGGTTTTTCGGACGCCAAGCGCGGTCCGCGGTTAGTCGAGCGACTCTAATTCCTGCTGATGGAAGGTAGCGTAGAGCGTTGGTAGCAACAAAAGCGTGAGAATCGTTGCTGAGATAATCCGTCCGATCACAACCGTTGCCAAAGGACGTTGCACCTCTGCTCCCGTGCCAGTGGCTAGAGCCATTGGTATAAACCCAAGGGCATCGGTAACGGCGGTCATGAGTACGGGACGAAGTCGTGTGACTGCTCCGTCCACGACAGCTGTCCGAATTTCTTTTCCTTCTTCAACTAGCTGGCGAATGAAGCTTACCATCACAACGCCGTTCAATACGGCGACGCCGGAGAGTGCAATAAAACCCACTCCAGCGGAGATTGAAAATGGGATGCCCCGGATGGCGAGCGAGATAATTCCACCAGTCAACGCAAACGGAACGCCGGAGAAAATGAGTAATGCATCGCGGGTCGAGTTGAACGTCGAAAACAAAATGACGAAAATTAGTAGCAACGAAACAGGAACAACCACCATCAAGCGATTTGACGCTCGTTCTAGATTCTCAAACTGGCCTCCCCAGCGGTACCAATAGCCAGATGGAAACTCAACTTGTCGTTCGATCACCTCGGATGCCTCGGAAACAAAAGACCCCATGTCACGACCTCGGACGTTAGCCTGTACGACGATTCTCCGCTTGGCGTTCTCGCGACTGACTTGATTCTCCCCTTCGACGATGGAGATATCTGCCAATTGATTGAGCGCCACAACGCGGGCTTCATAAATCAGATTGTGGATACCTTGCTCGGTTGCTGTGTCGTTATTGCCGGGGAGTGGAATCGGCAACTGCTCGACCATCCGCAGGTTTTCTCGCAAAGTCTCCGGCAATCGCAGCACGATGTCGAACCGTTGGTCGCCTTCAAAAACTTGGCCAACCGTCCTTCCGCCAATGGCCATCGACACGATCTCCTGCACGTCGGCAATGTCTAGCCCGAAACGGGCCAGTTTTTCACGCTTGAAGTCAATCCGTAGCGTCGGAAGTCCGCTGACTTGTTCGACTTTAACATCGCTCGCTCCTTCGATCTTGTTAATCAGGCCACTGACTTCGTTAGCCTTGGCAAGCATGACATCCATATCATCGCCGAAGATTTTGAACGCAACATCGCTTCGGACGCCAGAAATCAATTCGTTGAACCGCAACTCGATGGGCTGCGAAATCTCGTAGGCGTTTCCCGGAATCTTCTCGATGGCTTCTTCGACCTCGGCAATCAATTCAGCCTTCGATTTGCTTGGGTCGGGCCACTGATGCTTCTGTTTCACGATTACATAGCCATCGGCTATGTTCGGTGGCATCGGATCGGTAGCGACCTCCGCAGTTCCGATGCGAGCAAAAACGGTTTCGACCTCTGGGAACTCCAGAAGTCGCCTTTCGATACGCTTCTGCATTTTGATCGACTGGCTAAGGGATGTGGCGGGAATTCGTAGCGATTGAATCGCAAAATCCTGTTCGTCTAGCGATGGCACAAACTCGCTTCCTAGCCCAGTAGCGATCCATCCCGAAACCAATAGCATGGCAACCGCGACGCCAATGAATGCCTTTTTAAATCGAAGTGACGCGAGCAACGCACGCCGATACCAATGTTTTGAGAACGACATGATTCTCCCATCGCCTTCGTTGACTTTGCCCGTCAGGAATATCGCAGCCATTGCGGGAATGAACGTGAAGGAAAGGAGCAGTGAACCTAGAAGTGCGAGCAGGACAACTTTCGCCATTGGCACGAACATCCTTCCTTCGCCGCCGGTGCAGCGTCACTCGGTGCTTGGGCCGAAGGAGCGTTGTTGCTGTTTCTATTTAGCATCGGTCACGCCCTGGAAGGCTACGCGATGGGCAAAGCCAAGCGTGCCATCGAAGCCTTGTCCGAACTCGCACCGCGCACAGCCCGCGTCCGTCGCGATGGAGCGGAAACGGAAGTTCCGGTCGAAGAGTTGGTCGTTGGAGATGTCGTCGTTATCAAACCCGATGAACGAGTCCCCGCCGACGGCTTCGTGATCGCTGGCGAATCCAGCATCAACCAAGCACCCATCACGGGCGAAAGCGTTCCCGTCGACAAACGCCCGGTAGACGATGTTGAAGCCGCAGCGGCGGACCCCGAATCACTTTCCGCAGAATATCGTGCCTTCGCTGGCACAATCAATCAGTCCGGTTCCATCGAGATCCAAGTCACCAAGACGGCGGCGGAGAACACGCTCGCCCGCGTTGTCACGATGGTCAGCGAAGCAGAAACGCGGGTTTCGCCGACACAAAAGTTCACAAAGAAGTTTGAACGTTACTTTGTTCCGTCCGTCATCACCGGCGTTGTGCTTCTGATGTTCGCACCATTGGTCATCGACGAACGTTTTAGCGATTCATTCTACCGAGCGATGGCAGTCCTCGTTGCGGCTAGCCCCTGTGCTCTCGCGATCGCAACACCCAGTGCAGTCCTCAGCGGTGTCGCCCGAGCAGCTCGTGGCGGAATCCTGGTCAAAGGCGGCGGGCCACTGGAAAGTCTTGGCAGTCTCGACGCAATCGCATTCGACAAAACGGGAACACTGACCGAAGGCGAACCCAAAGTCACCGACGTTCGCACCGCGGATGGCGTCGACGAATCGGAACTCTTGCGATTCGCAATCGCCGTTGAAGACCTCAGCAAACATCCGCTCGCCAAAGCCGTCGCCCGAGATGGGAAGAAAAAGTTGGGAGAGGGGGAGAACGGGAGTGGGGAAGATGTCCCTGAAGCGACAGATTTGAAAAGCATCACTGGACGTGGGATTCAAGCGACCGTCGAAGGCGACTTGGTTCACATTGGCAAAGACGACCTATTCACAGAGGTCGATGGTCCGCCGCTTCCCGATAGCGTGCGTTCAATCGTCGAGTCGCTCGAACAGAACGGGCGTACCACGATGATCGTACGTCGCGGCGACCGTTACCTCGGCGTCATCGGGCTGATGGACACACCACGCGAAGCATCCAAACGAACGATTGCAAAACTGCGTGAACTTGGCATTCAACGGATGATTATGATTTCCGGCGACAACCAACAAGTTGCCGACGCGGTCGCCAAGGAAGTCGGACTCGATGAAGCACGTGGCGACCTGATGCCCGACGACAAAGTCGCCGAAATCAAGAAGCTGCAAAGCGAAGGTGGCGTTGCGATGGTAGGTGACGGAGTCAACGACGCCCCCGCGATGGCATCTGCTTCGGTTGGCATCGCAATGGGAGCCGCCGGCAGCGATGTCGCCCTCGAAACCGCCGACGTTGCCCTAATGGCCGACAACCTCGACCACCTACCGCTCGCCATCGGTCTGAGCCGAGCTACTCGCCGCATCATCCGTCAGAACCTTTGGATGAGTCTGGGCATGGTAGCGTTCCTCGTCCCCGCCACCATCCTCGGCCTCAACATCGGCCCCGCCGTCGCCCTCCACGAAGGCAGCACGCTCGTCGTGGTGTTTAATGCACTGCGTCTGCTCGCTTATCAATCATAATCAACTGACAAGGAGTAAACGAATAAAATTCAAGTACAACATTGCATCGCTGACTGCCCGCTTTGCACTGATGCGTGTAGTCGGTTTTCAGGCGAGGTCTTTACGCCCATCGAGAATTGCATTGTTCTCGTACTTTGATCGAAAGGAGGATGCGGCGAGGTCATTCTTCTTCTCCTCGCTGTGCTGACTAGAGGGTAAACTGTTGAAAACACCCGTATCTCAGCGAAACTCCCATGAAGCCACTTACGTTTTTTCTTTCTTCCACGATCTATGACTTCAAAGACCTTCGGTCTGCGATTAAGTATTACCTGGAGCAGCAAGGTTGCCGGGTTTTGGCTTCTGAGTTCAACGACTTTCCAAAGTCGCTAGACAAGCACTCCTACGCGGCATGCCTCGAGTCCATTAGCCAAGCGGACTACTTCGTGCTGCTAATTGGGTCACGCGTTGGCGGTTGGTTCGACAAGACAAATCGAATTAGCATTACGCAACGTGAGTATCGCGAAGCATATCGTTTACAACAGGCAGGTCGTATCAAGCTACTTAGTTTCGTTCGAGCCGACGTCTGGCGAATGAAAGATGACCGAAAGCTACTCGCAAGACACTTGGAAGAACTTGGTTTCGATCCAGGAATGAGAAACAAAGTCCTGGCGGCACCGACCAAAGCGGCGACGGATGCGGAGTTCATCACCGGATTTATTGACGAGGTTGGGCGCAATCGCGAAACAGCGTCCGCTGCATCGGGCAGCGGTCAGTTTCCGATCGGCAACTGGCTCAATCAGTTTGAGACCTTTAAGGATGTGATTGAGCCGATTCAGGTACAAGCATTCGCGGGAAGACCAATCGAAGAAACTGCGATGAAACGACTGCTTCGTGATGAGTTGCGTGAGATTTTGCGAAAATGCTTGGTGAGAGGGCCGTCAAAAGCGATCTCACCCCGGAATGCGATTTACAACTTCTACGCGACGCTTCCAAGACCGTTGTGCTTCCAAAATGACAAGCCTGCTAGCGTCAATACAAAGCACTATCGAATACTCCTCTCGCTGTGGATACAGATTATGCAGAAAAGGTTCTTTCCACAGATTCTTCCCGAAGCAGTAAAGTCGTCGGCCTTCATGGAATACGACCCGGTCGGTGGCGACATGAAACCGCTGCCGGTTCATTCGGCTCTGGTGAAACTACAGGTTGAGCTGATCGACTTCAGCCGAAAGGACGACCCTGAGATTCCGAAGGCTTTACTCACAGACTTTCCGAAGAACACCTCCCAGGAGTTCGTTTCCGTTGACAACTTAAAACTCCTGATGCTGTTGCACAGCATGGATCGCTGGTGCAACATCGTTGAGCTGAGTCGATCCATCATTGTTCATCTGGATGGAATGCCGTTTGTCTTTCCAAACTTGCGGCCGCAATCTCCATTTTACGAAGCAGGTGAGTTGGACAAGGAAGTCGCGACGACAGACCAGATCGACAAATTCCTGGCCGAGAAGCCACTGGACGTGCCAAACATTCGCTCGCGACTCGACCTGGAAAAGTAGGACCTTCCGCAACAAACTTAATTTTTCAGCAACGACCCTAGCTGAGGTGGTCCAACGTGACGTCCAGCATTCCTTTGGACGCAGTTGCATGGCCCTCGCTTATGCTAATCCCCATTGCAAGCTCGACGGCAGGGTGGACCAAATTGCGATAACTACGAAGCACTTGGTGAATCGCTTTTTCATGATTTGCAGGCAGAACTTGCAAGTCGTCGGCGACACAGATGAAATCGTGAAGCGTCCATTGGTTACTACGGTCCTGTTTCGTAATATCCCGTGTCGCTCCGCCTTTCTTCTTTGGAGCGCGTGCGCTGTTCATAGTAGCTGCGATTGCTGCACCGTCTTTCGTAAGCACATCGTGCAAAACTGCTTCCAAAATTGATCCAGACAGGATCACGGCGCTCTTCCATGATCCATCAGGAAAAGCTTTCTGGGCCAGTTCTCGGTAATCGCGTTCAACGATGGATTTTACATCCGGATTGGTTACGAACGCGAAATCTCGTGATATCGCACCCGATCCCGTTCCTCCGTAGGAATCGAGAAGCACAGACATCCGGTCGGCACCTTCGGCAGCCTTCTTGGAGTTTCCAATCTGACCCAAACCCCATTTCCGAATCGCCAAACGAAGCACGACGAATTCGTAGCGTGCGGCAGGATCGAAATCTCTGGTATCTAGCCGATCCAATTCCTCAGAGAGCCCGCGAAATAGCGTATGGATGTCGGGAACGTCCACCCCTTTCACTTTTTGCAATCCATCGCCAAGCAAGTTGCCGCTTGCAACTTGAATCGTCTGGATTAGTTCTTTCATGTATTGAACCAAAACGCTGCTCTGCTTTCGTGTATGGAAGATATCCGTCACCAATTCTTTTGGGCCAATCTATCTGCTACCTGGCGAAGCGGCCAGTAAGGAACACGAATGATTTCACCGGAAGCATCTCGGCAAGATGACATCGTAGTGGTAGCGGAAGCCAGCACTGCTTTCGGTTCTTGCGACGTGGAGCGAAATTCTTTACGGGATTCGATACTCGATCTCCAAGGTCCATCAGGCATCAGACGTTGTTTTCAGGATCGGCAATCAAGCACCGATCGTCCTCTGCTAAAAAATTAGATAAGCTATTGGAAAATATCCGTACTCTATGACTATTCCAGGTTGACGAACAACATGGCGGAATACGATTTCCGAACGCTTTCACCACCGGACTTTGAACTTCTTGTTCAGGACCTCTTACAAGTTGAACTTAGAATTCGACTTGAAGGCTTTAAGAGTGGACCCGATGGCGGCGTCGACCTGAGACATTCAAAGGCATTTGAAAACGATATCGTCGTTCAATGTAAACGCTATCTTGGGAACCAGTACCGAACGCTTAAACTGAACCTGGAAAAAAAAGAGTTGCCAAAGGTACTCAAGCTTAACCCGAAACGCTACGTCGTTGCGACATCGGTACCGCTGACCATTGGCCAAAAGGATGAACTCGTCAGCCTACTTCGACCGTACTGCAAAAAGCGGTCAGATGTCTTTGGTTCTGAGGATCTCAATCGCATTCTTCGCGAAAATCCAAAGGTCGAACGCAGTCATTTCAAGCTATGGCTGACTAGCACGGAGGTTCTCCAGCGGTTGTTGAAGCATGGGATCTTCACGCGCAGCATGATCGAGCTGGAAGAAATCAGACGACGCATCTCGATCTTTGTACCAACGGAAGCGGTCAAACGCGCCAGCAAGACACTCGACAAGAATGGCGTATGCCTTCTTTCTGGCATACCTGGTGTCGGCAAGACTACCACCGCCGAGATTCTTGTCGCTCAGTTAGTCGAGCAAGGCTGGGAGTGTGTCGTTGTCTCCAGCGATATCGAAGAGGCATTTGAAGCCTTCAGAGAGAAAGAAAAACAGGTCTTCATTTACGACGATTTCCTAGGCCAAACGGACTTGAATCCACGACTCGGAAAGAACGAGGATCAGCGATTGCTTCAGATGATGGGGGTATGTAAAAGAAAACCGAAACTCAAACGCCTCATTTTGACAACTCGTGAGCATGTTCTCGACCAAGGACTGCGGGAACATGAGAAGCTAAAGCGGGCAAACCTCAATCCTTCGCAATGTGTTGTCGCCTTGGAAGACTTGACCGAGTCGACTCGGGCCAAAATTCTTTGCAATCACTTGTTCGTTTTTGATGTCAATCAGGAGACACGAAAGAAATTTGTGGAGAGCGGAGCGGCACGGAGAGTTATTGACCACGCCAACTACAGCCCGCGTGTGACAGAGACGATGTGCGAGCTCTATGCGGACGAACGAATCACTCCCGCCGCGTTCGGACGGCGGTTTATCCAATTGCTCGACAATCCTGGCGACATTTGGAGGGAGCCTTTTGAGAATCAGATCGGAGGTGACGCGCGCGTGATATTGAAGCTGTTCGCCCTACATGAAAGCGATCAGCGTCTCAGCGATCTGAGTCTATGCTTTTCCGACTATCAAATTGCGGCGGGCTGCGACTTAGGGCAACTCGACCGGCGCTTTAAGCGAGCGATCGGTGAGTTGGAAAATATGTTCATTCGACTTGCCGAGCATCGAGCTTTCACCTACGTCAAATTTCACAACCCAGCAGTGAAGGATTTTCTCAAGCGGGTTTTGACCGAGGAACCGCAATTCCTGCAAGCCGTTGCGCAAAGAGTGTCCGTGTATTCAGTTGTCCTGTCTGCCTACGAGATTTTGTTTCGCACAGCGTCCATTGAACCAAAAGCGTCAGAAATACGCTCGGCCATCGAGCGTACACTGAACACACCCGAGTTGCGATTCTTTGAGGTGAGTGAAGGATGCTTCCCATGGACCGTGTCACCACCGCAGCGATTGAACGATTGGATTCGAGTCTTGAGCATATCAAACGCAAGCGCGCTCACAGACGAAGTCATGCTGATCGTCGACCGGTGTCTCACGGGGTGGGACAATCCTGTCAAGGACGTCTCCATGCTTGCTAAAAATTTCTACGAATGGGCTACCAAAAAGAAGTTCCGCGCCACCCAGTCAATCGAACCACTGGCGGACAAGCTACTCAACCATTGCAACCGCCTTGAAGACTTGAGATACGTATCTGAACTTGCCAGTTCAGCGGATCGCTCCAAGATGCTGCACGGGAAAGTGGAGCAAATGTTCTATGACCAGTCGATCGCGTGGGTAAACGAAGAGATCGACAGTTCGGAGCTCGCTGAGCACGCTGACGACGTCATCAACGACTATGAAATCACGGCCAGTGTTCTTGGAGTCGCGGAGGCGCCGTTGACGGAAGAACGAAACAGAGTTTCAGAAATGTACGAGGAAAAAGATGACGCAGAAGATTCGGGCAAACCGCTTGCAGAAATGGATACCGAAAAGTCCGAAGCCGACGACATCCTCGACTCACTACGATACTGAGCCAATTTACCCGACGCTCCGCATCACATCGCGAGCTTTGTCAGCGTCTTGTTCGGCGTAGATCTCGCTAGTGCGAAGGTCGGCGGAACCGAGGATGACGCGATCCATCGAAGGCATTTTTGTTTGGCGTCAATGGCAATATGCGTTCACCATCCAGTTATTCCAAATAAACGATCGCACAGGGTTTCGTACCATCAACAGATTGCAAACTTCAAAATGTTCATGGTTTCAAGTAGCTAGTGTCCATCTCCGGATCGGGTTCGAACGCATGGAACACTCGTTTTGCTGAACTTCCG
>TARA_R110002073_G_scaffold139085_3_pt1 | contig 10636 bp, 11 predicted proteins | sample TARA_R110002073 | Tara Oceans TARA_R110002073 (sample SAMEA4397174) | marine metagenome | biome: Polar Biome; feature: [DCM] deep chlorophyll maximum layer (ENVO:01000326); material: water (ENVO:00002006), including particulate matter (ENVO:01000060) such as... | depth 40 m
GATCGTCTCTTCCATATGGGTACCGCCTTCCAGCTTGACTGCACCGGCCCCGGTTTCGGCCATCAGCAGGGCGGCGTTGCGAAAGGCCTGGGCGGGGCTTTCCTCATAGCTGCCGAAAGGCATGTCGATGACCATCAGCGCACGGGTCAGGCCCCGGGCGACGGCGCGGCCGTGCATCACCATCATCTCCATCGTCACGTCGAGGGTCGAGGGCAGCCCGTGCAGCACCATGCCGACGCTGTCGCCGACGAGAACCAGATCACATTCCGCATCCGCGAGCCGGGCCACCGGCGTCGTATAGGCGGTCAGGCAGACCAGGGGATCCGTGCCCTTGCGCGCGCGGACGTTGGACGCGGTGAGGCAGCGTTGCGGAGCGGATTGACTCATATCGATTCTCCTGAAACAGGCTGCCGAGGGAATATCCGATTGGGCACCTTTTCGCAAGTGCAGCGCAATATTATTGCGCTTAGCTATAATAAACAGTCATATCCGTGCGTGGTAGATTTTCGTTCAGAAGCCCAGCCCGAGGTCCAACACCTCCTCCGAATAGGTCAGCGCGGGACGGAGATAACGTCGACAACTGTCGTCGCGACCTCGGCGATACGGGCCAACTGCATGTTGCCCGAGGCCTCCATTACCACGCGCCGGCGTCATTTCCACCGTTTTCAAAAGGGTTTGCGTGTTCATATTGTCCGGCACACTACATCCGTTCTGCCCTCGTTGGGTACCTCGGCCAGTTGGTCCAGACGGTCGGCCTCGGTCTCGCAGCCGATTATAGGGGGACGCCTGCGTTTTAACCAATTGCAGCACCGGGCGGATGCCCCCCGCGGCGATGTGGTTGTCCTGAATCCAGATGGCGTCGCACCGGCTGACCCGATAATTGAAACCGCCGCCATGCCGCACAGCCTGTTTTTCCGCGAGCTGCAATCCCGGCGTGGTCCTGCGAGTGCAGGTCACGCGGGTGTTCGGTGCCGCGTTTTTCCGCAACAAAAGCGGCAATCGGCGTGGAAATCCCGAACATGCGACCGGCAAAGTTCAGCGCGACCCGTTCGCCCGACAGGATCGACGCCGCATCGCCCGCGATCTCCATCAGCAGATTGTCCGGCGCAATCACGTCGCCGGGTTCGCGGGCCTTCGACCGTGTGGTATGGGTGCTGTCGTGGGAAATGTCCGTGCGGGTGGTTAAGTCGCCATTGGTGCCCACATCTTCCCTCAGCGTGGCGCGTGCGAGGGGTTCAAGGATCAGGTCGGGCACGGGGGCACATGCCGGTTCCTTTGGGGTCGTGATTTCACGGATCCTCAGCGCGTCGTTCAGTGTCATCAGCGACCGTGTGCCGGTTTCGCCATCCGTTTCAGGATAGTCCGACCGGAAATGCGCGCCCTAGCTTTCGCGGTGCCTCAACGCGGTGGTGTGGTACAGGAGTTGATTGCACGTAACGGCGTTGGGCTAAACTGCACAGCGCAATTGTTGCTCACTGCAGGCAATAATCCCGAGTGCCTCAGATCTGAAGCGAACTTTGCTGCCTTATGCGGTGTCAGCCCAGGTCCAGCCTCTTCGGGGAAAATGACGCAGTACCGATTGAACCGAGATAGCGACCGTTCGGCAAACAGCGCGCTTCAAATCATCGCAATCGGGCGGTTGCGCCTGGATCCGAAGACAAAGGCGTACGTTGCCCCACGCACAACTCAAGGTCATTCCGAACTGGAAACTATCCGATGCCTGAAACGATACATCGCGCGTGAAGGCTTCAAAACCATCGAAAAACGGCACAAACAGGTCAATCAGGCTCAAATCATGGCTTGAAACGTAGAAGTGCGTCTAGGGTCGCCAGTTCACGTCTTTCAGTTGGACCATCAGGTTGCGGAGCAGAAACGTGCGCATCTCAATAGAGGGCAAGCGCCGCTTTCTCACAATATGCTTGGCGAACGGCTGCGGCGGTCACCGAAGTATGAATGCGTCTACTGGTATGCCTAGGAAACCAAATAGAGGCCGGAGATGACATCAGAAAATGCATCCAGTTCTACAACCACAAACGACCGCGTTCCGCCGTTGGGGGCAAACCAACTGCTGTGGTCTATTGGCAGACAATATGAACAACCAACGCTGATCAGCTACTGCAAGAGTAGCTTAAACTAATGGAGATCCTGTCCTACAAACGGGGATTAACTCAGTGAGCCCGTTCAGATTCGAACCGGAGCAATACTTATTAGACGTTTTGTGCGGGGCAAATTCGCACCTGTCACCGGACACCTCGAAACTCATTCAGCACTGAACGCACCAATTCTTCTGCCAAGGTATCCCCCGTAAGTATTGATCCTTCTCTTCTCTTAAGTTCTGGTAGCGATCTAAGGTTTGCTTTGTTTTGCTCCCCTAGCGCGTCCGGGTCCGCAAGCCCCATTGACCAAGCGGGGAAAGCTCGCTCTTCAACTTCACCTTCCCAAACAAGCGTAAGTCCCTGATGGCGCTTATCAAAACCTATCCGTTCATAGCTGGTTTCCACAGAGGGTCGCTCACCTTCCAGAACCTGAAAGAAAAGCTGATCATGGTACATTAAAAGACCGGTAATTCCTTCCCGCGCATTGTTTTTTTGGGAAACCTTCAGAATATCTGAAATATCTGATGCAGCTAAGGGACTGTTTGTAACGCTTACATATGCAATTTGATAAACCATAGTCAAAAGCGCTCCTTATCTGGCAATCGTTGTTTATTCATTGCCTGAAAAGGGCAAGAGCGTCCAACTTAGCTCAACGTTTCCAGATGTGTATATATCTTTCAGGCGAAATCCAGATAGCTTCGTGAATAAACGAGGCGGAGAACTTAATGCACGCAATTTTGTATTCTGCAGCGTCGGTCCAGATGGTGAAGCGCCGTGATGAGTTAAGGAAGTGCTGGGCGTCGCGTCGTTTGGAAAAGGTATGAGTGAGTTGGACGTGGACGGTCACCAAGGGTGTCTCACTTACGGCTGACGAGCCGGTTGGAAAGAGGTATCTTATCGTTTTAATCTGCTTCAGCCCCAAGTGAAAGTTTCTGCGCGCGGCGCTTTTGTACTGGACCTGCCGCTTTGGAACGAAAGGCAGCCTGTAAGGGTGCCAAGGCAGCGCAAAACCGTGACAGATTCATCCAAATCCTTTTTTGCGGGTCTCGCTTGTTCTTTCACAATACTATTTGGGGTTACATGGCCTATTATTGCAAATAGTTAACTTGAAAGATGACCCCTTAAAGGTACATCATCGCCCTGATAAACACGAGCACTAACGGACGAACCCCGTGAACATTAAAACAGCGATCTTTACCATCGCCTGTCTTTCAGCGTTTGCGGCAGGGGGCTGGTTTTCGGTGCGGACATTGCCAAGCCCGCCGCCGGCAAAAATGTCTGCTGCCTTAAATGTATCGAAGTCGGCTGTGCTATCTGCACCACAGATGTCGCTCCCACCCTTTGAAATCGTTGACGGCGAATCCGTGGTCCAGTTGTCAGGCGATGTACAGCGGGCAGCGCAGGTCAAGGTTGTGCCCCTGAAAGGTCTTGAGGACAAGGCTACCATTGATGCCGCTGCCTCGGTCATTGACTTGCAACCTCTCTTTGATCTGCGATCGCGCCTGACGGTGGCGCGTGACGCATTGGAAGGTGCAGGCGCGGCAGCGCAAACCTCGCGTGAGCAGTTCGATAGAACAAAAGTCTTGTTTGCGCAAAAGGCGATATCACAAAGGGAATTCCAATTGTCAGAAGCCGCCATGAAAGCGGACCGGGAAACATTGGAGGCGGCTACCGCGTCACATCAAGGGTTGGTACAAAACGCGACGCTGCATTACGGGCCCGTGATTGCTGATGCTCTCACTGCCGTCTCATCGGATATCATTCAAAACCTGCTGGCCGGAACCATTACTCTATACGTTGTTTCACTGCCCGGCGATCACGCACCCGCTGCGCCGGCGCATATCAAAATCAAAGTGCCCGGATGGACGTATTTAGATGCATCACTGTTATCGCCGTCGCCCCGTGCAGATCCGGTCGTGCAGGGGCAGCCGTATTTTTATATCGCCAAGGCGTCAATACCGGTTGGTATACAGGCAATCGCGAAGGTGCCAGTGTCAGACAAAGCCATGTTCGGTGTCCTTGTCCCTGATCGGTCTATCGTGTGGTACGCCGGGTTGCCTTGGGTCTATGTGAAGACTGACCCGGAACATTTCACCCGCAGGCTTGTCGCAGATGCGAAAAGCGCGGCGGGAGGCGGCACATTTGCCGCAGGCAAGCTGCGCCCCGGCGACATGGTCGTTGTTTCAGGTGCTCAACTGCTGTTGTCACAAGAACTTAAGCCCCGTGACATAACGCAGCAATGCCCTGATCCGCCCGAGTGCGACGGGTGAAGGGTCTTGTCGTAGCGCCGGGGCACCCTTCATGCTGAGTGCCGTTGTTGGGTTTGCACTGCGCTTCCGCGGAATCATTTATGCTCTAGCCTTGATCGTCTGTGGATACGGCGTATATAGCGCCACACATGCACGATGGGATGTGTTTCCCGAATTTGCTCCCCCGATCACCATAATTCAGACCGAAGCGCCCGGCTTTTCCGCTGAGCAAATCGAAACCCTTGTGACACAACCCATCGAGAATGCTCTTGCGGGTGTTCTGGGGGTACAGTCGATGCGGTCAAAATCACTTCAGGGGCTTTCTGTCGTGACTGTCCTGTTCGAACAGGGGGCCGGCGTCCTGCAGCCCCGCCAGTCCGTGGCGGAACGGCTTAACAACGTGGCTGGCGTTCTGCCCGCAGGTGTCAGCCCTCCGAAACTCTCGCCACTGACGACCAGCACAAGTGTGGTTCTTATTGCGGGCATTACATCTGCCACGCTGTCAAAAATGGAACTCTATGATGTGGCCGAATGGACGCTGAAACCGCAGCTTCTAGCGGTGCCAGGTGTCGCGGACGCAATCATTTTCGGGGATGGCAAACGACAAATGCAGGTGCAGGTCGACCCGGCTAAGCTGCTACAGTTTGGCCTGTCAATGAACGATGTGGTGGTCGCAACGCAGGCTGCAATCGGGGTTCGCGGTGCGGGGTTTATAGAAAACCGAAATCAACGCATCACCATCGGCACTGACGGCCAAATAACTTCTCCGGCCGAACTTGCCGCGACGGTGTTGACATGGAGGAAAGGCCGAGGGCTTCGTCTGGGAGATGTGGCACAGGTCATTTGGGCCCCCGAAAGCCCGGTTGGGGCTGCCAGCATCGGAGGCGATCCAGCCGTCATGCTGATTGTTGAGAGCCAATATGGGGCAGATACGTTGACCGTGTCACAGGATCTGGAAAAAATATTGAGCGCCCTTGAACCAGAACTTGTACGGCAGGGCGTCACCCTTAAGCCAGATATCTTCAAGCCCGCTGATTTTATCGTCAAGGCAACGGACCATCTGCGCAACGCGCTGTTTATTGGCGCGGTTCTGGTTGTTGTCGTTCTGTTCTTATTTCTACTCAATTTCCGCACTGCCATCATATCTGCTGTGGCCATACCGTTGTCGCTATTGCTGGCGGTGGTGGTGATGAAATTCTTCAATATCACACTTAATACTATGACACTGGGAGGCTTGGCGATCGCCCTGGGTGAAGTTGTCGATGACGCCATTATCGACGTGGAAAACATCTATAGGCGCCTGCGTGAGAACAATGCGCGTTCCACGCCGTTACCAGTATTTCAAGTCGTGCAGCAGGCCTCGTTGGAAGTGCGCAGTTCTGTTGTGTTCGCTACCTTCGCCGTCATTCTGGTTTTTCTGCCCGTTCTATCGCTGTCAGGCGTGGCAGGTAATTTATTCGCGCCGCTGGGGATCGCCTATATTCTGGCCGTGCTCGCATCGCTCTCGGTGGCGTTGATACTGACACCCGCCATGTCGCTTGGTTTGCTGGCCAATAAACGGTTGGACGATGCCGAACCGCGTTTTCAGGCATGGTTAAAGGCGCACTATCGCAAACTGTTGGTAAGGGTGGAAACGCGGGCAAGGACGGTAATTTTTTTGGTTGCATTGTTCTGTCTTGCAGCACTTGCGGTTGTGCCTTTCCTGCGCGGAAATTTCATTCCCGAACTCAAAGAAGGGCATTATATCTTACACGTGGGGTTGGTGCCGGGATCGTCCCTTGAGCAATCCGTTCGCGTCGGGAACCAGATCAGTCGTGCATTGAAGGAGATTGACGGCGTCCGGTTGGTGGCGCAGCACGCCGGACGGGCCGCTGGAGTAGTCGATCCGGTCGGCGTGCAGCTCAGCGAGATCGAGGTTTCCCTCAATCCGGCATCGGCCGCTGAACAGGACGTCACATTGCAACAGATCCGCGACACGGTTGCGAGTGTGCCGGGAGTGTCGATATCTATCAATACATTTCTGGTCGAGCGTATCGATGAGACAATTTCGGGAGCGACGGCACCTGTCACAATCGGGGTTTTCGGCAATAGCCTTGACCTGATTGATCGCAAGGCTGGGGAAATCGCCCAACTTGTGTCGCCTATTCCCGGCGCAACCAGTGTCAGAATGGCAGCGCCTGCGGGAGTGCCGCAAGTCCAAGTTCGATTGAAGCCCGAGGCGGTTTCCGAATTCGGCTTTCAGATGGTCGATGTTCTTGATGAAATCGAGACAGCAAACAAAGGCAAAATTGCTGCACAGATTTACCAAGGCAACCGATCTTATGACGTGAATGTGATCCTTGCGCCGAAGGATAGAGCAACCATCGACGACATTGGTGAATTGATGCTGCGCAATCCAGAGGGCATGGCTGTCGCGTTGTCCAGCCTTGCTACTATTTCCGTTGAGCAGGGCCGCTATCAAATTGCCCATAGCGGCGGTCGCCGTACGCAAACGGTGCTTGTAGATGTCAGTGGAAGGGCAATCAGTGATTTCGTGTCGGAAGTGAAGACCCGCGTGGCTCGCGACGTAATACTGCCCGACGGCACCTACACGATTTTCGGCGGTCAGGATCCGGCACTTCGCCAATCACAGCGCGATTTGTTGATTTATGGCACGATTGCGCTTGTCGGGATCGTGATACTGTTATTTCTTGCGCTTGGCAGTCGCCGCGCTGTCGTACTGGTTCTGACCAATCTGCCTTTTGCGCTTGTCGGCGGCGTTGTCTCTGTGGCGCTGACAGGCGGGCAGCTTTCGCTTGGTGGTATGGTCGGGTTCGTTACGTTATTCGGTATCAGTCTGAGAAATTCCATTATGCTGATCAGTCATTATGAACATCTTGTTCAGGTCGAAGCCCATCCATGGGGTCTGGCAACTGCTATTCTGGGCGCGTCCGAACGCTTGATTCCGATTCTGATGACAGCGATCGTAACTGCACTTGGTCTTCTGCCCTTAGCACTCACCAGTGGCGAAGCCGGCAACGAAATCGAAGGGCCAATGGCCATCGTGATCCTTGGCGGTCTTGCCACGTCTACGTTGCTCAATCTTATCGTGTTGCCCACCTTGGCTGTGCGATACGGGCATTTCGCGCCAGCGCACAATCAAAACGATGGCTGAGGATAGAAAAATCCCAAAACCGTACACGACATACCTGTTCGCAAAGCCACCTGAGCGCAACTGGCTCACTGTGATGCTATAATATTTCCCTTGCCCGGTTTAGTCCCAAGCACGACGGTCTTCCCGTCAGCGAAAAAGGGGTTTCTTTTCAGAATTTATTGAGGCTCAGCGTAACATGATGGATCCCGTTATCTAAACCGATCAGGCCGGTATTTTGAATTTTAGTTGCCAGTAGATCGCATTCAGCACCGGTGATATGGTAAATACGGTGAACCGAGCCCCAATTCAGTCCGTCACTAAAACTCCGTCTGCCGATAAATATCGGCAAGCCGCACTATGGGCAAAACAATAAGCGCCAGTACAATGAAATTCTATCTGGATGCGATGCAGTTCGATCGTTTGAGCCGGCCGACTTAACATCCCCGAAAGGGTAGGGAAAGACAGGGAGCCCGCAGGCGCTATCTCGGCCAGTGCTTTCTGCAACTCCCCTTGATAAGCACCTTGTGCACCTTCTTCTACAAGGACGAAAGCATGACATTTGGTTATGCTGTTTTCCCTTACTTCTAACGGAATGACCGATCCGAATACGAGTCCACTGGTGTCAGATTCGGATCGGAACCACCGCTTTGCTTATCCGCCAAACAGACCGCAGGCTTTAACTTCAATGCCGGCTATACCATGGTTTTTCCCGATCAATCCTTCCATTCTTGTCGCGATCTAAGCGGGTGAATTAACCGTCGCGCTGCTCTCCGGGCGACAAAAACCCGTCGCCGTTTTGGTCCCAACTGTTGAAAATGTCGTTTTCGAACAGTTGGCAACAGCGCGGCCCGCCCCAGTCAAGGACCGCACTGCGGTCAAAGCACGGCTCGCCGCCACGCCTCATCGGTTGCCCTTTCAGCAAAAAAGCGACGGTTAAGCCAGATAGAACGCGATCTTTCCCACAGTGCAAACTTGGTCGACACGATCATTGCTGCTGATACAGAACTGCGCGCCAAGGCCGTCATCCTGGTGAGCACTCGCGGCATAGCCAAAGTCACAGCCTGCGCGATCCTGACTGATATGCCAGAGCTCGGGCATCTAAGTGGTAAGCAAGTGGCAGAGCTGGTGGGCCTTGGAGAAACGCGCGAACGTTGGGGATGTCCTGAAGGGCGGCATATCATGGCGGCGTTCAAACGCCTTTAATTCTCTGCCGAGAAAGGGATATGCCACCACCAACAGAATACCATTACTCAGTTGACCGATCCATCGGGATTTACCTCCGACCCATTTACTGACGTCCTCCGCGATGGAGCGCGCAAGTTGATCGAACAGGCGATCCACACGGAATTGGCCGCGCTCATGAACGCCTTTTGCAGGGAGGAGCTCGACGAGGGGCGGGCACGCTTGGTGCGCCATGGTCACTTGCCGGAGTGCGAGGTGATGACCGGCATTGGTCCTGTGCTTGTGAAGGCACCGCGTGTGCGAGATCGGGGTGCAGGGGAAGACAAGATCACTTGCACGCCCAGCATCTTGGCGCGCTATATGCGCGAAGCGAAATAGCTCAAGGCGGTAGCGAAGCTGGTCAAGGACCGGGAGCGCTGCTGACCTTCTACAATCATTTGGCGGAACATGGGAAACATATCCGGACGTCAAGCCCAATCGAAAGCACCTGAGCCACCGTCCAGCATCGCACGAAACGCACCAAAGACTGCCTCAGCCGCAAGATCCAGCAAACCTATTCAGCTGAAGAGAAGATGCGTATTGTGTTGGCGGATCTGCGTGGTGAGGAAAGCATCTCAGTGCTGGACCGCCGCAAAGGGATCGTGGAGAGTCTGTATTTCTGCGGTTCGAAGGAGTTCCTTGAAGCTGGCAAGCTCACTCCAGTAAGGCCTCCAGAACGGGACATTCGGGGACTTCGGTTCTGCTGCATTGAGCCACCGTGTCGCTCAATACACTCTCGATCCTTTGCAGATCGGCGATCTTGTCCCGCACGTCCTTGAGGTGTGCCAATGCGATCTCCTCCACTTCGGCGCAAGTCTGGCTAGTGCTATGAACGAGGGAAAGCAGTCCTCGAATCTCTTCGAGCGAGAAGCCGAGATCTCGGCTGCGCATGACAAACCGTAGTCTGCGCACATGATCATCGCTGTAGCTGCGATACCCGTTCGTATCTCGCGGGGGCTCGGGCATGACACCGATCGTCTCATAATAGCGAATGGTCTCGAGGTTGCACCCTGTCGCCCGGGCAAGAGCGGCTCGATGCAACGGCCTCGCAGAAACGTGATGTTTTTCCATGGAGAAAGTCCTTGAGCCTGTATCTGATACAGACCTTAGGACTCTTTGCAGATGATTGCAAGGAGACCATGCATGGACACTACTGATTCTGCCTTACCAGGGGACGCACTCGACGTTCCGGAAAGCCGCGGCTGGACGGCCACGGCTCTGGCCTCACTCGGGGCGCTCGCCATGACCAGCTGCTGCATCTTGCCGCTGGTGCTTGTCAGCTTCGGGGTCAGCGGCGTTTTCATCGCCCAGCTCGGCGCGCTCTATGCCTACAAGTGGTATACTTTCGGTATCGCCACCGTGTTCCTGGTCTACGGGTTCTACAAAGCCTATCGGCCGGTCCGCTGTGCCGATGGCACATGTGCCCGTCCGATGAACCGCACAGCGATGCGTGTCGCGCTCTGGGTCGCCGCGGCGGTAATCGTGGTGGCCATGCTGTTCCCCTACGCCTCGCCCTACATTCTCTCGTTCTGAAAGTGAAATGACATGAAACTCCTTCTTTCAAGCGCCTTGGCGCTCTCCGCGCTCGTGGCCACGCCCGGTCTTGCCGCCGAACAGATCGTTCGCCTCGAGGTTGGCGGCCTGACCTGCCCCTCTTGCTCGTTCATCGTCGGAAACTCGTTGAAATCCGTTGAAAGCGTAAAGATCGATGATTTCGTTCCGGGCGAGGACCCGAGCGAAGGTCTCTATACGGTGCGCTTCGATGACGACGTCACATCTACAGATGCTCTGATCGCGGCGGTCGAAGCGAATGGCTATCCGGCAGCGCTTCTCGAAGAGCAGCTGGACGGTGAGGGTTCATGAGGCATGATCTCGAGCAGCAGGCTTCGACAGGTGCAGAGCAGTCCGATCAGGATCGGGCGGGCCGCCTGCTGAAA
>TARA_R110002073_G_scaffold107448_10_pt1 | contig 10635 bp, 4 predicted proteins | sample TARA_R110002073 | Tara Oceans TARA_R110002073 (sample SAMEA4397174) | marine metagenome | biome: Polar Biome; feature: [DCM] deep chlorophyll maximum layer (ENVO:01000326); material: water (ENVO:00002006), including particulate matter (ENVO:01000060) such as... | depth 40 m
TTGTCGCTGATGACCGAGGTACAGCCGTGCGTAAAATTGACGACTCGCTGTGTCGTCACCCACCAATTCAGAAAACGCTTTCCAGCCAACCAAATCGACATCGGCCGGATCGATCTTTGGATTCCGAAGTTGCCGAATTTGGGCATCCACGGCGGCTTGATCGATCTGTTGCAGCAGACGAAACGCTTGGACTCGGACTTCCAGCGATGGGTGATCGAGTCCGCTTTGCAGTTGCTCTTCTACGACGCGGCGTTGCTGCGGGGTCGCGTCCGGGTTGGTGGCAGCATCGATCAGCCGGAGGGCGGCATGTTGGCGGGTCGCAAAACTTTCCGCATCGAGCCCTTCGATCACCCAACGAGTGGCGGACTGGGCTATTACTGCGTTATTTTCCGCAGCCCCGGTGGGTCCCACGCCAGCGATCAGACCCAGAATCGCTCCGCAAGACAGCGGCGCAACGATCCGCCCTAGACGAGTCCCGATTTGCACGGGCGTCGCAACCGCAGGTGGCAACAGAAGGGAGGAATCGACAACCATCCCTTCACGTTAATTCGCAGCAACCAAAACAAGAGCATTTCGCGGCGAAGTGGGGGCAGAGACAGCAAGGGGGTTTCGGTTAAACTCTACGACCGGCACATTCAGAACCTCTTTTCCGCTGCCCACGCCCCGCATTCCTGATCACTGAAATCAACCATGCAAATCATTTGTTTCGAAGATGCTCGCGTTAACCAGCTTGTTCCGATCATCCAAGCACGCCCCGCCTACGCGGTCACGTGTGCGAGTTTGCGGTTGGTCGACCGTTTGAAACAACTGGTCGCCGGACCGCTGCAGGGCAGCTCGCTATCGGGTTCGGTGCGGTCGTATTTGACGTTGATTCAAAAATTGGACTACGAACTCGAATCGGCCGAGCAGGCATTCGGTGGTTCAAAATGGCCCAGCGAGAGTGACGGGTTGCTGATCGTGAACGCTCGGCTGGTCCCTCGCGTGGCGCTCGACGACGTGCTGGTGACACTCGGCGGCGAAACCGAATCGTGCTGCGTCGTCGATGCCGAAGACGGTTCGGTATTAATCGCCCGCTGGACCGCGGCGGACTTGGCAGCGAAGAAAGCAGAATATGCGACCGATTCTCGGCAGAGCGTGGTCGATTTTCTGACCGAGCAATCGTTGTCGCTGCCCAAGCGATCGGCCGAGGCGTCCGCGTTTCATTGGCCTCACGACGTCGTCGCTTGGCACATGAAAGAGATGCGTGATGCGATCGAGTGGCGAATCGCTCACGGGAATTACAAACAAACCAGCGACGGCGTGTTCGTGGGCGAAGGCGTCTCGGTGGGTCAATACGCGGCGATCAATACCGACGACGGGCCGATCCTGCTCGAGAACAACGTCAAAGTCGGACCGTTCTGTTACCTCGAAGGCCCGCTGTACGCCGGCCACGGCACTCGCGTCATCGAACACTCGGCAATCAAGGACGGTGTCTCGCTAGGGCATACCGTCAAAATCGGCGGCGAAGTCGAAGCCTCGGTCATCGAACCTTACACCAACAAACAGCATCATGGTTTTCTAGGACACAGCTATCTTGGCAGCTGGATTAATCTCGGTGCAGGAACCTGCAACAGCGACTTGAAAAACACCTATGGCACCATCAATATCGAATACGGCGAAACCAAGATTGCCACGGGGATGCAGTTCCTCGGTTGCTTCATCGGCGACTATTCAAAATCGGCAATCAACACCAGTATCTTTACCGGTAAAGTGATCGGGGTGTGCAGCATGCTGTACGGTTTTGTCACCTCGAATGTCCCCAGCTTCGTCAACTACGCTCGTCTGTTTGGTCAAACCGCCTTGCTGCCCGCCGATGTCATGATCAGCACACAAGCACGCATGTTCGCGCGACGTAACGTGACCCAGCGTGAATGCGACAAGCAATTGATCCTGGACATGTACGCTCAATCCGAAGCCGAACGCGAAGCCACCGACCAGTACACTTTGTAAGTTTGCTTTTCCCCTTCGCTTAGCAGGTTCGCACTAAGTGAACCGATGGCACTAGCCGCGAGCCGTCCACTCCCGTACCGCTACAACATTCATCCGTATTGTTCTTCAAGATAGAGACCCGAATATGACCCTCCGCGTTGGAATCGTTGGTGCCACCGGCTACACCGCACTGGAAGTCGCTCGATTGCTGTTAGCTCACCCCGAAGCCGAGTTGGTTGCGGCAACAAGTCGCGCCGAAGACGGCAAATCGATCGCGGAGATTCACCCGAGCTTGGCGGGTCGTTGCGACGTGCCGATCGAGACCTTAGATCCCGCCGCACTGGCAAAAAAATGTGACGTCGTGATGTCGTGTTTGCCCCACGGTGCCTCGGCCGAAACCTGCAAACAATTGATCGAACATGGCGTCCGTGTGGTCGATTTTAGTGCCGATTTTCGTTTGTCGTCCCAGGCAACGTATGAAAAATGGTACGGCGTCCAGCATCCTTGGCCCGAACGGATCGGAAAAACGGTCTACGGATTACCCGAGTTTTTTGCGGACCAAATTCGCGACGCTGACCTCGTGGCCAATCCAGGCTGTTATCCCACCTCGGCGATCCTGCCGCTTTCGCCGTTGATTGCCAAACAGATGATCGAAGCGAATGACATCATCGTGGATAGTAAGAGCGGTGTCAGTGGTGCCGGCCGAAGTGCCAAAGTCGGAACGTTGTACTGCGAGGTGAATGAGTCGATTGCGGCATACGGCGTCGGCAGCCATCGTCATCAACCCGAGATGGCGGACTTGGTGCATCGAATCGGCGGGCAAGAAATTTCGCTCGTTTTTACGCCTCACTTGACGCCGATGGATCGTGGGATTTTGTCGACGATCTACGTGCGACCTCGTGGCGGGACTGCGAAACAAGTGATGGAGTGCTGGAGAGAGCAATATGCGGATTGTCCGTTTGTCACCCCGGTGGACCATTTGCCGGCGACCAAGCATGTCGCAGGAACCAATCATGTCCAAATGACCGCGCGGGACGCGGGGGATCGCATCGTGCTGGTGTGTGCGATCGACAATTTGACCAAAGGGGCCAGCGGTGCGGCGATCCAGAACATGAATGTCATGTTTGGGTTACCGCAAACAACGGGACTTTAAACTCGGTTAATTTACGGCCGCACTAGGTTCATCTTGCGTCAAACGGGGGATTTACGTAGTTTCAGCTGCTTGGTGATTCCATTTCATTCAAGGATTCGAGCGATGTCACGTTTTCTAGCCGGCATGGTATGCGGAGCGGTTTTGTTATTCTTAGCGATGCACTACCACGTCGTGCGGGGCAAAGAAGGTGTGTTTCTGGTTCCTAAGATCAGCAACAACCTATCGGGCGTGTACGTCGATATCCGTGATTTTCGCTTGAGCGATTGGCAGGAACACAAATCGTTGGCCGCTGCGATGGTCAAAAACAACCGATCCGATCTACTCGAAGATGCCTCGCTGAACGGTTTCCGCACCCAGGTCAGTAGCCTCGTGGACGGCTTGTTCGAGTAGCGAGCGTTTTGTGAGCATCATTTCTTGACGAAATGACTCTTCACGCCAGGGGCCTCCACTTCGTATATCTGACGAAAACAGTCCCGCGTTTCTCTCGCTTGATGCTAGCAATGAACAAAAAAATCGCATGGTTGATCGGCAGCGCAATCGGCTTGCTCATCACGATCATCCGTTTCACGCTACGGTTTCACTTCCACAACGACCAGCGTGATCAATTGACGTCCCAGGGTGTGGGGCATATTTATGCATCACTTCATGCCCACCAGATTGCGGGTTCGATGGCGGCAGAACGTGGAACCGTGGCGATGGTTTCGCGATCGACGGATGGTGAAATTGTCGTTCCCCTGCTTCGTTTTTGTGGTCACGAACCGGTTCGTGGCAGCAGCGGTGGGGCCCGCAAAGGAGGCACCACGGCGCTGAACCAGATGATTCGGCTGGTGGGCGAAGGTCGCGTTGCCACGCTCGCGGTCGACGGTCCCAATGGACCTCGCGGACGCGTGCACGGCGGGGCTGCGATGTTGGGATTAAAAACCACCACAGCGGTGTTGCCCGCGATCGTGATTCCCCGCTACCGATTTATTCTGAAGAGCACTTGGGATCGGCTGCAGTTTCCGCTGCCTTTCACTCGAGTGGATGCCTACTTTGGCGATCCATTGCGTCCTTTGGCAGGCGAGACTGTCGAAGCGTTTACGCTACGGATCGAACGCGAACTGCATCGTTTGGAACACAAATACGATCCTAGCGAAGCAAAATTTCTTGCGGTCCGAGACGAACCGGCCCAACAACGTGCCGCCTAGTGCTCAGTGCCGCTAAACAGTGCCGCTAAACAGTGCCGCTAAACAGTGCCGCTAAACAGTGCCGCTACGGTCTCCGGACGGTGGACAAGATAGGGAACACCGATGGAAACTCGCCCACGCTCTGGCGAGCACAGCTACTCATTTCCCAACCGTGACCTAAACCCCGTGACCTAAACCCCCGTGTCGTAAAACTGGTGCGGCCGCGTTTTGGCTGACATCGGCGGTACTGCTGCGGCAACACGCTGATTGGCTTGGTCAAGACAGCGTTTGAATTTGGCAGCCAAATTGCGGACATGAGGTTCGAGCATCATCGAATCATGATCGCCCGTAACTTCGTAGACCTCGATGGCACCTTGGACGTGGGGGCCCCAGTGGTTCAGCGGGTCTCGGAATTGCCGATCGTGGGTCAACAGTCGGCCTCCCCATAATCGATGGGCCACTTCCAGTGGCGGCCGAAACAAACAGACGTCGCCAGCGTAGGGCCGCGTCGTGTATTGTTCGTTCGCCTTCAGAAACGCAGCCCCCACGAGCGCGGAGCGAAACTGGGCATCGTTGGGATTGTTTTGCAGTGCAATGCGTTCCTCTTCTTGCCGCACCAGACTCTCTTGCCACTGTGAACGCTGCTGAGCGTGATACGAAAAGTAACGCAACTGATGTCGCCGGATCAAATCGAGATGGATTTTCAGTTTATCCAAACGAGTCAATGAAGGGCGTTCGGCCGCAGGCGTATCGAGCAAGCCTAGAAACGCAACCTGTTCGCCAGCGGCAACCAACTGCTGAGCCATCTCGTAGGCAGAGACACCTCCTCCGGAAAATCCACTTAAAAAGTAGGGTCCGCTGGGTTGGACCTGCCGGACCTCGCTAAGGTAATCACTCGCCATTTCCTCGAACGTTTGATGAGGCATATCGTCACCAATCAGTCCTTTGGATTGAATCCCATAGACGCTTTGATCATCTCCCAAGCGATTCGCCAGATAGCGAAGATTCAGCACGTTACCGAACATGCCGGCGACGACAAACAGCGGTGGTTTGACGGCGTTCTCGGGCAGGTGCAGCGGGACAAGAAAGCGAAATGTAGGCGACGGACACGTCTTGGCTTCGGACGCTTCCGAATTGCCGCTCGCTTGGTCAATCATCGCAGCAAGGGTTGTGATCGTCGGCGCCTCGAACAAACTGCTTAGTGGTAATTCAACCCCGTGCGTTTTGCGGATCTTGCTAAACAGCCGCACGGCCAACAACGAGTGTCCGCCGAGATCAAAGAAGTTGTCATCACAACCAATTTGATCAATGCCCAGAAGATCCGCCCACAGTTTTGCCAGCGACTTTTCAGTACGTGTCTGTGGCGGTGTGTAACCGGTATCAAGTGTGGGACGCGAAAATTTGATCGCAGATTCGGACGAGGCTTCGCCCAATTCGTTGATGCGATGTCTGAGTTCTTCCAGATCGATGGGCGATACATGTACGGGCGACACGTTGCCGTCGTTCTGCAGCCGCTCGTTCAGCAGCCGCTCTTTCAACAGCCACTCGCAAACTCGCTGGCCTTCCTCGGGACAAATCCCCAACGAGTACGACTCGTCAAAGATAGCCTCAGAATCACTCAACGTGGTGGGACGCGATGGAGCGACTTGGGTCGATTCGGCGTTTCCGAATCGAAGCGAATCGACCGGCTGCATTTGCAATCGATCGATTTGTACGATCACGTTGTCGTCGTGATCCGTCACGCGGATGTCAAGCGAGATGACATCGGTGCCCGACGTGGACGAATCCGATAGCGTGATGTAACTGCGAACTTTTTCAGGAAGCCGCCCAAACACGTTTGCCGCAGCGTAGCCGATCGGGACGTACAAACCTGAATCGTCGTGATAATCACGCGAAAGCGGCAACCCAAATCCCGTGGCCATATCCAACAATGCGGGATGCAGCGGATGAGTTTTCAAATCGTCTTGAAATTCATTTGGAATCGAAAGCGACGCATAGGCTTGTCCGTCGGCGTAATGCAAGCAGTCGTAACAATTCCATCTCGGACCAAAGCGGAGCCATTCAGCTTGCCGCGTGATCGGAGACGATTGCATGACTTGCCCGTCGTTTTCCGAATCCGTTTTGTAGCATGGGGATGCAGGCGTTTCCGGTTTGTACTTCGGCGTCCCCTCGTTGCCGAGACACCATTGGCCCACTGCATTGAGATCCCACGGGCTATCTGCGGTGACGCGGCTTTCGATTGAAAACGCGTTTTGCGAACCGGAAGTAGCCAACCGAACTCGAATCTGAAGTTCGACATCCTCTTCGGCCACGCAGGGCTTCAAGAAGCTCATGCTGCTGACGTGTAGCGACGAGCCACTGGAAATCTCTTGCGCCGCTGCAACGACCAACTCGAGATACGCAGTGCCTGGCAAAACAGATTTCCCGTTGGCGGTCCGGTGTTCATCGAGTTCCCAGTGTTTCGCGGGTGAGCGTGTCGCGGTCAAGACCGTTTCCCCCGTGACCTCATCCACTCGCCGCGTGTCAAACAACGGATGATTCGCAGGCATCGCAGTGCCACCGGAGTGATCGGAGTCACGATGATCGCGATTGCCATGCATACGGTTGTGCGCCGCTGCGCCCATTCCGACATCTCGCCACACGCCCCAGTTGATCGACAGGACACGGGTTGACGTGGATTCCGCCGACTTGGCTTCGGCGAACGCATTCAGAAACTCGTTGGCGCCAACATAAGCCGATTGACCAGCAGGGCCGAGATATGTGCTGGTCGAAGAACACAGCACCAAGAAATCCAGCGATTTATGGTTGAGGAATGGTTCGAGCAACTGAGTGCCGTGGACTTTTGCCGCCAACGCGTTTTGGATCGAATCGATGGTCGCGGTGGCAATCAAGTCATCATCCAATTCGCCAGCCGTGTGAAAGATGCCCGAGATTTTTGCGAACGGTTTCTTTATCTCGTCGAAGACCGTTTGCATTTCGGCCGGATGGGCAACATCCGCAATCACCACCCGCACTTTGGCCCCCAAACCTTCGAGATACTCCACAAACCTTTGTCGCTGTTTCGCTCGTAGATCTCGTGGGCTGGCGATCGTAACCGCCGGCGATGACGTTGGAGCTCGCGACAACAGGATTAAGTTTGCTTGATATTTAGAGGCGAGCAGCGTGGCAAGACTACGTCCCATTCCACCAAAACCGCCGGTGATCAGGTATGTGCCGCCCGTGCGAAGCAAAGAATTCGACGTGGGTGGATCGAGACGAACTGATTCGAGTTTCTTTTCAAACACCTTGTTTTCACGAATCGCACGCACATCGCCGCGTGATGGCATAGCGGCTTCACGGATCAATAGCTCGGACATCGCTGCTCGCTGTTGATCGGTTGCGGGCAGCGAAATATCGACCGCCATCGTTTGTAGGTTGGCGTATTCGCGAGGTGCAACACGGATCGGACCGATCGCCGTCGCTTTCTCGGGATAGCGAATCGGGCCACCCTCGACTGATTGCATGCCATTGGCAACCATCATGACCGAGCACGGGTGGTCCTCGAGAATGCCCGCAATCGCTTGAATCGTCATCGTCAATCCGATGATCCCTTCCTCTTGAATTCGCATCGCGAACGTCGATCCCGGTCGGTAGCTGGAATCCTTGGTGATCGGCCACAAGTAGACGATCCGGTCGGGAACAAAATCGTTTTGCGAAAGCTGCTTGGCAAGTTGGATATATTGGTCGCGTCCCAATTCAGGAACAAGCACAAATTCATGAGCTGACACATGGCGAAAGATGTCTCCGCGGCGGACAACCGCAACGGTATCGCCACGCTCTCGAAGCTGGTTCGCCATCGTTTGACCGATGCCTGCATCATCAAGAAAAATCAACCAGTTGTTTGACGCAGGAGGCAATTCGCGTGCGGGCGTTCCGGTACGTTCTCGCCACTTCGATTGGTAGAACCACTCGCGAATGTCCTCCGTTTTTTGCAGCGATTTACGGACGCGTTTGGCTGTCTTTGGCGACTCGTCCGTCGGATCGATCCAATAGCGATCTTGTTGGAATGGATAGGTCGGCAGCGTGATTCGCTTGCGAGTCTCGCCTGCCCATTGGCTTTTTAAATCGATCGGCAACCCTGCTGCCCACAATCGGGAATAGGTCGTCAAAAAGAAGGTGGTATCGTCGATCACTTCCTCGGCGTGTCGCAGCGACGACAACACCGTCCGCTTTGACGTGATCGCGGGGTGCTGTTTCGCCAACGCACTCAGAATTTTCCCAGGGCCGACCTCGATGAACACACTCGACGTGTTGCCAGCGACCGTTTCCAAACATTTCGAAAACTGAACGGTGTGGCGAAGTTGTTCGCACCAATAATCGGGCGAGGTCGCTTCGGCATCGGTGATCCAAGTGCCAGTTCGATTCGAGACAAATGGAATGTTTGGCGGGCTGAGCTGCACCGTGTCTAGAAAAGCTCGAAATTCAGGCAACACGGGGTCGAGCAGTCGCGAATGCGCGGCGATGCGAATCGGAATTCGTTTGCTCTCGACCTCGCTAGATTTTATCCGTTCGGCGAATTCGGCGATCGCACAATCGGTCCCCGAAACGACGCACATCGCTGGCCCATTAATGACGGCCAAATCCAGCTGCTCGCCCGCGATTTCCGCCACCTGTGACGCGGGCAAGGCAACCGTCATCATGCCACCGGCCGAGACTCGCTCGAGCAGTTGGCCACGCAGTACGACTAACCGCAACGCATCCTCAAAACCGAGCACTCCGGCGAGACAGGCTGCGGTGTTTTCCCCCATACTATGGCCGATCAACGCCGACGGTTTGATGCCATAAGACATCCACAACTCGGCGGTCGCGATTTCCCATAGAAAAATGGCAGGCAATTGAATCGCGGGACGTTCAAACTGCTGCTTCGCGTCCGCATCGGAGACTTGGCGGTTAAAAATCAGCTGCCGGAGGTCGACATCGATCAACGGTTCAAGCGTTTCACATCCCCGGTCGATCCATTGTCGAAAAACAGCTTCGCGATCATACAACCCGCGGCCCATTTGAGCGTACTGGGCGCCGCCACCAGGAAACATAAACGTAATCGAATCCAGCTTCGCATCCGCGTGGTGAGTGAACAGACGTCTCGAGTCGCGACTGCGCAGCGTATCGATCACCTCCTGACGATCGCGGCTCACCAAGATTCGCCGATGCTCAAACGCTTCGCGTCCCACGTGCAGCGTATAAGCGACGTCGGCAAGATCAACCTCACCATTCCGCTCGAGATGATCCGCAAGTCGCTCGCATTGTTCATCGAGTGAACGAGGGTTGCGAGCCGAAAGTGTTATGATTTGTTCGGGTCGTGTTGGCGGCGTCGACTCGATCGATGAGGAAGCTTGCTCGAGGATCACGTTGGCATTGGTTCCTCCGACGCCCAGTGAATTGATCATCGCGCGACGTGGTGAATCGGTTGCACTCCAGGACGCTGGAGTCTGAGAAACGCGAAACGGGCTATTGGCAAAATCAATCGCCGTGTTGGCCGCATTGAAATCGACACTCGGAGGAATCTTGCCGTGATAAATTGCCATCGCTGCGGCAATAAAACTGGCCACACCTGACGCGGTATCGAGATGTCCAATATTGGGTTTGACCGAGCTGATCGCACAGAATTCGCGCCGCTCGGTGGTTTCACGAAACGCAGCCGTCAACGCAGCGATTTCAATCGGATCGCCAATCGGAGTGCCTGTACCGTGAGCCGCGACATAGCCGATTGATTCGGCATCGACTTCGGCGATCGCCAGAGCTTCCGAAGCTGCAGCGGCTTGTTGATCCACACTCGGAGCGAGATAGCCTGCTTTGTTCGCCCCGTCGTTATTGATCGCCGAGCCACGGATCACGGCATAGATACGATCGCCATCTTGGACCGCATCCTCGAGCCGCCGCAGCACCACGGCGGCGGCACCGCTGCCAAACACCGTGCCCATCGCGTTTTGGTCAAACGCTCGGCAATGTCCGTCCGGCGACAACACTTCACCGCTGCGATAGTGATACCCCACACGGTGTGGCAGTTCGATCGTCGAGCCACCTGCGATCGCCAATTCGCACTCACCCGCCAACAGACTTTGGGCAGCGGTATGGATGGCCACCAACGATGTCGAACATGCCGTTTGAATATTGACACTCGGCCCCGTCAAATTGAAACAGTAGGATACTCGCGTGGTTAAAAAGTCCTTGTCGTTGCCGGTGTGACGAAGCAAAAACATGCCCACCGAATCACGAATCGCCGAATTGCGTAGCAGGTTGAACATGAAGTAGCTGTTCATCCCGCAGCCGGCAAACACGCCGACCGAGCCATCAAATTGGCTTGGCGGG
>TARA_R110002073_G_scaffold121737_1_pt1 | contig 10628 bp, 10 predicted proteins | sample TARA_R110002073 | Tara Oceans TARA_R110002073 (sample SAMEA4397174) | marine metagenome | biome: Polar Biome; feature: [DCM] deep chlorophyll maximum layer (ENVO:01000326); material: water (ENVO:00002006), including particulate matter (ENVO:01000060) such as... | depth 40 m
GACAAGGATGCGCTGAAAGCCGAGGCCGGGCGGTTCGACCTTGTCCTGTCGACCGTCAACGTACCGCTGAAATGGTCGGCCTATATCAGCGCGCTGGCCCCGCGCGGCCGCCTGCATTTCGTGGGGGCCGTCCTGGACCCGATTGAGGTCAGCGCCTTTTCCCTGATCGGCAAGCAGAAGGATGTTTCGGGCACATCCGTGGGTGCGCCGTCAGTCATTGCGACCATGCTGGACTTTTGCGAGCGCCACGATATCGCGCCGATGACGGAGCACATGCCGATGTCGAAGATCAATGACGCGATCGCCCATCTCGAAGCGGGCAAGGCGCGCTACCGGATCGTTCTGGAAAACGATTTTTAGCGCGGGGCCTCGCATACCCCATCGGCACATTTGCGGCGCGGGCGGTAGGGGGCCAGCAGGCGGTAGATTGCATCGAGTGGCTTGCGGATCGGCCAGGGCCGCGTTGCCGCAGCAAGCCAGCCCATGCCCGGCGTGCGTTCCCAGATCGCAATGAAGGCATCCCAGCCGGTCAGAAGCGTGCCATCACCCAGTCGCAGATGCAGGGCATCCAGCGCCGCCTGTCGGTTCACGTCGGCGGGAATATCGCCATTGACGTCTTCCAGGATGATGCGACCCCGACCGCGCCGCTCATAGAGTTTCATCTCGTGAACGCAGATCGGGCAGGCCCCGTCATAATATGCAATGACCGCATCGGTTTTCATGGCGTGAAGTCTAGGCCGATTGGAGGTCGAGACCATGTGGCGGGATGGCGCAGACTATTTCTTCGCCCTGCCGTGTGATGCGTGACTGTTCGCGCCATTCGGCCGCCGTCGCCCAGGCATTCCGGAACCCAATGCAGGCAGGTCCGTTCCTCTCAGTAGAACGGGAGCTGCATCATGTATCTGGAAACCATCAAGTCGGCTGGGCTGTCACACTTGTCCTATCTTCTTGGATCCGAGGGGAAGGCGGTTGTGATTGATCCGCGCCGCGACTGCGAGATTTATCTTGAGCATGCGCGAGAGCAGGGCCTGGAAATCACCCATATTTTCGAAACCCATCGCAATGAAGACCTGATTTCGGGTGCGCCTGTGCTCGCAGCCCAGTGCGGCGCGCGCATCCTGCACGGCTGTGATCCCAAGGCCCCGGTTGCCTATGCCGAAACCGCGCGCGAAGGCGATTGTTACGAGATCGGACATCTGCGCCTGGAGATTCTGGAAACGCCGGGCCATACCGACGACCACATTGCCATTGCCATTCACGATGCCAATTTTGCCGACGGTGCGGTCGGCGTCTTCACCGGAGACGCACTGTTTGTCGGCGATGTCGGCCGGACCGATTTCTATCCTGACCGGGCCGAAGAGGTGGCCGGATTGCTCTATGACAGCCTGCGCAAGATCATCGCACTCGGTGATCAGGCCATCGTGTATCCAGCGCACGGGGCGGGCTCAGTCTGCGGTTCGGCCATGGCGGAACGGGAATTTTCAACCGTCGGCCATGAGCGCTGCAACAATCCCAAGCTCCAGATCAAGGACCGCGATGCCTTCATTCGCGCCAAGCTCGACGAGGTCCATTATCAGCCGCCCTATTTCCGGCTGATGGAGCGTGCCAATGTCGAAGGCTGGCCTGCCGCCAACCGGGTGATCGCCCCGAAACCTCTTTGCCTGAATGAAATCGACGATGCTGGTGCCGATCTGTGGGTCGATGTGCGCGACCCGGAGAGCTTTGCGGCCGGTCACCTTCCCGGCAGTCTGAACCTGCCGCGCGACATGATCCCGGGCTTTGCGGGCTGGTTCATTCCGGAAGGCGCCAGCGTCTGTCTGATTGCGAATTCAGACGCGGATTTGCGCGTGTCGATGGCGCATCTCGTGCGTATGGGGCTCGACCGTGTCGTGGGCGGCTATACCGGTGTCGTCGAAGCGGTCGCCGAGGGGCGGCCCTTTCGCGCATTGCCGATGATCTCCACCAGCACGGTGCAAGACCGACTGGCGTGTTCGGCTGATGACTGGACGCTTCTGGATGTGCGCGCCGCCCACGAGGTGTCGCAGGACAGCATAGAAGGATCGCGGCACATTTACCTTGGTCATCTGAACGATGCCTGGCGGCAACTCGATCCCAAGCGCGCCTACACGCTGATGTGTGCCAGCGGCAAGCGCGCGACGATTGGAGCCGGGTGGCTGGCCTCGAAGGGATTTGAACGCGTGGATATCTATCTGGGCTCGATGGGGGCCTGGAAGGCGGCGCAATCCTGAGCCCGACCGGGCGCGCGGCTACCCCGCCCGCTTGATCAGGAAATGGCCGTGCAGGCTGGCGACCGGGGCGTCGCGGCTGGCCTGCCAGGCTTCGGCGCGGATATTGGCAACGCGCCCTCCGGCCCGGCCAATAAAGGCACGGGCATAGACGTCCTCGGGCCGTGCCGGGCGCAGATAATCCACCGCCACATCGATGGGCTTGGGCAGGCGCACCAGGGACTGGCTGGCCAGCAAGGTCGCCGAGGCGATGATCTCCAGAAAGGCTCCGACCGCCCCGCCATGCAGCGCCGGGACAAGGGGGTTGCCGACCAGATGTTCGGCATAGGGCAGAACGCCCGTTAGCTCGTCGCCCTTGCGTTCAAACCGTACGCCGAACTTGGCGACATAGGGCGCGGCCAGCAAGGTCTCGATCAGGGCCTCGCTCATGACATCTCTCCGGACTCGATGGCCTTGCGGGCGCGGGTCGCGGCCTCGCTGGAGGGCCGTGTGACCATGAAGGCGGCCTGCGCACTGGCGACAGGATCGGACTCGTCGCCGTCATGTGCGACGGCGCGGACAAAGGCGATTAGGCCGTGCGCACGGACGCATTCGGCTTCGGCGACTATGTCCTTGCCGGGCTCTGCCGGGCGCATGTAGTCGATGCGAAGATCGAGCGTGGCGGGCGTGTCGCTGGCTCCCAGGCCGGAAAAGGCGGCAATGCCACAGGCGTGGTCGAGCAGGGCGGTTACGACACCGCCATGCAGGACGCCGGTTTCCGGGTCACCGACCAGATCATCGCGGTAAGGGGCGCGCATCTGCGCATTGCCCGGTCCCAGGCCTTCGAGTGTGAAGCCGAGTGCCATGGCGTGCGGCGAGCCGTCGACCAGTAGCGGGGCAAGGCGGTTGAGAAGGTCCTGGAGGCTTTCGGCCATGGTGTCGCGATCCCGTGATGGAGAAGGCTCCTACATAGCCGCGCCGGGTAGGCATTAGCCAGTGTCGGACTTCAGTCCGCCATCAGGACACACCCAATCTGCGGCGCACCACGGTTTCCAGACCCCGCACAACGGCTTCGCCGGTAACATCGCCACGGTATTTTGCACGGATCAGCTGGATGATGGCGGCCCGGTGCATTTCAATCACTTCGTCGTCCGAAGGCGTGAAGGTCGTCAGCGACTGGATATAGCGATTCAGGGACACCACGACGCGCCGTGTCAGGGCGCAGCCCTCCGGAGCGACTTCCTCGGCGAGCGCGATGACCGCGTTGCGGGCCGCTCCAAGCGGGTCTATTCGCCCTGCCGAAATGTCTGCACCCCGCTTGTACGGCAATGTCTTGTCCCGAACCCGGCGACGCCGGTCGGGACCCTTGAAGCGCGTGGATTCCACAAAGGTGCGGGGCTGCCGAAAGCTCGTTTCGGCGCGCTGAATGACGGTTGCCGCCGGAATTGGCTTGAGCAGATAGTCCGTTGCGCCTGCATCGCGCGCCAGTTGAATGTCGCGCCGACGCATGCGGTTGGTCAGAATCATCAGGTTCGAGGAGCGAACGGCCTGGTCCTCATGCTCGCGAACCTGTCGAATGAATTCCAGTTCGCGGCGATCCTCGTCGAAGGGTGACCAGTCTGCGAAAATCAGGCCCGGACGCTCTGCCGTCGCAGCTGCGAGCGCTTCAGCCGGATCATCCGTTGAATACACCGGGCCACACCCATTGTCGCGCAGAACGCCGGTCAGCAGGCGCCGCATGAGCGAGCCGCGTTCGAGCACAACGGCCGGCCGGTCGCGCCAGCTTTCGGTGCTGTCGCTGTCCTCCTGAATACGTATCGCAGATGCCGCTGCCATGTCGCTCCACTCCCGTGCGAGAACGAGCAATAGGGTAAATGGCAAGCAATTTCATGCGGAAAGCCGAATTAGGCTAAACGAATGCCTAACGGTTCCGACGATTGAAGGCGCTGAGAATGCGCCAGACGATCCAGATCGGTACGACCAGAATGGCCCCGAGGATCAGGTAATCCACTGACCAGCGTACCAGATCGGCAGACAGGTCAATGAATTCGCCCCAGGCCTCATAGATGGTGCCGAAGAAATCCACCCACAGGCGGCGCGGATCGACCCGGAATGCCGCGAGCACCAGTCCGGCGATTATGCTTAAGAAAACCAGGCGGATCAGATCGCCGGGCGTAACGCTGATCAGGCGCTGGAGAAAGCTCCGGCGCTCAACGTCCTGGCCCTCGCGGGGCGGTTCCTGTCGTGTCTCGTTCATGGCCGGATGGTCCTTTTAGAACATGGCGCAAAAAGGGCCGATCGGTTGATCAGGTGTCCTTGTGGATTTCGACCTGATGGGGGTAGGGGATCTCGATGTCGTTGCGATCGAAGGCCTGCTTGACCCGCTTCCACATGTCCCACTTGATCGCCCAGTGATCCGCCGTCGCTGCCCAGACACGCGCACTGATATCGATGGAGGACGCGCCATGTCCGACCACGACGATGATCGGCTCGGGATCAGTGTGCACGCGCTCGTCGGCGGTGATGACCTCGCGGATCACCTCGATCGCCTTGTCGATATCGTCGTCATAGGAAATCGAGAAGGTCCAGTCGACGCGCCGGGTCGGGTTGGCGGAATAGTTCAGGATGACCTGGCCCCAGGATTGTGCGTTGGGCACGATCACCTTGACGCCATCAACCATGGCCAGCTCGGTCGTGAAAAGATTGATGTCACGGACCGTGCCGGACGTACCGGCGATATCGACAAAATCGCCAAACTTGTAGGGCCGGAAGAAGACGATCATCACGCCGGCCGCGACGTTGGACAGCGTTCCCTGGAGGGCCAGGCCGATTGCCAGCGCTGCGGCACCGATGGCGGCCACCAGCGAAGTGGTCTCCACGCCAAACCGGTTGAGTACCGCGATGAACACCACGATCAGAATGCCGTAGCGCACCAGATCGGAGAAGAAGGACGCGATCGTCACGTCGATCCGTTCGCTCTTCATCATCAGGCTTTTGACGTTGCGCTTGACCAGACCGGCGACCAGATAACCAATGATCAGGATCAGCAGTGCGAGCGCGACATTGACGGCACCGCGCGTCCCGGTCTCGACCAGTTGGGCGATCATTTCTTCGCTGAATATGGCTTCAAAATTCATGTCCGCTCCGCAGGCAGGTTTGGCACTCTGGTCCTGCGCTAGCTAGCACTCTGGCTGGTCATGTCAAAGGGCGGCGGAAATCAGGGGATGGTCGGGGCGTGCACTTCCACGGAACCGATTTGCGTGCCCGGCCGATAGGTCGTGGTCTCGAAGTATTCGCTCCCCGCGCCCAGATCATAAAATCCGGCAAATTGCTCGACTTCCGCGGAGGCCGCACGGAATACGACATTCTCCGGTCCATTGGCGAATTCCACATATTCGCGGGCTTCATTGTTGTAGCTGAAGTACAGCGTGGCCGGACCGTAGATGTCGACGACGTCGGACACCCTTGCGCCCGGACCCACGCCCTCGGCGGTGCGATAGGCTGCGTTGTCAGTCACGACGAGACGCACCTCTGCTGTGTCCGACTCGATTTCATCGAATGCAACAAGGCCACAGACGTGCAGAATTGCGTCTTCTTCAACGCAGAGCGCTGACAGATCCACCCTGTAGTAGGGATCATATCGGGTCAGCCTGTCGGCGGCGCGCTCGCGAAACTCCCCCAGAGACAGGCCCGGCTGGAAGGGGCCAATGCCGGAGTCCGAAATCAGGTGCGCGGCGGCAGCAGAAATGCTTGCGTCGGCCGATCCCGCCATTGCCGACATGCCGCTATCGGACAGGGCTGCGCTTTCGCGGCCCGTGTCTTCAGGGGAGCATGCCGTAGCAGCACCAAGCACTGCAATGACCAGAAAAGGCTTCATGAATTTCATTCCGGGTTGAGAGAAGGTCTCGAGATTCCCACCTTCAGCCCATCTATACTATATCGGGCAACCCACACCGCCTAATTGTAAATCCATCTGTCCTTAAAAATTCAAATATCATTTGCTCAATATACCACTACAGGTCGATCAGACGGGCTCCCCGGGTTGTGCAGGCCCGCCCGTGTTTGACGGGGCGCGGCCGGTCAGGTTGCGGCAACAACTGCCGCCGATGTCGCGGCAATAACAGCGGCCTGCTGGGCTGCAAATATCGCAGACAGGTCACGTGCGGCCGCGCCGGGCGTCTTGCGCCCGTTGATCGCAACGGCGAGACGCAGGGAGAGGCGACCGGCGACCATGCCCCGTGGTTTCGGCTTGAGGGAGAGGATCGCCGATTGGGCGTCGATCAAGGCGTCTCCGGCGGCCGAACCGTCCTCGACCTGTGCGGCGAGTATGGCGAGCCCCGACAGACCGACATGGCGTACCAGCCCCTTGCGGCTGCGGGCTGCGACACTCAATGCGGTCCAGTTTCGTGAAAACCACATCGGGCCGGGATTGGCCAGCGCGACTTCAAAAACAGCCTTGTTGACGTGCCGTCCGGGCACACCGGCGGCGAGCATCGACTCGCGCGCCTTTGCCAGCCGGGCCTGAGCGGTTTCCGGCGTTTCGCCATCGGCGGCCATGATCGCGGCATAGGCTTCCTCAGACGGGGCGTCACGTCGCCACCATGGGGCCGCCACGCCTTCCAGAATATCGAAGAAGATATCGACATGGCCGTCACTGGCACCGCTGGCGGTGAGGGTGAGGGCGGCTCCTGCGCCTTCAAAACTCAGGCGCCGTCCGCCCCGCCGTTTGCGTACCGCCTTGAGCGCGGCCTTGATCTCTGCAAAGGCACCGGCATCGCGGTTGGCGCTCGCCAGTGCGGCTCCATAGACCAGCCGCATGGGCTTGGCGGGATAGGTCCAGCGCGACACCAGGGTGTCCAGCGCGTCGCGCTCGCGAAGGGCGCGCCGCACAGTGGTCGCGATATCACTGTCAGTATCCAGCGCAGCCGCTGCCGCAAAGCGCGCCGACAGGCGTTCAGATCTGCGCGATGCGTCGGTAAATGCGGATTCCAGCGCCTGGAATCGTTCTATCATGGCGTGCGCCATTCGGTTGTCCCTCGTCCCTGCGCCCCCAAGCGCCGAAACCGATATTGTCCGACTCTGCGCAACAGGGGCAGGGGGACACTGCGCGCGGCCATCCCCCTGCCGATGTGTCAGTCCTCTGCGACGGCGACATCAAGCCCGGTATGGAAGGCGATGAAGGCCCATTTGTCCGCCGTTTCCTCAATCAATTTCGATACCGGCGTGCCGGCTCCATGCCCGGCACGGGTCTCGATCCGGATGAGGGTGGGGGCGGGTCCGGTCTCTCCGGCCTGCAGCGCGGCGGTGTATTTGAAGGAATGGCCGGGCACGACGCGATCGTCCGTATCGGCGGTGGTCACCAGCACAGCGGGATAATCCTCGCCCTCACGAATATTGTGATACGGGGAGTAAGCACGCAGTACCTCGAACATTTCCGGATCCTGGGGCGAGCCATAGTCATCAACCCAGAACCGTCCGGCGGTAAACTGGTTGAAGCGCAACATGTCCATCACGCCGACCGTCGGCAGGGCCGCGGCGAACAGGTCCGGGCGCTGATTGACCACGGTTCCGATCAGAAGCCCGCCATTGGATCGTCCCTCGATCGCCAGATGGTCGGAGCTGGTCCAGCCCAGATCGATCAGGGCTTCACCGGCATTGATGAAGTCGTCGAAGACATTCTGCTTGTTGGCGAGGCGGCCGGCATCATGCCAGGCGCGCCCGTATTCGGACCCGCCCCGGATATTGGCGAGCACGAAGACGCCGCCCATTTCCATCCATTGCAGACGGCGCACGTCGAAGCGGGGCAGTTGGGCAATGGCAAAGCCGCCATAGGCGTACAGCAAAGTCGGACGTTCCCCGTTCGGCTCAACATCATCGCGGTGCACGATGAACATCGGGACCTGGACGCCGCCGGTGGATTCGAAAAACACCTGCTCAACCACATAGTCGTCAGGATCGAATGTCAGGTCCGGTGCGGCGAAAACGGCGCTTTCGCCCGTCGTCACATCATAGCGGTAGATCGTGTCCGGCTGATTGAAGCTGGAAAAGCGATAGAAACTTTCCGGGCTGTCCGGATGACCGCCGAAGCCGCTGGCCGACCCGATACCCGGCAGGTCGACATCACGGACGAATGTGCCTTCCAGCGTGTACACCGCGACAGCAGAGCGCGCATCCTGCAGCGTCTCCACGATCAATGCCCCACCGACATGATTGACGCCCTGAATCGGGTTGGCCCTTTCGGCAATGACATCCGTCAGGACGCCCGGCTCGGCGAGGGACAGGGAGACAACCCGGCCATTGGGGGCGTCGAGGTCGGTATGGAAAAAGAAGGTCGACCCGGTGTTGCCGACATAGATGTGATTGTTGGCAAAGCCCTCAAACACCGTGACCGGTTCTGCGTCCCCATCGGTCAGATCGAGGACCATGACACCGCCGCCATCCGTACCGGTCCAGGTGCGCGCGACAAGATAGTCGCCGTCATCGCTGACCTGGGCGGTAAAGCCGACCTCCGGCTGGCTCGGATCTGACAGGACAAGCACATCGTCCGCCTGGTCGGTGCCCAGTGCGTGAAACCAGATCGCCTGATCGCGGTTCAGCGCAACGAATTCCACGCCTTCCTCAGGTGCGGGATAACGCGAATAGAAAAACCCACTCCCGTCCCTGGCCCAACTCAGTCCGGTGAATTTCAACCAGCTGAGCGTCTCGTCGAGCACTTCGCCGGTCTCGACATCGACAATGTGTGCCGTGCGCCAGTCCGATCCGCCGTCTGCGACGGTGTAGGCGACATAGTCGCCATTCGGACCCGGATAGGTTCCGGCGAGCGCCTGGGTTCCGTCCTCGCTCCACCCGTTCGGATCGAGCAATATCCGGGGCTCACCGTCCAGACCGTCCTGGACATAAAAGACGGACTGGTTCTGCAGGCCGTCATTGCGGGTGTAGAAATATCGTCCCCCCTCTTCGGTCGGCGTGCCAAAGCGCTCGTAATTCCACAACTCGGTCAGGCGATCGCGGATTGCCGTTCGGCTGGGGAGGTTCGCAAGATATTCGTTGGTGACAGCATTTTGCGCGTCGACCCACGCGGCGACATCGGCATTGGTGCGCACGGAGTCCTCAAGCCAGCGATAGGGATCAGAAACGTCTTCGGTCCCGTCTGCGGTGTCATAGGTATCGACCTGATCGACCGTCATCGTCTCCGGGTAGTCGAGATAGGCGTCATCGAAGTCCTGCGCGCAGGCGCTGGCGGACACCGCTGTCACGGCGGTCAGGGCCAGAATGGATGTCATCATCGTTCGCATGTCATCTCTCGGTATCGGGTTGGGCGTGCGCCACCTGTCGTGCGTTGGCGTGCAGTATGGACCGCCAATTGCCCCTGTCGAGTGAGGCAAATGCCCACTAGTCTGATGGCATGTCAGACAGGCCCCATGTTCCCGAATCGTTTGACCGCTGGTTCGCGTCGCGTGGCTGGTCGATCCGCGACCATCAATGGGCAATGCTGGAGGCAGCCCGCGCCGGTGAGGACGCGCTGCTGATCGCACCGACCGGCGGCGGCAAGACGCTGGGCGGGTTCCTGCCCAGCCTTGTTGATCTCGCCGGGGCGATTGATCCGGGCGACAGGCAACGCCCGCACGCCCTGCACACGCTCTACCTGTCGCCGCTGAAAGCCCTGTCGGTGGATGTCGCGCGCAATCTGATGATCCCGGCCGACGAGATGGGCCTTGGCCTGCGTATCGAGACCCGGACCGGCGATACACCGGCGTCGAAAAGGACCCGCCAGCGCGAACGGCCGCCGGACATATTGCTGACCACGCCAGAACAGCTGGCGCTGTTTTGTGCCTCGCCGAATGCCGCGCGGTATTTCTGTGACCTGAAACGCATCATCATTGACGAAATCCACGCGCTTGCGCCGCAAAAACGCGGCGATCTGCTCAGTCTCGGCTTGGCGACACTCGCCCGGTGGGCTCCCGATGCCCGCCGGGCCGGTCTGTCCGCAACCGTCGCCGACGAGGGCGGGCTGGCGCGCTGGCTGGTGCCGCAGTCGGGCGGTGAGGCGCGCTTCGCCCGTATCGTTCGCGGCGCGCCCGGCCCCCGTCCGGAGGTGGAAATTCTCGACAGTGCCGAACGCATCCCGTGGGCCGGGCATTCCGGGCGTCATGCGCTGGGTGAAGTCTATGAACGGATCAAGGCGGCCAATATGACGCTGGTCTTCGTCAATACGCGCGCCCAGGCCGAATTCACCTTCCAGGAGCTCTGGCGGATGAATGATGACGGTCTCGCGATTGCCCTGCATCATGGCTCGCTCGCACCGGAACAGCGCCGCAAGGTCGAAGCGGCCATGGCGTCGGGCCGCATCAAGGCGGTGGTGTGTACCTCGACGCTCGATCTCGGCATTGACTGGGGCGATGT
>TARA_R110002073_G_scaffold314324_1_pt1 | contig 10627 bp, 9 predicted proteins | sample TARA_R110002073 | Tara Oceans TARA_R110002073 (sample SAMEA4397174) | marine metagenome | biome: Polar Biome; feature: [DCM] deep chlorophyll maximum layer (ENVO:01000326); material: water (ENVO:00002006), including particulate matter (ENVO:01000060) such as... | depth 40 m
AAATCCCTCCGCCCCGGCACACGGCATGACGCAATCAAACATATGGACTGGTCCGGCAATGGGGCGCGCCGCAAGGTAGCCCGCCTGATCCAGATCCTTTTTAATCAGGGCATGCTGGTAGGCTTGCGCGTTATGGCGTTGCGCCAGGCAAATCTCGCCGAAATCTTCGCGGGTGGCGCCAAACTGATCCATATAATGTTGTGTGATCAGAGCGAAAGCGCCGTTGGGTCCCGCCGCGCCGTATGGATAGGCCGAACTGGCCGAAAATGTGCTGAAATTTTCCACAAGATCCCGAAAACCATCGGGACTGTTGGTGTCGGCGCCGATACAGGCGATGACGTCTGCGTCTCCCATTTGCACGGCCCGGGCCGCACGGCGCAGCGCGATCACGCCGGATGCGCCGCCTAAAGGAATTTGTTCGATCCAGCGCGGCGACATCTTGAAATATTCCGTCAGGCTAATCACGGAATCCGGCGCCAGCGTAAAACTTGAGACCGCCAACCCGTCAACATCCGCCTTGTTCAGGCCCGCCGACTGTAACAAAGCCGACAACGCCTTGCCAAAGAACCATTGTGCGCCCTTGTCGCTGAACCGGCTATAGGGCACCGTGACCGGCGCGACCAAAGCGACACCATCATAGGGGGCGGGGGATTTTCGCGAGACTATCGTCATGCACTCACCTTCCTGCGTTTTTTGCAAGCCCGGAGGTCATGGGCGGCCCCGGCCTCAATCAGTTTAGCACAAAGGCCCTTCATCTCGCCGCGTTTCAGTTTCTGGGACGCCGTCAGGGGCAATTCTTCAACAAAGGCGATATAGCCCGGCGTCTTGTAATATATCAGCTGATCCATGCTGCGGTCAAAAATTTCCCGCGCCAGATCTTCTGAGGGGACAACGCCTTCTTTCAGGACAATACAGGCCATCACCTCGTCGCCACGAATTTCATCATAGGCCGGGGCCACCGCCAGCTTGTCCACCACCGGATCAAGGGAAAGAACGGTTTCCACTTCCAATGCCGAAATATTTTCACCACTGCGCCGGATGACATTCTTGCGCCGGTCGACGAAATACAGCGAGCCATCCGCCCCCTGCCGCACCACATCGCCGGTATGCAGCCAGTTGTCTTTCCAGGTCTCGGCTGTCGCCTGTTCATTCTTGAAATAATGGGAGAAGAAACCGCGTTTCGGGTCATTCCCGGTGGCGCGCACCAGCAATTCACCGGGAATACCTTCGGGCACTTCATCACCGGATTCGTCAATCAGCTTGATCGCCACCTTGTCAGACAGCTTGCCGAAACAGCATTCCCCCACATGGCGCGGTTCATGGCTGGCCACGATACAGCCGCCCGCACCGGATTCCGTCATCGCCCAGGCCTCAATCAACGGAAAACCGAAGCGCGACTCAAAACGGGCATGGTGTTTTGGGTTAACGCCGGCACCGAATCCAAAGCGCACCTGATGCGTCTGGTCATAAGGGCCTTCAGCAATATTCAACAGGATGGCGGGCAGCACGCCAAGGTAATGCAGGGCTGTCGCACGTGACTCCGCCACCGTCTGCCACCAGCTGCGGGGATGGAATCGGTCGAGCTGAATAATACAGCCCCCGGTCATCAGCATGCCCATGGTCGAACAGGCCAGCGCATTCATATGCACCAGCGGCAAAGGCGTCAGCAACCGTTCCTGCCCCGGACGCAACGCGCACAAGCCCCCCACATCCCGATACCATTCGCCAAAAACAATGAAGTAATCGTTATTCAGAATGCAGCCCTTGGGCTGCCCCGTGCTGCCCGATGTATATAGCATGGCGCATTCTGTGTCCTGCGCCACCAAGCTATCTTCCCGGGGTTTATCAGGACCGGGAACAGCTGAAAAGCTTTCCGCCTCAATCACGGGTATTTTGCCTTGGAAATGCGCTACCGCCGCCTGAACCAGATCAGCCTTTTCAGCCAGGCTCACCAGGAGATCACATTCGCTATGAGAAATTACATAGGCCATTTCTTCGATCGAAAACTCGCCGTTCAGAGGTACAATGCTAACACCAAGCCCGTTCAGAGCCAGCCAGTGAAAGAAAAATTCGGCGCGGTTATCAAGCAACAGCCCCACCCGATGGCCAACCCCATAGCCTGCCTTGATATATACCTGTACTAACTGCGCAATCTCGTCATCTGCGGCATCATAGGTGTAATCTATCGCGCCAGTATGGTATTTTTGGGCGGAACTCGCAGGAATATGTAAGAAATCATGCGATCCGAACCGGGCGCGACTGCTTTTAAAGACATCATATACACTATTCATTCGGGGACCCTGTATATCACTGGTTAATGTTTTTTTATGATTCTTGACAATTAGCTTAACATATTTAATATATATGAAAAGGAATAATTTTATTTTTCATATAAAAATACGAAAAACGGGAATATTCTGGTCATTTACAATAAGGGTATGTCATGAAAAAATGGATTTGTTTGGTATGCGGCTGGACCTATGATGAGGCGCTCGGTGATCCGCAAGAAGGCCTGGCGCCGGGAACAAAATGGGAAGACATTCCCGATGACTGGACCTGCCCTGATTGCGGTGTTGGCAAAGAAGATTTTGAAATGGTTGAGGTAAAAGCCCCTCAATCTGCCCCGGCAACAGCGGCCGCGGCCATTGTGTCCGCTCAGGATCCGGTTGTGATCATCGGCTCCGGCCTCGCCGCCCATAACCTTGCCAAGGAATTTCGCAAGCATGACACCACGACCCCCGTGGTGATGATCACCCGCGACGATGGCAGCCTCTATTACAAACCCAACCTGTCCTCCGGCCTGACCACCGGCAAAAACCCGGATGACCTGGTGATGGCCAGCACCAAAAAAATAGAAACCGATCTCGCCCTGACCCTGAAGGCCTTCACCACCGTTCGCACGATTGACCCCGCAGCTAAAACAGTGACGGCAGGCGGCGAGACAATAGCCTATTCGAAACTGGTGCTCGCTACCGGCGCCGGCGTCATCCGGCCACCTTTTGCAGGTGACGCGACAGATCAGCTGCTGCATGTCAATGATCTGCTGGATTATCGCATCTATCGCCAGGCTTTGGCATCAGCCGAAAAGATCGTCATCATCGGCGGCGGCCTGATCGGCTGTGAATTTACCAATGACCTGCTCAATCATGGCAAGCAGGTGACCGTGATTGACGCTTTCGGGCATTGCATGCCAAATCTGCTGCCGGAAGAAGCCGGACGGGCGCTGGAGAGGGCGCTGACGGAGAAAGGCGCGCGATTTGAGTTCAACCGTAAAGTCACCGCCATTTCCAAATCCGGCGACAAATCTACGAACGGCTTCCAGGTACAGCTGGACCAGGGTGATCCTCTTTCCGCTGATCTCGTGCTGTCCGCGGTCGGATTGCGGCCCCATGTGGCGCTTGCCGAAAGGACCGGGCTCACGACCCAGCGCGGCATCACGGTCAACCGCCATCTGGAAACCTCCACCCCGGACATCTACGCCCTGGGTGATTGCGCCGAGGTCGACGGGCTGAACCTGATGTATGTGGAACCACTGCTGCTGGCGGCCAAGGCCTTGGCGCGGACCCTGACAGGCGAGAAAACCGCTGTCACGTCCACAGTTATGCCGGTGATTGTCAAGACACCCACCTGTCCGGTGGTCGTCGCGCCGCCGCCGGCCCATATTTCTGGCGCCTGGGACATTCAGGTCAAGGGCAATGATGTAAAGGCCCTCTATCGTGACGAGGCCGGCGAGGTCGTTGGCTACGCGCTCACCGGGGAAGCAACCAAAAACAGGAAAGAATGGGACCGCACCCTGCCGTCTCTCTGGCCCTAATAAAAATCTTTGCTTTGCATCGGGCTTCCGCTACTGTTCGGAAGCCCGATGACCAACCCGGAAAGAAACCCGTGACGGATAGAAATAACGACCCGAAATTCCTTGATGACTTCCTGTCTTACCTGCTGGCCCGCGCCAGTCATCTGGTCTCGGAAGACTTCTCCGCCACATTGAAAACCGCCGGTTTTGACCGGGCGCGCTGGCGGATACTCGCATCCCTCAGCGATTATGACAAGGTGCCGATCGGCAAACTGGCCAATACGGTGTTGATGAAACAGCCCACCCTGACCAAGGCCCTTGATCGTATGGAAGAAGAACAGCTGGTTGAACGTCAGCACTCCCGGCAGGATCGCCGTTCGGTCAAGGTCGCGATAACCGCCAAGGGCCGGGAAAAAGTCGCCGAACTTCTGCACCAGGCCAAGGAACATGAGCGTGAAATCCTCAAAGATTACAGCGCCGAGGAAGAAGCCATTCTCAAAAGAGTGCTCGCCACCCTGATTGAACGTCTGTAATCCCCTACCCCAGTTCTTTCGCCACCAGATAACCTGACGTACCGCCCAGACCCGGTCCCGGATGAGTCGATGCCCCGATATGATAGAGCCCTTTTACCGGGGTCCCGTGATTCTTCGTCGCCTTGAGCGGCCGCCAGAGCATAAACTGCTCAATCCCACAAGCGCCGGAATAAGGATCCCCCTTCACCAAGTTAATATTGGCCCGCGCCAGATCGCGGGGGCTCAGGATCGCCCGCGCCAGAATTTGCTGTTTCAGGCCGGGAATATGACGCGCGAGACGCTCTATAATCCGGTCGGCGTAGGCCTCCTTTGTCACTTCGTCCCACATCCCGTCCGCCGGAATATCAATCTCACCCGCCGCATCACCTTTGATATGATAGGGCAGTTCCTGCAACTGAAGCCACAGAATGGATTTTCCGGCGGGCGCGCGGCTCGCATCCAGCGCCGTGGGTTGCGCGACCACAATTGTCGCCTCCGCCGGTAGCAGGCCACGTTCGGCTTCATTAATCGCCCGCGACACACTGTCAATTCCGCTGGTCAGATGCACCATCGCCACTTTATTTAACGCCGGATCCTGCCACGCAACATCGCCGTCCAGCGCCAGATGAATTTGCATGTCGCCATTGCCGTAATGGTAGGCTTCCGCCTGACTTTTCACCTCGGCAGGCAACGGTACCTTCGCCAAGAGGTCACCATAAAGCTGGGTCGGCGTGACATTACAGATGATCGCTTTTTTGGCGGTAAAAATTTCTCCTGAACCACATTTTACCGCCTGCGCCTGATTGTCTTTCACTATAATTTCGGTGACATCCCGTCCGGTATGGAAAGTCCCCCCCCGGGATTCGATCAACGACCTGAAAGCGGCGACGAAATTGCCACTTCCCCCCTTGACGATCGGCATTCCGGCGACCTCCAGCGTGAAACAGATCAGTTTGCCCATCAGCCCGGACAAGGGGCTGTTTGGCGCCAATCCGGTGTGCAATATCCACGGGGCGATACAGGCCTGGACCTCATCCGCATCAAAACTGCTTCTCAGCCAATGGGCGCAATTGTCCATCGACATACCAAAGAAATCCGACAGCCCGCGCACCCCCCGCACCCAGGCCGCTTTGGCCATTAGCTTGAGAGTCGAAAATTTCCACAGATCCGCGCCCAGAAGACCGAATATGATATCCGTATTCTGCTCGATATCGGCCATGGCCCGCGCATAGGCTGACGCGTCTTTTTCGGACAGGGCCGCCAGATTTTCAGCCCGCGATGTGGTCAGGGTAAACTGGCGCCCGTCCGGCAGCACCGCCGCCGTGGGCCGTGTCGTATTGACATATTCCAGACCATGAGCGTGCAGACTTTCCCCCAACTCCGCATAGGCGGGCGACGTGACAAACAACGGGTGAAAGCCGGAAAAGACGTCATGACGAAAGCCCGGCAGAGTCAGTTCTTCGGTCTTGATGCAGCCGCCGATCCAGTCATTGCGCTCCAGCACACACACGCTGTGGCCCTGACCCGTCAAAAGCGCCGCCGCCACCAGAGAATTAATCCCGCTGCCCACGATGATAAAATCTGAAGTATGCGGTTCGGCTTGTGCCATATACTGGCCCATGGTTTATTCTCCCTAGATATAAAACGACAGACCTTCTTCCTTAACCAATTCCCTGCCCCACAGGATATGGGTTTCCCTTGCGACGGATGGAATTATGCATTTTTCGCACATATTGTGCAAAATATGCACAGATCAGCCCGGTCCGGCCCTGAAAATTATTTCACCAGTAAAATAATTTGTGCTATTCTGACCGAATAAAATAACGTCACAAGACGATACCGGGGGCGGTCATTTCAGGGAAGTACACGATTATGGTTCAAAAACCACTCGAAAAATTTCAACTGTTCCACACCTATGAGGCGGACGAAGCGCGCCAGATTGTCAGTAACGTCTATTGCGATCATACCCTGACTCCGGATCACAGAGGCCGGGTTGACGCCCTGCATAACCGGGCCAAACTGTCATCTGTTTCCCTCAATTACATGGAATATGGTTCCGACGTTACCGTCGACCCCGGCTATCTGGAAAATTTCTTCCTGTTTCAACTGCCTGTGGATGGCGCCGCCCGCATATGCGTTAATAACGATGAATTTGACAGCGCCCCCGGGGTTTCATCGGCAATTAATCCGTCGGAATATACCCGCATGCGCTGGAACAAGGACTGCAAGAAGCTGCTGGTACAGATTAAGCGCGAAGCCATGGAAGAACGCCTGTCCCGCCTGTTGATGCGGCCCATTGACAAGCCGATCCTGTTTGATCACAGGGTCAGCGCCGATCAGAACGCCCAGGCTCAGGTCTGGTGGCGGCAAATCTGGTTCCTGATCAATGAACTGGATCAGGATATGAACCCCTGGCGGTCGCATTTCCTGCTGGAAGATCTGGAACGTAATCTTCTGACCAGTCTGCTGTTTTCCTTCCAGCATAATTATCAGGCGCAACTAAACGCCCGCGAAGCCACCGCCGCGCCAAAACATGTGCGCCGGGCCGAAGATTATATTATGGCCCATCTGAAAGACACCATTTCCATAGACGACCTGGTGGCGGTCACCGGGGTCAGCCCCCGGTCTATCTATAACGGCTTCAACAGCTTTCGCGGCACAACGCCGATGAAATATATCCTTGAGATGCGCCTGGCCAAGGTGCGGGAAGATTTACAGGCCGCTGCTCCCGGCGCCAATGTCACCACCATCGCCACCCGCTGGGGCTTTAATCAGCTCGGCCGTTTTGCCGTATCCTACAAAAAGGTTTACGGCGAGAGCCCGTCAGAAACCCTGAAAAACAACATTCATTAGGCCTGCCACGCCCCGCATAGCCAATCCTGCCTTGACTGAATAACCTCTGCAGTTACTGAATAGCTGCCTTTCGGCTGATCTGCTTCACTGTTCCTACACCATAAAACATAGGGAATATATCATGAAGGGATTAAGCAACAAGGTTGCCATCATCACCGGCAGCGCCACCAGCATCGGAGCTGAAGTCGCCCGCGCCTTTGTCGAGGCCGGCACCCGGGTCATCATCGCCGACATCGCCGAAGAAGCCGGCGCAGCCCTGGCGTCAGACCTCGGAGAGGCGGCCCGGTTTGTCCGCACAAATGTCATGAATGACGCCGACCTGAAAGCCGCCGTCGAGACCGCGGTCGAGACCTGGGGGCAGCTTGATTTTGTCGTCAACACCGCCTGCACCTATCTCGACAATGGCATGGATTCCACCCGGGAAGAATTTCTCGAGGCACTGAACATCAATGCCGCCGGTGGATTTATGCTGGTGCAATATGCCCGGCCTCACCTGAAAGCCAGCAAAGGCGCCGTGGTCAATTTTGGCAGCATCAGCGCCAAGGTCGCCCAACCCGGCCGATGCCTCTATCCCATGTCAAAGGGCGCCATCCATCAGCTGACCCGCAATGAAGCACTTCTTCTTGCCGAAGACGGCATCCGGGTCAATACCGTTTCCCCCGGCTGGACCTGGTGCACGATCATGGATCAGGTGACCGACGGCAATCGCGCCAAGACCGATCAGGTCGCCGCCCCTTTCCATATGACAGGACGGGTGGGCGATCAGCGGGAAGTCGCCGATGCAGTTCTGTTCCTCTGTTCCGACCACGCCAGTTTTATCACCGGCACCGATCTGCCGGTCGATGGCGGCTATACAGCCCTGGGCCCGGAACAGCAAACAGACGCCCTGAGCAAACTGGCGGAATAAATGACAAAGGAATTCATTATGCGTAAAATCACCATCATCGGCGCCGGTCAATCCGGTCTTCTTATGGGCATCGGCCTGAAAAAACAGGGCTACGACGTTACCATCATCACCAACCGCACCGGCGACGAGGTCTACAACGGCGGCATCCTGTCATCCCAAGCCATGTTCAATGCCGCGCTGGATATCGAGCGGGATTTCGGGCTGGACTTCTGGGATGATGAATGTCCCCCGATCGAGGGCATCTCCCTGACCGTTGCCGCCCCCGATGGCACCAAGGCCATAAACTGGGCCGCGCGTCTTGCAACCGGTCATGCCAATTCCGTTGACCAACGGGTCAAAATGCCCGCCTGGATGAATGAATTCGAACGGCTCGGCGGCAAGCTGATTATCGACGATGTCACTATTGACAGCCTCGAAGATATCGCCCGCGACAGTGATCTGGTGATGGTTGCGTCCGGCAAAGGCGATATCGGTAAAATGTTTGAACGGGATGCGGCGAAAAGCACCTTCGATAAACCGATGCGCGCTCTTGGTCTGACTTATGTAAAAAACATGACCCCGCGCCCGGATCACAGCGCCGTCTGTTTTAACCTGATCCCCGGAGTTGGTGAATATTTCTCCTTCCCGGCCCTGACCACGACCGGCCCATGCGACATCATGGTGTTCGAAGGCATTCCCGGTGGCGAAATGGACTGCTGGGGCGGCGTAACCTCCCCGGAAGAACATCTTGAAGTCAGCAAGACCATTCTCGAAAAATTTCTGCCCTGGGAAGCCGACCGCTGCCATGAAATAGAATTGACCGATGATAATGGCAAACTTGCCGGACGCTTTCCCCCAACCATTCGCAACCCCGTTGGCCGTCTGCCCTCAGGTCAGATCGTGCTTGGTCTTGCCGACAGCATTTGCCTGAACGACCCGATCACCGGTCAAGGCTCCAACAACGCCACCAAATGCACCAAAATCTTCTTTGACAGCATCATTGCCCGCGGTGACCAAGCCTTTGACGAAGCCTGGATGCAACAGACTTTTGATCAGTTCTGGGACTATGCCAAATTTGTCGTCGACTGGACCAACGCCTTCCTGCTGCCCCCGCCCCCGCATGTATTGCAGATCCTGGGCGCCGCCGGAGAACATCCTGAAACCGCACAAAAAATCGTCGATGGCTTTAACGATCCACGCGATTTCTTCCCCTGGTTCATGGATCCCGCGGCGGCGGACGAGTACCTCAAAAAAGTCGCCTCATAAATTTAGGACTTTGAATTTCATCTGCAGGAGGAGGGACTTCCCTCCTCCGCCCTGATCAAGGATAAACCATGACCGAAACCGTCACTGCATTGCAGGAAAATTTTCGCCAAACCATGCGCCGCATGGCCGCCACCGTCAGCATCATCACCACCGCCACAGAAGACACCCGCCTCGGCATGACCGCCACCTCTGTCACCTGTGTCAGTTTTGAACCGCTGTCGATGCTGGTATGTGTCCACAAGGGATCAAAGTTTCATGACCTTATGGCGAAGAGCGATACCTTCTGCATCAATCTGCTACATCAAAGTCAGGAAAATATTTCAAATCATTTCAGCCGTCCAGGCAATGGTGAAGATCAATTCACGCTTGGCCAATGGTCCATGAAAAATGGCCTGCCCTTCCTTGAGGAAGCCCAGGCCAATATTTTCATGACTGTGAAGAAAGTGACAGGCTTTGGCAGCCACAGTCTGTTCATCGGCGAAGTCACAGATCTGCAGTATGCCGCCGACATCGCCCCGCTGCTTTATGCCGATGGCAATTATGCCGGTCTCAAGGCCGCCTCTTAATAGCGACTGGCATTTTCCTCAATGGCATAACCTTCGCTGCGCACGGTGCGGATGATGTCGGCCTTGCCGCCTTCATTCAGCGCCTTGCGCAGACGCCGCACCGCCACATCGACGGAGCGATCTTCAAGGTAAATCGTCGTTCCCCACGCCAGATCAATCAGACGGTTGCGGCTGAAAACCCGCCCCGGATGGGACATCAGGGCTTTTAACAGCCGTAATTCTGTCGACGCCAGCTCCACCGGGTCACCGTCACGGCTGACCCGCAACTTCACCAGATCAAGTTCGATGCCGGCATATTCGATTTTCTCTTCCTGCATTTCAGGATGAGAGCGCCGTAGCACAGCCCGCACCCGCGCCACCAGTTCGGACGGCAGGTAGGGCTTGACCACGTAATCGTCGACCCCGACCTCGAAACCGCGCACCCGGTCGTCTTCTTCCCCCCGCGCCGTCAACATGATCACCGGCAAGGATTTTGTTTCTTTTTCCTTACGCAGTTTTTTCATGATGCGGATACCGGATACTTCCGGCAACATCCAGTCAAGGATCAGCAGATCCGGCAGCGCCTCATCAATCATCTCAAGCGCTTTTAAGCCGTCCGGCGCCAAACCAACCCGAAAACCTTCTTCTTCCAGATTGAATTTGAGAATTTCGGCTTGCCGAGGTTCATCTTCTGCAATCAAAATATACAATGTATCTAAAGCCATAGCATAAATTCCGTCGTTTCTACTCTACAATTACAGTGGCAGCCTGG
>TARA_R110002073_G_scaffold25704_5_pt1 | contig 10611 bp, 8 predicted proteins | sample TARA_R110002073 | Tara Oceans TARA_R110002073 (sample SAMEA4397174) | marine metagenome | biome: Polar Biome; feature: [DCM] deep chlorophyll maximum layer (ENVO:01000326); material: water (ENVO:00002006), including particulate matter (ENVO:01000060) such as... | depth 40 m
GCCCTCGATGGCAGTGTTCGGCCCGTCCCCGGAGTAGTGGCCGCAGCCGGCGCAGCGAGCAAAGCCCAGCGCCAGCTGGTAATCGCCACCGCGAGCGCGCGCCTCGCCGCGTATGTTCCCGACAGCAGGATTGTTGCCGCACCCGACATTCTCACTCTGTGTGCCCACCTCAACGGCAGCGAAAAAATTGCCGCAGCACAAGCCGGTGGCGTTACCACGGCCGCCAATCACCCGGATTTATGCGATGTGGTAGGGCAGGAGGGCGCCCGACGCGCGCTGGAAATTGCCGCCAGCGGTGGCCACAATCTTTTGCTGTGGGGTCCGCCCGGAACAGGCAAGACCCTGCTAGCCAGCAGACTTCCCGGCATTATGCCACCGCCGAGCGCAGAGGAAATCCTGCTTGGCTTGGCGTTGCGCGACCTCTATGACCCTGCCGCGAAGGCCGACAATATATTTCAACGCCCATTTCGCAACCCTCACCACAGCGCCTCCGCTGCGGCCCTGGTCGGCGGCGGCAGCAAGCCCCGACCCGGCGAGATTTCCCTGGCCCACGGCGGAGTGCTATTTCTGGACGAGCTCACGGAGTTCAGTCGGCACTGCCTGGAGGTTCTGAGGGAGCCTATGGAGTCGGGGGAGATCACGCTTGCCCGCGCACGCCACCGGACTACCTATCCGGCCCGTTTCCAGCTGGTTGCGGCAATGAACCCTTGCTCCTGCGGGTATCTCGGTGACCCGGATCACCCCTGTCGGTGTACACCTGATCAAATTCAGCGCTATCGATCGCGACTATCCGGTCCACTACTGGATCGCTTCGATCTGCATGTCGAGGTCAACCGGCTACCCCCGAAAGACCTGCTCAGCCCCTGCCACAGCGGAGAAAATTCCGCCGCAGTAAAGGCGCGCGTCGTCCAATGTCGGCAAAGACAGGAGCAGCGCCAGAGTGGCTCAAATGCACAACTCACCCCCGATCGCCTGTCTGATATTTGCAAACTGGGGGTGCGTGAGAGAGCAAGTCTCGAAAATGCTGCCAGGCAAATGCACTTGTCAGGACGGGGACTACACCGGACGTTGCGGGTGGCACGCACCATCGCGGACCTCAATGAATGCGCTAACATCGGTCTTGCACACATCAGCGAGGCGCTGGCCTATCGCGGTCTGGGTTGAGCTCACGCCTGGCGAGTGCAGGCGAGGATTCATATGGCCTGAGCAAGCACTATTCCCATTACGTGTGAACTCCACTGCCCCATTTCCCAAGTATCTATGCTTTACGCTTAAATCGCAGCCACACCAACCCTTGCTAGCAACTGCAAGTTGCTCGGTTGTCTGTTTTACCGGCAAAAAATTTATCGCTACTTTCGGAGCCTGCCATGGGCCAATGCCCCTTCGCCAACCTGCTTGACCCAGACACCTATGCCCAGGGCATGCCTTACGACAAACTCAAAGAAATCCGCGAAGCGGGCCCGGTGGTAAAGCTGGAAGACCCCATCACCGGTGTGCCCTACTGGGCCGTCACCCAGGTGGCCGAAATGGATTTCGTCTCAAAGAACCCCAAGCTGTTCTCCTCCGCCGCGCGTTCGGCCTTTCCGATGGAATACGACCAGGACATGGTGGATAACATTCACTGCCATACCATCATCAACATGGACCCACCCCTGCACCAGAAAGTGCGCCGCATCGTGCGCAACGCCTTTACAACCAAGCACGTTGAGTCTTACGCACCGAAGTTTCGTGAGCATGCAAAACGAATTATCGATGACGTGGCAAGCAAAGGAGAGTGTGAGTTCGCAGAAGACGTTGCAACTGAACTTCCTTTAATCGGAATTCTCGAATTGTTGGGTGTGCCACTTGATGATCGCGAGAAGTTTTTCGAATGGACCAATACCATGATTTTTGCGGACGATCCTGATATGTCTATATCCGAAGAGGAAGGTCAACTGGCGTCACTGGAAGTCATTCAGTACGCGCTGAATTTAGCCATAAAGTGCTATTACACTATCATGCTGCCAACCACGACGAGTCCGTGTTTGGCGACGACGCCATAGCATTTGACGTGACCCGCGCCGAGCGCATGCCGGACCTGTACAACCAACTACGCTCCTTCGGCATTGGACAGCACTTCTGCATTGGCTCCCACCTGGCTCGACTGGAACTGAACATCATCCCACGGCTGCGGAACCCAAAAATCAAAGGCGAGTCAAAGTTTGTACGCTCATTCTTCGTCAATGCCATGAAGGAAATGCACATCACTTTTGACGTCTAGAGCGCAAATCTACGAGCAGCCTGATGCCCTACGATGAGACTCGGGCTCCAAGGCGCTCAATATCCTTGGAAACAGGTGGATATTTCGAACTGCTTGATCTAACCTTTTGCCTCGCAATAGCGCACCTGTGGAGTAACATTAATGATTCTTAGAACGGCAATGGCAGCACTCTTTATTACTTCAATTGCGGCAAGCACAGCCTTTGCCGCAGTTTCTCCGGAGCAGGCAGCCCGCCTAGGCAAAGACCTCACCCCGGTTGGCGCCGAGGCCGCAGGCAACGCAGACGGTAGTATTCCAGACTGGGATCCCAACGGCACGCCTACACCCGAAGAATTCGTCGAAGGCTCTGATGACTACCTTGACCCCTACGCGAACGAAAAGCCGCTTTACACCATCGATATCAACAACTGGAAGGAATACGCTGACGAACTCACAGCCGGTACTCAGGCTATGTTTGAAAAATACGGCGCTGACGGTTTCAAGATACATGTCTACCCCTCACACCGGGGGACCATTCGGCCAGACTGGTATTATGCCAATTCGCTGAAGAATGCGACCGGGGCAACTCTCATTGAAGATGGCCAGAAAGTTGACGGCAATCTTCCGGGTGTGCCCTTCCCTATCCCACAATCCGGTCTGGAAGTCATGTGGAATCACATGATTCGCTACTCTGAAGACTCCACTCTTGAATCTGATGTGTACTATGTGGGCTCCAACGGAAAGCCCGTTCTGTCGACCACAGGCTCCTCAGTCGCAGTTTTCCCCATGTTTAAAAATCCCGATGAACCTGTCGGCGACGCGTCCTGGGCCAAGTTGCGCATCAATTACGACGCGCCCGCTCGCCGCGCCGGTGAAATCCTGCTGGTGCATGAACCCGGCGCAGATTACACCGAGGGCAAAGGCCGCAAAGCCTGGCAGTATCTCGTTGGTCAGCGGCGTGTGCGCCTGGCACCTGCAGTCTCCTTCGATACGCCTAACCCTGGCGTAGCCGGCACGTCCACTTACGATGACGCCTTCATTTATAACGGCTCACCGGAGCGGTTTGACTGGACACTCGTAGGCAAGAAGGAAATGATCGTTCCCGCTGGCAACTATGAGATGATCTTCCAGACCAAGGTGGAGGATCTGTTAGGCGAAAAGTTTCTCAATCCTGACAAGGTCCGCTGGGAAAAGCACCGCGTGTGGATAGTGGATGCTACGCTCAAAGAAGGCAGCCGCCACCTCTACAGCAGGCGTACTTTCTACATTGACGAAGACAGCTGGGGTGCGGTTGCCGGTGACATGTACGACGGTCGTGGCCAACTCTGGCGCCTGCAGTACCTCTACGGTGGTAACTTGTACGATCGCAAGTCCAGTTTTGGCTCAGCGTATGGCTCTTATGACCTGTTACAGGATATCTACAACCTGAGCGGCAAACCCATTCCAGGAAAATACCAAAATGGTGTGACGCGGGGCGATAAGTACTTCACCTCAAAAGGTATGGCGCGCGGTGGTGTTCGCTAAAAAACGCAGCTCAGCGCTTCACGCCTGAGCCAAACTGTGCAAAAAGAAGGCTGGCATCTTTTCTAGGATGCCGGCCTTTTTTTATGACTTTCTCAAGCGAAGGTTGATCCCTTGGCCGCCATATCAAGCAACAGCTGCGGTGGCTTAAACACTTCGCCATACGCAAATTCCAGTTCATGCGACCGGTCGACAAACGCTTGTACGCCGTAGGCATTCACGCATTGGTACACACCACCGGTGTGCGGCGGGAAACCGATACCCATTATAGAGCCGATGTTGCCATCCCCAACGCTGGTGAGTACACCCTCCTCCATGATTCGAACCGCCTCCAGTACCTGGGGAAACAGCAGGCGATCACGAATGTCCTCATAAGGAATGTCGGTGTAGCCATTTTTGGCAAATACGTCCTTTAACCCCGGCCATGTGGCGATCTTCTTACCATTGTCGTCGTAGTCGTAAAAGCCGCCACCCTGGTTCTGCCCCTTGCGACCAATATCTTCAAACATGATGCGAATAACCTCAGCCTGGGGGCCGGTTTCAGGCTCCTCCCCACGGGCCAGCGCATCTGCCTGAGCCTGCTTCATAGCGTGGTAGGCCGTCTCGATAGAAATATTGTCCAGGGTTTCCAGCGGCCCCATGGGCGAGCCATTGAAAGCCGCTGCGTTCTCGATAAGCGCGGGATTCACCCCCTCAGCCAGCATCATCTGCCCCTGGGTGATGGTCTGCCCAATGACCCGGGTGGTAAAGAATCCGGGGGAATCCTTAACCACAATTGGCTTCTTACCCAATTTCTGCGCCAGATCAAATGCTTTGGCGAGCGCTTCATCAGAGGTTTTTTCTCCCGTGATGATTTCAACCAATGGCATTCTTTCCGCCGGTGAAAAGAAGTGCATGCCAATGAAGTTTTCCGGGCGCTTTGACGCCTGTGCCAATTCAGTAATCGGTAGCGCCGAGGTATTGGTAGCAAATACCGACGAACCAGGCAACACCGCTTCCGCTTCTCGGGTTACAGCAGCTTTCACGTCTCGATCCTCAAAGACTGCCTCAATCACCAGATCGCAATCAGCAAGATCTGCAGCTTCCGCTGTAGGCTGAATACGCGCCATTATCTGCTGCGCCTGCGCCTCGTCGATACTGCGGGTTTTCTCGCACGCAATGGCGGCGTAGGCCTTGCCCTTGTCGGCATTCTCGCGGGTGAGATCTTTCAAAACGACATCAATGCCCACCTTGGCTGCATTGAAGGCGATACCGGCGCCCATAATACCGGCACCCAGAATGCCCAACTTTTTAACCTCTGTTTTCTCTACGCCCGAGGGCCGTGAAGCACCTGCGTCCATCTCATTCATTTGCACAAAAAACGTGGTCATCATATTGCGCGCTACCTGATCCAGCAACAAGCGCTGGAAGTATCGCGCCTCGATCGTGTGGGCGGTATCATAGTCGACCCGAGCAGTATCAATCACCGCCGCGATAATCACCTGTTGCGCTGGCATGTTGCCCTTGGTCTGAACCATCACATTCACGGGGCCAAAGTACGTCAGGCCCTGAGTCGCCGGGTCGGCCGGACCACCGCCGGGAATGGTGTAGTCCGGCTGCTCCCAAGGCTGTTTTGAATCGGGGTTGGCTTTGATCCAGGCCTTGGCTTTGGCTGCCATGTCCTCCTCGCTGGATGCGAGCTCGTGGATCAGGCCCTTCTCCAATGCCTGCTGCGCCTTCAGTCGCTTACCCTGGGCAATCAGGGTTAACGCTTCCTGCATACCCAGTAAACGCACCATGCGCACTACGCCACCGGCACCGGGCATCAGGCCCAGCATTGCTTCGGGCAGTCCCACCTGAACACTTTTGTCATCCAGCGCGATGCGATGATGACAGGCCAGCGCAATTTCAAAACCCCCACCGAGCGCGGCACCATTAATGCCAACCGCAATGGGAACGCCCAGCGCCTCGAGGCGTCGCAGAGGTGCCTTGGCCTCCAGAATTCCTTCAAACATGCGCCGGCGTTCAGCGTCATCCGGGTTCAAATCCATTTCCAGCATCAGCGTGATATCACCACCGGCAAAGAACTGCCCCGGCTTACCGCTGCGAATATACACACCGATAATTTCATCCTTCTGTGCTTCCAGTTCATCCAGCACTTTTGGCATCGCTTCTGCGTATTCTTCACCCATGACGTTAACGGTTTTTCCCGGTTGATCGAAAATCAATTCCACGATTCCGTCGGTACCTTTTTCCAGTCGTATGTAACCCATTTTTGTCTACTCCAATCCGTCCGCGATTACTGTCTGATCAAACTCGCTCAATAATAGTGGCAATACCAATGCCGCCGCCGGCACACAGGGTCACCATCGCAGTATTCAGGTCTCGTCGCTCCAGTTCATCCAGTACCGTGCCGAGAATCATGGCACCGGTTGCGCCAATGGGATGCCCCATGGCAATCGCCCCGCCATTAACATTGATGCGGTCATCCTCAACACCCAGTTGCTGTTGAAACCGCAACACCACGGAGGCAAATGCTTCGTTTAGCTCAAACAGATCGATGTCGCCGACTGACATTCCGGCCTTCTTCAAGGCCTTTTGCGTCCCGGGGCCAGGACCTGCGAGCATAATCGTCGGTTCAGTCCCGGTCAGTGCGCAGGACACAACACGGGCACGGGGCGTCAAATCTTGATCAGCCCCCGCTTGCCTGTTGCCCAATAACACCAGAGCAGCTCCGTCGACCACTCCGGAAGAGTTTCCAGGTGTGTGAATGCATTCAACCCGCTCCACCTGGGGATACTTGAATTTGAGAAAATCGCCATGACCAAAATCGTTGAACATGGTGAAGGACGGATTGAGATTGGCTAGCCCTTCCACAGTGGTTGGTCGAATCAGTTCATCGTGGTCGAGCACAGTGACGCCGTTCAGATCCTTCACCGGCACCAGAGATCTGTCAAAATAGCCATTGTCTCGCGCATGAGCCGCTCGCGCCTGAGACTGGCAGGCATAGCGGTCTACATCTTCGCGCGTAAAGCCGTCCAGTTTGGCCTGCAGATCGGCGCCCAGGCCCTGAGAGATTCCATAGCTTTTCATCGCCACCCAGGCATCGCCGGCCGCAGCACCACTAGCGCCAATACCCAGGCGTGACATGCTTTCCACACCCCCGGCCGCACCCATGGATTCCATACCGGACATAATTTTCATAGCGACAGTATTAACCGCATCCAGACCACCGGCACAATACCGGTGCAATTGCGCGCCGACGGTAACGTCATCCCAACTGGAATACACCAGCGCGGTCTTGGCGATATTCTGCCCCTGCTCGTTCACCGGCTCACCAGTGGCCAGGATTACATCTTCCACTTGCGTGGTATCCAGGTTGTGGCGCGCCTTCATTTCCTCCAGCAGATTAGTGACTAAATCGATGGGCTTCACCTCATACAAGCCCCCGCTGGGCTTACCCTTCCCTCTGGGAGTACGAATTGCGTCGTAGATAAAGGCGTCGTTACTCATGTCAGTCCTCTCAGTGTCATTCAATCCACAGGCTCCAGCAGACTGCGCTGCACGAGCAATTTCGAGCCAGCAAACATACCTTATGAGGCTGTATCTACAAGCTATCGAGAAGAAATCTGGCGGCTGCGTATGGCCACTTGAACTAACGCGAGCGGTGCATGCACCATTTCGGCCAGGTTTCAGTGACATTTATGCCCTGCCTAATTTATCGATAAGAAAATAATTTTTTACTTTTGAGGTAGAAAGGAGCGAAAATCCTCCCTGTTTTTTATATGCTGACTGCTGAGGAATCTCTATGTTCAAAATTAACCAATACTTCGAAGGCAAAGTTGCCTCCATCGCCTTTCAAACAGCGAGCCTGCCTGCCACCGTTGGCGTGATGGCGGTCGGAGAATTCGAGTTTGGAACAACGCAAAAAGAAACCGTGACAGTGGTTAGCGGCGCTCTCACTGTGAAATTGCCCGGCAATACTGAGTGGACAACCTATTCCGCTGGGGATTATTTCGTAGTACAAGCCAATCAACAGTTCCAGCTAAAAGTGGCTGAGGAAACCGCCTACCTGTGCACTTACCAATAGTGTAACGCTATCCCTTTAAACCCAATGGCAACAACGGATACAAGAGCACATGGATGAACCGGTACTTATTGATCACCTCAACGCTCGGGCGCCGGCATTTATCAAAATATTGGGTGGCACGATCGTGGCAGTTGATCCTGAAGAACCGTCCTGCACCTTCGAATTTACGATCGGCACGGATTTTTGCCACTCGATTGATGTGGTCCAGGGCGGCTTTATCACTGCCATGTTAGACGCTGCCATGACCCACGCGGTGTTTTCTTCTATCGAGGGCATTACCGGTGTGTCATCACTGGAAATTAAAACCAGCTATCTGGAGCCAACTCGGGCGGGCCGCCTTCGGGCGAGGGGGCGAATACTTAAAAGCAGCTACAAGATCGCCTTCCTTGAAGGCCAGCTGTACAATGAGGACGGGCTGCTCACCGCCACCGCCAGCTCGGTCGCGAAACTGGCCAGAAAGGCCTGAGGAAAGTCCATTTTCGGTTTAATCCCGATTTTTTGCGCGAGCATGTCGCAGTTTTTGCTAGACTACCGCCCCCTCCGCCAAGTCCATCCGAGCAAACGTGAACCAACTCAACCTCCGACAGCGCGAAGCCGTGCAGTATATCGACGGCCCACTCCTGGTTCTGGCCGGCGCTGGCAGCGGCAAAACCAGCGTGATTACCGAAAAAATCGCATTCCTGATTAATACCTGTGGCATCAGTTCTAGTCATATCACCGCAGTTACCTTTACCAACAAAGCTGCACGCGAAATGAAAGAGAGGGTGAGCAAGCTGCTACCCGGTAGTGCGCTGGACCGGCTCACAGTGAGTACCTTTCATCAACTCGGCCTGAAAATTATTCGCGCGGAACGCAAAACACTGGGGTTGAAGTCAGGGTTTTCCATTTTTGATGGCGAAGACACACGCACACTGGTGCGCGATCTGCTGATTCAGGAACACGGCGCCGAGGGCGACCTGGCAGGCACCATCGTGCAGCAGATTTCTAACTGGAAGAACGACCGCGTGCTACCCGAAGAAGCACTGGCCGAAGCGAAGAGTCCCGCAGATATTCTCTGCGCGCAGGCCTACCTGCGTTACAAACGAGCGCTAAAGGCCTATAACGCTTTGGATTTCGACGATTTGATCCTGCTCCCCACGATCTTATTCGAGCACAACCCGGCTATATTGGAAAAATGGCAGAACCAGATCCACTACCTGCTGGTTGATGAATACCAGGACACCAACTCCAGCCAGTACCTCCTCGTGAAACAACTGATTGGTCTGCGCGGCGGCCTTACCGTAGTGGGCGATGACGATCAGTCCATCTACTCCTGGCGCGGCGCCCGACCGGAAAATCTGGTGCAACTGCAGGACGATTTCCCAGGTTTGAAGCTGGTAAAGCTGGAACAGAACTACCGCTCCACTGCGCGCATACTCAAGGCCGCCAATACGCTGATCGCCAACAACGCCCACGTATTCGATAAACAGCTATGGAGTGAATTGGGCTACGGCGAACCACTGCGCGTCATTCGCTGCGCCGATGAGCAGCACGAAGCCGACCAGGTTGTGGCAGAAATTCTCGACCACCAATTGCGCAAACGCACTCGCTTTGGCGACTATGCCATCCTTTACCGCGGCAACCACCAGTCGCGACTGATCGAGCTTGCGCTGCAGCAACAGCAGGTGCCGTATCATCTTAGTGGCGGCACTTCCTTCTTCGCTCGCAATGAGGTGAAGGACATTATGGCCTACCTGCGACTGATCGTTAACGAGAATGATGACAATGCATTTTTGCGCATTGCCAATGTGCCGCGACGCAAACTGGGCACCTCCACGCTGGAAGCCCTCGGTAATTTCGCTCTTACCAATCACTGCAGTCTGAACCAAGCGTGTGCTCGCATTGGCATCAGCGAAGTATCTGACGGTGGACACAAGCGCCTGCGGGAATTTCGCCAGTGGATGGACGGCGTGCGTCGAAATTGTGAAGGCAACAGCAGTGTTTCCGGTGTGCGGCAGATGGTTCGCGACATCGATTACCAGGGTTGGCTGGAACAGCTCAGCTCCAGTGATGAAGTGGCCGAACGCCGCATGGGCAACGTACAATTCCTGATAGACGGACTCCAACGGGTGATGGCAAACGAAAAGGTGGGCTTGGATGAAGCCATCTCGCGACTGGTGCTACGCGATTTATTAGAACAACAAGACGAGGAGGAAAAAGGGCCCGAAAGTGTGCAACTGATGACGCTGCACGCAGCCAAGGGGCTAGAATTTCCGCACGTTTACATTATCGGTATGGAAGAGAAAATCCTGCCTCACCGGGTAAGCGTCGAAGAGGACAACATCGAGGAAGAACGGCGACTGGCATACGTTGGCATTACCCGGGCCCAGCAAACCCTGAGTATGACCATGGCCTTGAAGCGACGTCAATTTGGCGAAACCATTAATTGTGAACCCAGCCGTTTCATCGCAGAACTACCTGAGGATGACCTGCAGTGGCAAGGTGGTGGTCAGGACACACAGGACGCCAATGAAGAGCGTGGGCAAGAAACCCTGGCAGGGTTAAAGGACTTATTTGCCTAAATTCGGAATACGTATTGCGTTTGCATTTCTCGACTTACCGTTTCCTACAATAAACGGTCGCACCCTGCACTCTATGATGGGTGAACGGCAAAATATTTAAATAGTATTTTTTTATTCGCCCGTATTAGAAAAAGAAACTCCCTGCCGCGGGAAATTTTGCAGCCCCTCACCTTTGCCAGTTTGGGGCCTGCAGTCACTCTACTATGACCCGGCAACCCTAC
>TARA_R110002073_G_scaffold86072_1_pt1 | contig 10600 bp, 8 predicted proteins | sample TARA_R110002073 | Tara Oceans TARA_R110002073 (sample SAMEA4397174) | marine metagenome | biome: Polar Biome; feature: [DCM] deep chlorophyll maximum layer (ENVO:01000326); material: water (ENVO:00002006), including particulate matter (ENVO:01000060) such as... | depth 40 m
TGCTTCTTCACCGTCATCGGGTAATAGGCGCCGCCCTTGATGGTCGGGTCATTGCAGACAATCATCACTTCGCGGCCCGAGACCCGGCCGATACCGGCAATCATGCCGGCGCCATGCACATTGCCCTCATACATGCCATTGGCTGCCAGGGCGCCGATCTCGAGCAGCGGCGAGCCCGGGTCGAGCAGGCGTTCGACTCGCTCACGGGGCAGAAGCTTGCCGCGCGCAGTATGCTTTTCGCGCGAACGCTCGGAGCCGCCAATCGCCGCCTCGGCGGTCTTGGCCTGCAGCTGTTTGAGCAAGGCCTGCATCGCGCTGGCATTGTCGCGAAAGCCTGGCGAGCCGGTATCGATGGCTGTCGTCAACTGGGTCATGAAAAGCCTCGACATGTCGCGGGTGGGTGTCGCTGCTTACCCCGCCTGACCGCATCAAGGCAATCACCCGTGCATCCAAATTGCCCGCCCCGGGCATCACAGGTCCAGGCAATCACAGACAGGGGACCCCGCCATGCTTCGCCACACCGCAATTCTCTTCATGGCCCTGGCCATGAACTCCGCCGCCCTGGCGCAAAATCCACCTGCAACGGAACAAGTGTCCCCAGCCGAAATCATGATCCTGGGCACGTATCATTTCACCGGGGGCGGCAGCGATTACATCAATTCGCCTGTGGTCGATTATCTCAGCCCGGAACGGCAGGCGGAGATCGCCATCGTCCTCGACCGGCTCGAAGCCTTTGCCCCGACCCGGATTCTTGTCGAGCTGCTCCCGGAACACGAGGCGGAGTTCAACGCAACCTACCAGCAATACCGCGCCGGCGAAGGCGCGCTGACCGTCAATGAACGCCAGCAAATCGGCCTGGCGCTGGCCGCACGGCTCGGCCTGGATCAAGTCCATGCCATCGATTATGCGAGCGAGATGGATTTTGGCGCCCTGTTCGCTGCGGCCGAGGCGGCTGGCCAGGACGAACTCCTCGCCGAATTCCACGCCTTCATGGCGCCAATCCAGGCGCAGATGGAATCGCCGGACCAGGCCGCCCGGCCGGTGCTTGACCGGCTCATCGAGACCAATTCAGCCGAAATGGCCAGCTATCACGCGCTCTACCTTTTGACCGCCCAGATGGGGGCAGCCGACAATCCGGTCGGTGCCGGGCAGATGCAGGTCTGGTGGGGCCGCAATCTGCATATCTTCGCCAATATCGCCCGCCTGGCCGGGCCGGGCGAGCGGGTTCTGGTGGTCTATGGCGCCGGCCATAAATACCTGCTCGACCAGTTTGTCGATTCGGCCCCGAATCTCGAGCTGGTCGATCCGCTGATTTATCTGGATTAGGCACGCCAGGCTTATTGCCCGTCTCCTCCCCAGCGGTCGGGTAATATCGTCCGGCCCTTGCCAGACTTGGCGAGGGCCGGACATGCATAGGATAATCCTGCTTTGCGCCATCATCGGCCTTGGAGCGCGAGCGAATTCATCATAGTCTGGCAACCATAAGATGGTTTGGAATCATCATTTCCTGTGCCTTAACTTCTGATTCAGGGGTGAAGCGCAGGCTTCGGGGATGCAGGCATGAGGGAGAGACCGTCCTGACTGCCGGATCATACACAAGTCGGATCACAAATAGGGAGGTGTCCATGGTTTCGCGTTTTGCTCTGGCTGCCGCCGTGTCGATGCTGGCCTCGACCGCCGTCTCGGCACAGGCCCTGCAGGATTCACAGTCCTGGACGACCCGCATTGGTGAGCCGGGCGAGTCGGCGCTCTTGCGCTGGCACTTCTCCAGCGAGGAAGCGGCGCCCGCCATTGGTCTGCTGCCCAGCACCCCGATTCTCGAAACCGATATCACCGCCCTGACCGGTCAGGTCGACTTCTTTCCTTTCGGTGATGAGTTCTACGTGTCTGCCGGTGCGGTCCGGCCTCTGTATGGCAATACCGCGCCCGTCTGGAACCAGCAGACCGGGAGTCCTGCCTGGGCGAGCTTTCCCCATGCTGAACTCACGGAAAACCTGAGCGAGAGCGGGCTGGAGAAGCTGACCAGCTATCTCGGCGCGGGAATAACCGTGCGCAATATGGACCAGTGGAGCCTGACGGTGGAAGGCGGCGCCTATTTCCAGGACCGTGGCCGCGACAGGCTGCAAATCCTCGACCAGGACACCGGCGAGACCATGACCCTGCTGGACGATCTCGACACGATGGATCGCCAGGCTGTTGGAGAAACCCAGGCGCGTTCCTTCCGCCCGGTGGCCCATCTGGTCATTCGCCGCCGCTTCTGATCCCGGCGCGAATTCCGCTTTCCCGAACTCATCGTCCCGATTTCGCGCTTTGCGCTGGACGGCTGTCCGTGGTTTCCTCCGAATCATCCGTTTTGCCCGCCTGCCGGCTGGCTTGAAGATTCGCCCGACGCCTCATGGTCCTCAATCTCTCCTTCCTGCCCTTCCTGAAACGAGTGGAGAAATCTGCCCTCAATGCGGTGGAGGCCGAAGTTGAATGGTTCTGCCTGCCCGCCGGACAGATGCTGTTCCGCGAAGGCGATCCGGCCGATGCCTTCTATCTGGTGCGGTCCGGTGCGCTGGCCGCCTTCCGCGGCGGGGCACTCGGGCGGCCCAATCTGATTGGCTATATTCGCGCGGGCGAGCCGGTCGGCGAGATGTCGCTGCTCGATGAAAGCCCGCACAGCGCAAGCGTCTATGCCCTGCGCGATACCGAGCTGGTGCGCCTGCCCAAGGCGAGTTTCGACAAGCTGACCCGCAAACATGCCAGCCTGATGCGCGAACTGGCGCGCATGATGCTGGCACGCCTGCGCGGGAGCCAGCGGAATCTGACTGCAGAGCCCAAGGTCTTCGCGCTGATCAGCAGCTCGCCGACAATTGATCTCGCCTACCGCGCTGCCGAACTGAAGAATGCTCTCGCCCGAAGCGGCAAGAGCTGCGCCATTTGCGACGAGAGTTGCGCGGAGTGGAGCGGCCGCCGCCTGGAGGAACTCGAAACCGGGCATGATATCGTGCTGCTGACAGCGCGTCTGGGCGATCCGGTCTGGGCCCGGCGGGCGATGGGCCGGGCTGATCGCATCTGGCTGCTGGCGCGTGCCGATGCCCGCCCCTCGACACCGCTTCTTCCCGATGATCCCTCACCCGCTGCCAAGCTCAAGCTGATCGACGTCGTGATGCTGCACTTTGGCGGAACAACAGCAGCTTCACGGCCACAGGAATGGGCCACGGCTTCGGAGGCGGCGCGGGTCTTCCATTGGCGCCAGGACCATGATCGCATTGATGCCGAAAGGTTGGCGCGGACACTGACCGGCCAGTCGGTCGGGCTGATCGTCTCCGGCGGCGGCGCGCGTGCCTATGCCCATATCGGCGCGATCCGGGCCCTGCGCGAGGCGGGGATGAAGTTTGATTTCGTCGGCGGCGCCTCGATGGGCGGCATCATCGCTGCCGGGATCGGGCTGGACTGGAGCGATAACGAGCTGGAGGACCGGATCCGGCGCGCCTTCGTCGATTCCAACCCGCTGGACGACTGGACTCTGCCAGTCATCTCCCTGGCCAAGGGCCGCAAGGTCAATGCCCGCCTGAAGGAACATTTCGGCGATGCCGAAATCGCCGACATGGTACGCCCCTTCTTCTGCCTGTCCTCGAATCTCGCCACGGGCCGCCCCTTCGTGCACCGCAGCGGCCTGGTGCGCGAAGCCCTGCGGGCCACCGTCGCCATTCCCGGCCTGCTGCCGCCGGTTGTCCAGGACGGGCAGATCCTGGTCGATGGCGCCGTGTTCACCAATTTCCCGGCCCGCGAAATGCGCGCCTTCCATCGGGGCTCGGTGGTCGGGGTCGATGTCAGCCGTGCCCAGGGCCTCGACCCGGATGATTTCATCGATCCGCCCAGCTTTTTCGGCTGGGTACGCCAGCACGGATTCAAATCCCTGCCACCGATCGCCTCCCTGCTGATGCGCGCCGCCACGGTCGGTGTCGCCGATGACCGCGATACCGGGCGTGAGGCGGCCGATCTTCTGATCCTGCCGGAAACCACGGTCGATCTGCGGGACTGGGAACGTTATGACGAATCGCTGGAAGCCGGCTTCGAGGCCGCCCAGGGCATGCTGGCGGGATTGAGCGATGACATGCGCGCGCGCCTCGGCCTGCCGGCGCGTGTCGGCTGAAGCCGCCTTGCCGCAGCCGCGATCAGTAAGGCGGGCCTTCGAGCCAGCTGAGCAGGCGAAGCGTGCGACGGGCGGCATAGTCCATCCGGCAGCCCGCGCTTACCAGCGGCTGCATCGAGCCGCCCTCATAGGCCGAGGCGGAAAAATCGCAATCAGCATCACGCAGCGCCATCCAGGCGCGCTGAGCCTCCCGCAGGCCGGCATCGCGAGGGGCTTCGAGCCGTTGCATATAGGCGCCATAGGACACGTTGAGCCGGGCATCCCAGGCCTCATATTCCTCAACCGTACAGCGGATCATGCCAGCATTGGTCTCACCATCCCGGCTCAGCCGCATGCAGGCACTGGCGTATTCGCCAATGCATTCGCTCTCGCGCGCCGCAATGTCGGGATAACGGCCCAGACAGGCCTCGATCGTATTGGCTGCCGAAAGCATCGGCATGGACTGCACCGCCGGTTCGCCCGATTTCTGCGCATCGGCGCAGGCGGAAAGGGCAATCGACAGGCTGGCGGCAAGCATCAGAATGCGCATGGGGGCCTCATCGGTGCAGCGAGACCGTCAGCCTAGCGCCTTTCCCCTCATCCGGTCCAGCGCGAGCCGGAGCGAAATCAGGCGCTCTCGTTGAACAATTCGCGCCCGATCAGCCAGCGGCGGATTTCCGATGTGCCGGCGCCGATCTCGTAGAGCTTGGCATCGCGCAGAAGGCGGCCGGTGGCGTATTCATTGATATAGCCATTGCCGCCCAGCAACTGGATCGCGTCCAGCGCCATCTGGGTCGCCGCCTCGGCGGAATAGAGGATTGCGCCGGCGGCATCCTTGCGCGTGGTCTGGCCGCGGTCACAGGCCTTCGCCACGGCATAGACATAGGACCGGGACGCATTCATGCGCACATACATGTCGGCCAGCTTGCCCTGGACCAGCTGGAAGGAGCCGATCGATTCGCCGAATTGCTTGCGCTCGCGCACATAGGGCATCACCACATCCATGCAGGCCTGCATGATGCCGATCGGACCGGACGACAGCACCGCGCGCTCGTAATCGAGGCCGGACATCAGGATTTTGGCACCGCCATTGAGCGGGCCCATCACATTCTCGGCCGGGATTTCACAATCCTCGAACACCAGCTCACCGGTTTCCGAGCCGCGCATGCCCAGCTTGTCGAGCTTCTGGGCAACGGAGAAGCCCTTGAATTCGCGCTCGACGATGAAGGCGGAAATGCCGCGCGAACCGGCCGTGGCGTCGGTCTTGGCATAGACGACAAGCGTATCGGCGGCCGGCGCATTGGTGATCCACATCTTGCTGCCGTTGAGCACATAATGATCGCCGCGCTTTTCCGCCTTCAGCCGCATCGAGACGACATCCGAGCCGGCACCGGGCTCCGACATCGCCAGCGCGCCGACATGCTGGCCGGAAATCAGCTTGGGCAGGTAGCGCGCCTTCTGTTCGGGATTGCCCCAGCGGCGCAGCTGATTGACGCAGAGATTGGAATGGGCGCCATAGCTCAGACCAACCGAGGCCGAGGCGCGGCTGATCTCTTCCATCGCGACGACATGTTCGAGATAGCCAAGACCGGTGCCGCCATCGGCTTCCGGCACAGTAATCCCGAGCAGGCCCAGCGCGCCCATTTTCTCCCACAAATCAGCGGGGAACACGTCGGAGCGATCGATTTCCGCAGCGCGCGGCGCGATCTCGTCAGACGCAAAGGAACGGACGGTGTCGCGGATCATGTCCGCAGTTTCACCAAGGTCGAAGTCGAGGGAAGGATATTGATTGGAGATCATGCCCAGCGACATAGCACTCAGGCCGGGCCGGTCAAGATAGAGCCTGCCCTATTCGGCCTGACCAGCGCGGTAGCGCCTGCGTTTGGCAGCCAGCACAGATGACAACATCCAGCCGGCAGTGATGGCCAGGAAGGCGCCGCCAACCGTTGCCAGCACGCCCCAGGTGGGATCGCGCTCGACCCAGACCCGCGGCCAGTCGCCGTAGATATCCAGCGCTCCGGCACCGGCAACGACCAGACCCGCGATCAAGGTCGCCAGAAAGCCCCAACCATCTTCCTCACTCGGAGGTGAAGTTGGCTTGCTCTCGATGAAAACACCGGATTCGCCTACCAGATCGCGCGGCGAGAAGGGATCATCACCATCCGCCTCGTCCTCGGTCAGCTCGGACAGTCCTGCCAGCTCATCGATATGGGCTCGATCATGGTCGGCCGGGATACCGCCACCTTCACCGGCTATATCACCAACAGCGCCGGCGCTCGGAGCCGGCGTGTCGGCGGGATGCGGTGGCGGTGTGTCATCACCCGACACGGCCAGGCTACGCTCAACGATTGCCGCCGCAGCAAGGGGGAGATCAACCGCCGCGCCGCTCGCAGTTTCATCAGCCCCGGCTCCAGCGCCGTCCACGGCCTCGATATCAGCTTCAATGTCAGACGCCGCGTCCCCCCCCGCTTCGACATCATCCTCGGCTTCATCCTCGGCTTCATTCTCGGCTTCAGGCCCGGACGCGATTTCAGGGGCGGCTTCTGGCGCAGGTTCTGCTTCAGGTTCTGGCTGTGCAGCCAGCAAATCTTCACTCCGGATATCGGCAGCCAGCGGGGCCGCGGCCGGATCGGTCAGCTCGTCACCCCCGGACGCAGGCATTTCCGGCTCTTCGGCGTCCGGCTCGCCTTCGGGCAAGCTGTCCAGCACAAGTGTGGCCGAGATCGCGCCGGCAAACACATAGCCCAGGCTGATGCCCTCGGGCATAGGCTCGCCCTGCGTCAGCGCGGCGGGGCTCGATTGCCCCTCACCGCTCTCGGCGCGGGCCTGGGCCATTTCCTGCGCCATCCGTGCCATCACCTGCGCGGAAGCCGGGAGTGCGGCCGGCGCCGGATCGGCCTCAGGCGCGGCCGGCTCAGCCTCGCTCGCCGGCGCCATCATGCCGGCTTCGGCCGGCTCAGGCTCAAGCGGCTCGGCTGTGTCGGCCTGTTCCGGCCTATCATCGCCATCGATAGCGCCCACCGGCCCGTCGCCCTGTCCATCGGCCGGCTCGCTGACAGGCTCTTCAATCGCGTCATCGCCCGGATCGGAAACGGGTTCGGCCCCGGTTTCGGCTAGGGGCTCGACCGCCGGCTCAGTCGAAGCCTCAGGCGCGAGGTCGGAGGCAGGCTCAGACTCCGCCTCAGGGATAATGGTATCAGGCTGGGTCGCCTCGAGCTCTTGCGGCATCGCACCGACAGTCGCGAGGATACGGGCAATTTCCTGTTCCGCTTCACGGCGGGCGGCGAGCTGACGCGCCAGGACGGGCGGCGCGGGCGGCGGCAGGATCGAACCGGGCAAGGCCGGGCGCGTGGCGGGCTGCACAGGAGCGGCTATTGCCTCGGCATCACCAGGGTGCTCGATCTTGATCACGACATCGACCATGGCCGGCTTGTGCTCGACGGCGCGCTCCGGGGCGAGCCCGGCCAGTATCATGGCGCTTTCCGCCTCGCGGCGGGCCGGGTCGCCTTCGCCATAGCTGGCCAGGGCTTCGGCAGCGGCCTCGACACGGCCCTCGAACATATAGCGAGCCACATCAGAGTTCCGGAAGGCGGCCGGCCCGATATCATGAACAAAGGAGGTCAGCGCGTCGCGTTGCGCATCGGGGAGCCGGGCCGGCATAATCTCGTCAACCGCCGCTTCCGCCTGCATCACATCATAGATCAAAAGGAGCGAGGCATCATCGCGTGAAACGCTGACACCCTCGCGGGCCGCGGCCCGGTGACCGAAGCCGACACGCCAGTGTCCGTCGCTGCCCTGGGCAGCAAGTTCGCGATAGGGCTCGAACCGCTCAATAAGTGCGCGGGCCGCCGGAGAAGATTTGATTTGCGGTTTCATCGTGTTCTGTTTCGAGACCCGTCGCTGCATCAATACTGAGCAACTGCAAGCCCGATGCCGGACGGCCTAACTGGCCTCATCGAGGAAGACATCCGTCGTGTCCATCGCCGTGAACGGCGCGAAGAAGCCACCACCGCTGCCGCCGCCGATCAGATAAATACCGCCTTCAAGCGCGGCAGCATCGGCGGCCGTGCGCGGAGACGGCAGATCGGGCTCGCTGCGCCAGCCTGCCTCACCCGGCTGCCAGGAAGCATGGCGTCGCAGGGTCAGCCGCTGCTCGCCATCCGTCCCGGTCCCGCCCAACACGTGCAGCCGGCCATGATGAGCCACAGCGGCAATGCCCGTGCTGGCACCGGGCAGTTCGGGGCCCGCACTCCAGGCATCCGCTTCGAGGTCATAAATATCAACGCGGGCGGAGAGTTCGCCGCGCAGGGAGCCGCCAATCACGTAGATGCGGCCGTCGAAGGCCACGATCGCGGCACCACGCCGGGTGACATCATCGGGAATGTCGACGGTTTCCCAGCTGCGTGCTGCAGGGTCGAAGACGTAAATACTGTTATCGTCGCGCGTGCCGCCGATCGCGTAGAGACGCTCACCATAGGCCAGCATAGAAAAATCAGCCTTCGGCCCGGGCATGGCCGCTTCGCTCTGCCAGATGCCGCCATCGGGCGACCAGGACCACATCGAGGCGGTGGGCTCGACACCCAGCTCGCCGGGCGCATAGCCACCGGCCGCATAAATGCGGCCCGCGACCGCGGCCATGCCGAATCGCTCCAGGCCGCGCGGGAGCGATGTTTCGGGCATCCAGCGATTGAGGCCCGGATCAAAAACCTCGAATTCCGCGCGCGGCGAGGTCAGCCCCGCTCCGCCAGCGGCATAGAGCCGGCCGTCCAGCACGGCCACAGCCAGGCCGGCACGGGGCACATCGAGACGGGCCGCCGATTCCCAACGTCCCTGCCCATGGGCCAGGCCTGCCGGCGTCAAAACCAGCGCCGCTGCGGCAAGCAATTTGATCAAATGCACCATTCCACCACCAAGATCTGGCCCGCAACCCGGTCAGATATCATCACAAGAGAACGATTGTCGCCAGCCCCAGAAACGCCAGGAAGCCGACGACATCGGTCACGGTCGTGACAAAAACCGAGGATGCAACCGCCGGATCGGCCCCCGCGCGCACCAGGCCGAGCGGGATCAGAATACCCGACAGACCTGCCAGGGAAAGGTTGACGATCATGGCAATCCCGATCACGGCGGCTATTTCCCAGTCCTGGAACCAGAGCAAGGTCACCGCCGAGATCAGAACCGCAAAGATGACGCCATTGATCGCACCGGTCGCCAGTTCGCGCCAGATCACCCGCACTGCGTTGGCTGCGGTCAGGTCGCGCTCGGCGATCGCCCGCACGGCAACGGCGAGAGATTGTGTCCCGGCATTGCCGCCCATCGAAGCGACGATCGGCATCAGAACGGCCAGAGCCACGACCCGCTCCAGCGCTCCCTCGAACATGGAAATGACGCCGGATGCGAGGATGGCCGTAAACAGATTGACCAGCAGCCAGGGCGCGCGCGAGCGCACCGAGATCAGGACGGTGTCAGCGAGGCCGGCCTCGTTGACGCCGGCGAGCGCAAGCATGTCTTCCTTATTCTCGTCCTGGATAACATCAACCATGTCCTCCAGGGTCAGCATACCGGTCAGCCGCCCGGCTTCATCGACCACCGGGGCCGAGACGAGATGGTATTTCTGGAACAGATAGGCGACCTCTTCCTGGTCGGTCTCCGGCTTCACCAGAATTCGCGGCGGCTCCATGATGTCGGTCAGATGGACATCACGCTGGGCGCTGAGCAGGCGGCAGACCGGAATCTCGCCAACCGGGCGAAAGCCGGTATCGACCACGAACAGGTCATGGAATTTGTCGGGCAGATCGTCAGCCGATTCGCGCATGTGATCGATGGCATGGCCGATGGTCCAGAAGTCCGGTGCCGCCACGAATTCGCGCTGCATCAAGCGGCCGGCGGTCTCATCATCGAATGCCAGGCTCGATTCAACGGCCTCTCGATTGATGTCGGAGATTTCCGCCAGCACGGCCGCCCGCCGGGCCGGGTTGAGCTCCTCGACCACTTCCGTGGCATCATCGCTGTCGAGTTCCGCAATGGCGGCGGCCAGATGCGAGGGATGGAGATAATCCATCACCACATCACGCGTGCTCGGATCCATCTCGGCGAGGACGTCACCGGAGAAGATGTCCGGGGTCAGCTCCGCCAGAATGCCCTGCTGGCCAGCAGAGAGCTGTTCCAGCACATCGGCGATATCGGCCGCATGCAGGGGCGCCAGCAATTGCCGGATCAGGTCGGGATCGAGGTCAGCTATCGCCTGCCGCAGCTCGGCGACGAATTCGGGATCGGTATCGGCGCGCGCCGAACTTTCACGATAGAGGTCTTCTTCAAAAGCGGTATCGCTCATGCGGCCCTCCATGCGCTGGCTGATTCAGCGGCACACTAGGACGCAAGCGCCGCAAAGGCGAGAGAGCCTGGGCTCACTGCGCCGAATAATTACAGGCCATTTCGAGAAGTAATGGTGCGGTCGAGAAGACTCGAACTTCCACGGGT
>TARA_R110002073_G_scaffold138464_1_pt1 | contig 10599 bp, 5 predicted proteins | sample TARA_R110002073 | Tara Oceans TARA_R110002073 (sample SAMEA4397174) | marine metagenome | biome: Polar Biome; feature: [DCM] deep chlorophyll maximum layer (ENVO:01000326); material: water (ENVO:00002006), including particulate matter (ENVO:01000060) such as... | depth 40 m
TCAGTTTTATCTTGCTCTACACCAAAACCAAATTGATCTTTAGACATTTAATTTTCCTTATTATCCCATTCTTCGCCTTCTTGGTCAAGGTCATCAAGTGTATTAGCTATATAATCTTTACGCATATCTTCTACTTCTGATTTTTTGTATCTTCGTACAAACTTGTCAGTAGGTAGTCTAAAAAATTGCTGCATACCCCTACCAAACGTAGTACCATAAGGCTCGTTGAATGTTTTATCAACGGACCTAGCAAATCTACCAAACGGGAATAAAGTCCACGCTTGGTAGTCAGCAAATCTTTCCCAATCTCCATTGAGTAACATTACTAAACTTTGAGGTACTCTTGCAATAGGTGGGGTTAATATTTGAAGAGGTGCTACAGCTCTAGGATAAGTACCGAAAAAAGCTCGTTCACGTTCTTTACTATTACCCCATAAAAGCTCTGCTGTCTCTCTCATCCAATCGAACGGAGGTGGAGTAGCTACGTCAAATAGACTATAAGAATAGGCTGTGCCTAAAGCCATTAGCATTGCATTGATCATAAATAGTCTTTGAAAATCATCATATGGTTTTGTGCCGGGTTCAAATCCATACATCTTAGCTTGCTTATATATTTCTCTTTGGAATGCTATCTGATTCTGTACATAGTTTTTAAAACGTGTTAGTACTTTACCAGTAGCGGTACGCATAAAAGCACTTCTACCTACACTATGATATACAAATTGTGTTGCTTCTACACCTTTTAAAGCGTGTTTAACGATAGCATCGCTGTTCATGTTAACATCACCAGCTAACCCGCCAAAACTGTCTCGTATATGCAGCATATGAGATAAAAATGAATTAATTCTTAACCATCTTTCTGATGCTTGCATAGGAAATGCACCAATCTCAAGAATAAGATCCCCAACTCCATGCCTTCTGGCAATCTCCATAATAGTTTCTCTATTAGGTTCAGGGTTTCTTAATAATAGTTTCTGAAAATCCTTAGCAAACTCATTTAAAGCTTTACGGTTTTTTAATGTACTTATTTTCGGGTTGAATTCAAGTTCGTTCTTTATATACTGCTCAACAACTCCCTTCTCAATCGCCCACTTCTTTAAATCATTCTTTGTTTTAACATCTTTACCATTTTTAAACTTTAATTGATACTCACCATTAGCGTTTTTTAATAGATTGCTTTCAAGATATTTAAAATTCATTGCTCGAGTAAAATTTCTTAAACCAGTCTTTGTAATTGTATTCACAGAACCACCAAATAAATTACCAGTAGCTACCCCCGTGTTAGCCAGTAACGTAAGCAACTGATATTTAGCCTCCATAGAGCCTAACTTATGTATAATCCTTGATAACTGTTCAGACCTCGCTTCATTATTACTAGATAAATCAAACGGCAGCTTATCTGTCTTAAAAAACTTTAGTATACGATCAAACTTTTTAATGATCTCATGATCACTTGTTTGATAATATAAGTTTTTCTTTAATTTTAAGGGATCACTACTCTCCATTGCCTTCAAAACCCAATCAGAAAAAGTAGTTTTATATCCAAGTGAATCACGTAAGTACATTCTATAAAACTCAGCATGGTCTTTAGTATGCTTACCAAAAGGTTTGTTCTTTGTCATAATATCTATCTGAGCATCACCCATAAGTGCAGCAAGATTTTTATAACGTGACTTGAGAACGCCTTCTTTATATCTTTTAATAGCATCATATTCTCTCATATATGCTGGCTTTTCTACAATCTGTCGCTCTAACATGTTCTTAGGTCTTGAAAAGAAACCTACTTTTACTAAGTCAGATACTATATGAGCTACATCAGATTTCATATCTACCTGAGTTAATGCTTCATGTATATGGCTCTCTCCATACTCAGTAGGATGAGATAAACCTTCTTTTATATATTGATACTTAGCAGTTATAACTGTTTCAATTACTTCTTGTAATACAGTAGGATCTTTAGTCTTCTCATAAGTATTTAATATATTAGTTAATTTTTCAGAAGATTCTTTATTCATTAGCTTTGCTTTTGATCGTAGATACTTAACTATATTATCAGGATTACTCATTGAACGACTAAGTTCTTCTTGCATTAAATCATTGTAATATTTGTCTTCTAATCTTTGCTCTGCTTTAGTTTTATTAATTCTCCATATATGAGGGAAATAAGTTTCCTTATCTCTTCTACCTATTGGTTTAAATGCTGTCTCTAATATTTCACGAGTTTCTGGATCTCTTAATCCGTTATTTCTCCATAATGTTCTGTACTGAGATGGATTATCTATTTTTTTTTCTCTGATAATTTGCTCAAGCTTATATTCATATTGTGCTCTATAAATAGCTTCTAATGGAATCTCACCTATATCTTTACCATGCCAAGCAGGTTCAATTACTTTTTTATAAAAGTTTTTAAAATCAAACTTACCATTATGCCATTTCATATACTCAGATAGCTTAACAAGGCTAGCAGATTTGATATCTTTTTCTATAGTTTTCCAATCTTTAGCTGCATAAATATATTCATTTCCAAACTGTTCTAATTCATTCTTTACTTTATCCACATAAGACTCAATCATTTTTCTACCAGTAAATATTGCAGTCTTATCTTTCCCAACTGATATTTCAAATTTCTTATTTAAGTAATCTGGAATATCTTCTATCTTAATCTTCTGCTCTATGACATCAACTACATGATTCATTAATTCTACACGCTCATTAGGCGTAAGATTCTGAAGATTACTAAATGATCCTTCATCCATACGATTTAAATGATCAGAAACCTTAGCTTCTGATTGCACAACCATCTTACTTAACCATTCTCTCATAGAACCGTGAGTAGACATAATCCTTTTTACATTTTTAATCACAACTCCATCTTTGGTCTTGATAGGAACATTTGCCTGTTTAAATATATTCACTTCATAAGCAAGTGTCTTTTTATCTAAGGTAGCAGGTCTATTGTAATAGAATATATGCTGTATACGCATTGGGTCTCTATCCTTAGTATCGGGAAAATTTCCCTTAACAAACTTATCTATCCAGCTTTCTTTACTTTTAGGATCATAATATTCAAAGAATCTTAATAGATTATTAACATCATTCTTTGTCATTGTACTAAAATTTCTACCAACACCGCCTTCAAAATCTGTAGTATACTGTTGAAAGGCATCCTCTGGATGTTCAGCCCAGAATGGATGATTTGCCATATGATCCTTTAATCTTTTTATTCTAACATCAAATTCAGCATCACCTACGAATTCCTCACCCATAAACTTAGAGAAACTGCTGTTGATCTTTGCATAGCCAGAAGGCTGGTGCAAATAATCTTGAAACGCTGCTAGTTTATCTACTTGTTTAACTTCAGGTAGTCTAGTCATTGTTGTAACAACATCCAGCTCATTAAAGACTTCTTTAACAGCTTTATTACCTATAGCTCTTGACTGCCAAGGCATCCTGCTGTGGTATCCAAAAGTTGAAGACTTAAGGAAAGGACTTAATAAATAAAGATCAAGATATTCTTCAAAAGGCTCTGACTTCATACCTTGCTTACCAAGGGTTTCTCTTATTCTATTCTTTAGTTCAATAACGTCTGAATCATAATCATTAAAAGAACTATTCTTGTGTTCTGTATCAGGATCATTATCAATTGTTCGATACTTTAATTTTAATTTGTCTGCTTCCTTTACTAACACTTTTAAATTTCTAGTAACATCTTTCTTACTACCACCCTCTGCTAAAATTCTCTTCTCTATAGCATGAGCTTTCCTTACTAGGGATAAAAAACTTGCTACTTTAATATTTTCTTTTCTTAATATTTCAGCAAACTGTTTCCAGTCTTGTTTTTTTCCTCCGTCTTGTGCTTTAGCTCTAGCTTGTGCAATATTTTTCTCAGTAGAGAGACCAATTATTAAGTCTAATTCTTTAGCTAGTGGATCTTTAGTAATAACATCTCTTAACTTATTTAATAATGTAACATTAGATTCATACGGATGCGTAAATGTCATCTTATCTAAACCATCAGCCTTAGCTTTTCTTGCTATTAAACTGATTAAATTCTTTGGCTCATGTTTAAATGCATCAGAAGTTATAGATTCAGCAGCAAGTCTTTCTTGAAACTCATAAAGTTCCATAGATTTACCAGATTTATCAATTTTTGATTTAGAATTAGGCTTCATAGTTTGATTCATCTTATGAACCTTACCTAAATCAGTAGAAGAAGTTATTTTATTAAAATCAGCTGCTTCATAAGAATTTCTCATCTCATTATACTTAGGATCTTTCATCCAATTAGGAGGAATATATTCTATATCAAATGCTTGCTTTAATAATAAATCAGGAAACCTTGTATAAGATTTCATCTTAGGATAATTACCAGCATCTGCTGACCTGTTTAACATTTCTCTAGCATAGCGTCTTACATTATAACTAGAATCTGGTTTTAATGTTAATACATATTGACCAAGATTAGTTCCACCATAATCTAAACCATATCCTTTTTTCTTATATGCATCGACAGTTAATTTACCACCATCAGCTGCAGCCATATCCATCCAAGATAATACTGTCATTCTTGAGTTAATAGCCCAGCCTATACCAAGATTACCTTGATATACATTACGAGCAACTTCTTTTCTCATAGAGGGAGAATAGATACTTGCAGGATGCAAATAAGGAGCTTCATTAGCTTCTTCATTAAATATATTATTCAATTCACTAGACTTGCCTTCAATTAAAACACCATCTTTTTCCCATTCATTCTTTACAGATTTATAAGCATCTTTGATCTTATTATCAAAGCCATGATAAATAAACATTGAATCGGAATCCTTATCCATACCACCTAAATACGCATCATCTTTAGGGTGCGTTACAATAGCATTACCTTCTTGTCCTGTGAAACCTTTAAATCTTAATACTCTAGCACCGCTAGATGAGTCAGCAGGTACACGAATAATCACAAACTCATAATCAAAATTATCTAATGCCTTCTTAGCTTTATTATATACACCAAGTGATTTTAATTTATTTATATTATCAGGTTTTTCAATTCTGCGTTGAGCAGCAACAACTTCCCCTAAAGTAACTTTATTACCTTTTTTCTTAGGAAAGAATATCTTAATTATATCTGCATTAAAATCTACAGGCATATTATTTTTACCATTATCTAATAAAAATGTACCCGGTTCTACCTTTCTATCTCTTAATATTTCTACGTCATATGGAGCAGCCCAGCCCTTACCAGAAAACTGCCACTTAGGTCTAAGATATCTATCTATTATATATCTCTTATAGGAATGCTCCCAAAACTTATTGGTTGCCTTAAAACCATCAGCTACCGCATCAGTTGTGCCAACTGTGTTGAAGATACGCTTATTCCTGAATGTATAATCTCGCCATTGATCATCTGTAAAGTTAAGATCCGATTCTCCTTCTGGCTTATCTTTATCAACTTTTACAATATGGTCTCTAACGTATTGTCTTAATTCTTTAAGGTCCTTGCCATCAGAAACAAGTATTTTATGAATATTCTTAAGTGAAATGCTATCTATGTCTAAATCTTTAAAGTCTAGATCCATAGATGGTTTATTTATATAAGATTCTATAAGATTGTTTTGTTCTGGTCTACCATTAATAATAGGCTCATATACTGATTTAAATACATGCTCTACTACGCCCGGATGTTGACCTTCATTTAAATTTCCAAACAACTGACGTACTAACATCTGTGGAGAGTTAGACTTTATAGGATTCTCATAGACACCAAGGTCTAATCTAAGATCGGATATAGGCATCTTTCTTATATCCATCGGGTCCATAGTAAAGTATGTTCCATCTTTATAGTCATATTTTACAGATTTTATACCACCTTTATGTTTAGCAGCACTTGACATAAGAACCATATCTAGATCATTTGCTTCCATAAATTTATCCATAGACTCACTTGCTTTACGACCTGCTGCCTTACCAATTAAGACACCTGTATCAAACTTAGTAGCAATCGTAGGCTTTAACATTCCAGTCTTTTCTAATAAATCATTTACAAATTCATCGCCAGACATGAATCCAGATTTCTTAGCAAGTTCATCCCATACAGATCTTCTTATATATATTGTACCATCTGTAGCAGATTCATAAGGTCTTTCAAATGTTTCTTTTAAGACACCTCTTTCAATTGTTCCAGCTGGATGTGTGATTTCAGTCTTATACCACATATCAGGATGTTCATCCTTACTTGCAATAAAATCATCAAGAACTGTTATGTTTAAATCTTTTTTTCCATTGATATCAAAATTCATTGGAATATTCTTTGTATGAAATATCTGTTCACGCTTATTTCTGTCTACAACATTCTTAGCACCAACCTTACTATTCATTAGTTTACCTATTTGGGTAAAATCATCTCCACCCCTTATAAATAATCCATGTCTTTCTGATTCATATAAGATATTACTCTTCCATGCTTTGTCATGTATATCTTTTACATGTTGTCTCATTCCTTCGGATTCAACAGCATCTTGAAACCATTCGTATTCTTTAGCTACACTATCTTCATAGTTCTGTCTTACTTCATTTTTATATGCATTAAAAAATCTTTTTTGATCTCCTTTACTAATATTAGGATCTGTCTCTAATCTTTCCTGCAGCATACCTCTAGCTAAGTTGTCAATCATATTATTTATTTTTATACGATTAATATCAGGATGATATTGACTAATCTTTAAAACACCTTTGTCTTTTACGCCACCATCTATATACATATTCTGAGAATTAAGATGGTCCTCAATAGCAAACCAATCTTTCTGAGTTACCCTGTATTCTAATTCTCCAGTTTTAGAATTAAGCTTAGCTTGAAATGGTTTAAATGCTACAATTCTACCCTTAGAGCCTGCTTCTGCTTTAGGATTGATATACTGTAACGTAACAATTTCCCTGCCATCAAATTTCTCAGCAGGAATATCCCAAGCAGGTTCACCCCTAGCAGTCTCACCAATAGGAGCTTTCGTATCCATTCTAAGACCACGATAATCTCCACCCCTTGGCATAGATTCAACAGAACTTATTGTTCCATCTGGTTTTCTAAATATTTGAACAAGCATTTGATGTCTTGCTTCTTGACGTGGATCACCTAAATCTTCAGGCATTGGATTTTCCCAAGCTTCAAGATCAACAAGAATACCACCTTGTATTATTTTACCTGCCTGTTCTCTAGCTATATTATTTACATCTTCAGGTGTATAGCTATCACCTTTACGCTTTTTAGCCTCATTATTTAAATATGTATCTAATTCCTGCTCGCTTTTCCATGCACCTGTTTTAAGCATGCTAATTCGAGCCTGATCTGCAGATTGTTTGTAGACGTAGTCTTGTGTCTCTTTTGAGAGTTTCGACCATTCTGAGTTCTTTTCGGGATAAAAAATCCTGTCAGGTCTACCTGAAACCAAATCTTCATGAAAAAACTCTTGTGCAGCCTTTTCATGGGATGGTCTGGCATTATATCCAAAGAATCCTCCCAGTAAATACTGGTACATCTGCATTTCAATAGGCTGGTCCTGTAATGTAGTAGGCAAACCCAGCATCATAGAACCAATACCCGCTTTAATTAATTGTTCACCTTGTTTATGATTAGCTACATTTTTACTTTTAAGTAAATTACCTATACGTTTAAAATTTCCTAAGCCACCAAAAGCACCACCTGCTATAGTACCATGTGCCATAGAATTTAATATTTGATCTGGTCCTCCCCAGATACTGCTAACTGCACTAGCAACGCCTAAATGTGCAGCATCATTAATGACACCACGTACTGCACTACCACGTTTCATATATTCTATAGATTCTAAGCCAGCTTTAGTTATTCCTCTATTTAATAAATCACTAGCTTTATCACCAAAGAACATGGGTACTGAGAACTTATTTAATGTTTGAGCACCAAATGCTCCTTTTTCAAAAGCTTTCTTTACTCCCATCATACCTAGCTTGGATGCACCTGAAGCAAGTCCTCTTAATGGGATAGCAGCAATACCGGGAGCAAAACCTACAAGGTGTCCCATTGAATGTGCTATTGCTTCGTAGGTATTACGTGGCTGTCTGCCAATGGGTATTGTTGTAAAACCTTCAACAACTCCACCTAAAGCAGACTCTGTTATATTTCTTAAATTAAAATCTGATGATATTCTATTAAAAGTAAGATTAGTTTGCTTGGCTAAAACTTGTAGTTCATCAAGCTGTTCCTCATTAAACATATTGGGGTTGCCCCGATACATGTCAATAAGTCTTTTAACACGTACAGACTCTTGAGCGTATGCCATGTTTTGTTTAGTAAGGTCTTAATTGATCATACATCAAACCAGCATCAGTAGGAGAATATCCTTGCAATCCTGTTAGTTGTAATAGATTACCTTGTCCTATTTGACGTTGTCCTTGTCCTATTTGAGAGAAACCTTGTCCAAGTTGATATTGTCCTTGACCTAGTTGACGTTGCCCTTGTGATAATTGAGGGAAACCTTGTCCAAGTTGTCTAGGAGCAGGAACTAAACCACCAGCTCCACCCTCTGGTGCTGGTAATAATCCACGAGGAGATCTTTGTACTCCCTGTGCTGATTTTCTAATAATATCATCTGCGTGTGTACTGCTACCAAATATTTTATTAAATCCAGCTTTAGCACCTTGATAACCTTTTTTGGCTACAGCTCCTGCACCAAATAATCCAGCAACTGTACCAACACCACCACCTACTTCATCAATACCACTCTCACCTAGAACTGTATCACCTCTAGATTCTGGTCGCCATTGATTAGGCAACATGCCGAAGGCAGCCATATCTGCAGCATCAAAAGCTCCTTTTGCACCCGGTCTACTTGTACGTTGAAAATCAAGTCCAAATTGTTGACTAAGATTAGCAATCATCTCAGCCTCTTGATCAGAAAAAGAACGTGGATCATCATTATATTGACGAGTTAGTTCTTGTACTGCCATGAAATTAATAGCCATATTATGCCTCTCTTTCTCTTAGTTCAGCACTTGGAAATCTTTTCATAGAAGTACCAAAACCAAAAGGGTCTTTATCGTCAGCTCTGGTTCCATAATCAGAAGCATAAGGATTACCCATTTGTGAGTTTTCAAAATAACTTTGTAATTTTTCTCTGCCTTCTTCTGTTTTAACAGCATTTTTTATAGTGCTGGTTAATTTTTTAGACTGTTTATCGCTCATAAATCCGACTCTACTTGCAAGTTTAATATCTAATTTATCATTACCAACTGATATTAATCCTCCAATAGTTGGTATATGACCTTTCTTCGTAGCCTCTTCTAGAGTACCACCATAAGTGACTACAAATTGATTATTTTTTTTATCATAAACTAAGCCACCCAATCCATCAGTTTGTTTTTTTATAATATTTCTAAGTCCTTGGTATTGCTTTATTTTAACATCTCTTCTATGTTTTTCATGCTGATGACCAGCAAAACCACCTGCTGCTGACCCTACTGCAGCTCCTGCAAGTCTGCTTCCACCAACACGAGCAATTCCACCACCTATTCCACCACCTATTGCTCCTGCCATTCCTAGTAATCCTAATGCCATAATTAATACCTTGCTACGTCTTGCATTTCTAAATTACCCATACTTGGTCCTTGTCCTTGAATAGGAGTACCGTGTCCAAACTGGTCTTTTTTACTTTCCCAGTCTCCATAGACTACTTTACCCTCTCTAGTTCCCATGATTGGAGGAGCACCATCTTTTCCCTGTGCATATTTTAAAAAAGCATAAACATTGTCAGCTGCTGCTTCTTTAGCAACGGACCTTGGAACAAGAAATGTATCAAGTTCATCTGTTGATTTTTTAAATAATGTGTTCATTGTAGTATTTACAAAATTAGGATCATTTTCATGGTCCCAAGGTCTTTGTCTCCACTCTTCCAATTCTTTTGGACCCATAATTTCTAATGCTTTATCAGTATGGTATTTTCTTTTATTTAATGGTTCATATATTAATTGACTTCCTACGATTCCAGCAGCTCCGGCAGTAGCTCCTCCAATTAATAATTCATCTTTATATTTTGAAGCAAACTTTCCAGCTTTTACTGAAGCTGATAGTCCAGCTTCTCCAAGTTGACTTGCAGCTTGTCCTCCATAAGACTTTCCAGCTTGTCCAATTTGCTTTCCAGCCCTACCTAACATTCCTAATAATCCTGCTGCCATAATATACTCCTATGGATAATAGCCACCTACTGAACCAGCAGTAGTCGCTCCTAATAATCCTGTTTTACCTAATAACTGAGATTGAAATACAGGGTTCTGATAAATAGATAAAAATTGTTCTGGATTAAGATCAGCACTCATACTTTCAATATCACCAAATACTTCACTAGCCTCTTGAGGCTTGCCATATTTATCTTCAGCTGCTTCTTTAGCTAGTGTTCGCTCTGAGTCCCTAATGGAATAATCTGTAAAAGGAATATTAATATCTTCTTCACCGGGTCTAGATAATTCATCCCAAAAGCCCATATCTTTACGCTGCTCTCTGTATTCTTCATCTAACTGCATACGCTGCTTCATATTTTTTAATAGAGGTCCTTTAACTTGCTCCCATACCAGCCATCA